>OBAH01001559.1_pt1 | contig 12877 bp, 7 predicted proteins | sample 1517491 | NCBI WGS metagenome assembly OBAH01 (sample SAMN04571697, study PRJEB22368) | human gut metagenome | biome: human gut; material: stool | host: Homo sapiens | place: Luxembourg | collected 2012-08-03
ATATGTATTTAGACCTTCTTTTCCTTCTAACTCCTTAATCAACCCACTCGCATCAATATCGTCATTATTATTTTTCTTTAAATTTATTAAAATTCCTAAAATAATAATAAATATTAGTATTAAAATACATATGAAAAAAACAATAATATTCTTTTTTTTATTCATATATTTTCCTCTTTCTTATTTTCTATTGTGGTGAAATACCAAACATTTTACAAGTTAATGCTTGACTCATGCCTCTTGAACCATTTACCCAAATTTCAAAATGAACGTGCGGACCTGATGAATTTCCAGTAGATCCTTCAAGCATTATAAGCTGTCCTCTTTCAACCTGTTGTCCTACAGTTACCAATAATTTACTTGCATGTGCATATAAAGTATATATTCCATTTCCATGATCAATTTTTACATAATTTCCCCAAGAAGGATGATACTTGGCTGTAATAACTTTTCCTGGTGCTGCTGCATATACTGGATCACCTAATTTTCCAGTAGAATGTAAATCAATTCCCTTGTGTCCACTATATGTTGACGGATAAGTTAGATTAGGTAATGGATAAGAAAGTATTACTCCATTAACATTAAAACTTCCATCTAATTCCACTTGTGCTAAGATATCATCTCCTATTGTTATATCACTGTCCCCATCCATATCTATAAAATCTGTAGAATCAAACAACTCTAATGAATCTACTCCATAACTTTTATTAGCTAATTGAGCAATTACATATCTCATAACTCTAGATTGTTCTTGTGTATATTCTTGACTTTCAAGTAAATAAAATAGAAAGCTTGGTGATGTAGTCAAGTTATTTTTTACCTTTGCATATGATTTAATTAATTCTATTAAATCGTCAACATTATAACCTGTCCCCAATTCTGTAACCGTTGTATTTACATCTTGTGTCCACTCATTAGTATTTTGAATAATTGTACCACTTTTTAATGTACCTGAAGCTTTTTTATCAGTTACTACATTATTATCAGATACTGGTATTTGTACTTGTTGATCTTTTTGAATATAATTTTTTTCAGTATCTATCTTAGTAAATTTTAATTTTGAATTCAATAGCCATGTTTTAGCATAACTAACATAAAGTTCTCCTGTAGCTGATTGATATTCCGTAAAATAATTAGTTGCAGAATCATAATAATTTTTAACATTAGCATTATTAATTTCTGTATTTTTTACATCACCATATGTAGTTTTTAATTGTGAATTACCATTCTCATCCAAAATTGGTTCTCCTAAAGGATTTGTATATATATTAGTACTCCAATCTCTTTCTGCAATAGTTCCACTATAATCAACTTGTGTATCTCTAATTGTACCGGTTTCTAATAATGTAAGAACAATATTTACTTTACTTGCATCAACCAATTTTACCAAATCATTCATAAATTGTACATTTCCTGATATAACATGCATTGAAACAAAATAGTTTACAGGTGTAGAATATTTTGCTACAAGAGTTTGATAATCACTTTCTACTTTTGTTATTTTTGATATTCTCCTTGAAGTATCTTCTACTTTTTTATCAGTTGCACTTTCATCATAATTATAAAACTTAGTAGACTCTGCAACAGCCAAACATAAATTGAAATTATCTGGATTTAAAGAAAAATACTTTAAAGAATCTTCATTATTTGAATCTACTAACTCACAAAATTCAGAATATTTTTTATAGCTTAATGTTTGTACTTCTCCATTTAAATTTTGTCTCCTTATTATGATTAATCCATCATTTTCTCCTATTCCAAGCCTTGGGTACATCGTTTTAATCTCAGCTTTTATATATTTGTCAATCATATCCTCTAACCCATCTGTATAAAATCCTTGTTCTTCTATTGTAGTATTTACACTTAATTGATCTAATCTTTCCAAGATTTTTTTTGAATATTCTTCATTAATTTTATACCCATTATCCGTAATAGAAACTATAGATACAGCTTCTTGTTGAATTGTAGTATTTGTTCCTATTGTATCTAATCCAAGTAATCCTCTAAAGAAGTTTATAACCGTATATGCAACAGCCATAATTACTCCTATTGCTAATAAACAAATAACTATCAAAGTAACTACTGGTGATATCAATGCAATTATTTTTTGCGTTAATTTTTTCTTTATCTTTTTTGCTTCTTTCTCGGTCTCATTCTTTATTTTATTTACTACAGATCTGTCATCTTTGTTATTGTTCTCGTCCATTTCCTCACCTCTTCTCTAGCACTTTATCTCTAAGCTTGTTCGATTAGTATATTCATCTTTATTTGTACTTTGCATATAATCTTTATAATCTAAAATAACATCACTAAATATCATTTTTACAGTTGAATTAGATGAACTATAAATTTTATTAAATTTTATTTTATAGTTTTTTGTAATTCCTGGTTCTATGGTAATTGTTTCTTTATCAAAATCACTATTTAAAGAAGAATAGGTTGCTCCATTCTCTCCCTTTAAATAAAGATTTTTATTATATTTATTACCAGTTAAGCAAATTTCTTTTTCTCTATTATTTGTAATACTTATTGTATATTCTTCATAACTATCATAAACTTCAACTTTAGTTATTTTTACTTTAATATTATTTTGTTCATTATTAATGTCTTTTAATGAAGCATATATAAAATTATTTATATTCATTTTATATGAACCATCATTATTTTTAATAAATGTATAATATTCCTGTGTTTTGTTTCCTTCCCCGCCACCAGTTGCAAGCATATCTGCAAAATATTGAACTTGACAAACTGTTTTATTAGCATCTGTTGACCATTTTATCATTGTATAGTCTCGAGTACCATTAAAAATACTTTTTACATATATATCTTTAAATTGTTTTTCTGTTTTAAACATTGCATTTTTACAATCGTCTGTAAGCATACTATATGCTTTGGAAATTTCACCATTATTACAATAATATACAAATAATTTCATCGTGTTATCAACTGAATCATTTTTTATTTCATTTGCTTCTTCTTTTGTAATTATTGTCTGTAAAGTTGTATTTGTTTGATTTGTATTATTTTTAGAAATATTTTCTATTTTTTCTTTTTCCTTTTCTTCATAAAAATTATTTAAAGCATGAATAATAAATAAAATAAATATTATTATTGCTATTATATATAAAATTAACTTTTGATTCCTATCAATATTTCTCTTAAAATTCATTTATACCTCACTAATTATTATTTATTTCATCAAATCTCTTTACATTTTCTATAAAATTATTATGTGTTGCTCTTACTGTATTTTCGGAAGCTGAACCTCTATAAGATTTTACTACTGATTTCATATATTTTTGACGCCTATTTTCATCATATAATATTGGATAATTACTGTCTGATAGTAGTTTCTGCTTATATCTTAATGTAGCAACCGCAAGTCTATCAGCTTCTTCTAGATTTGCCACTCTACCTTCTTTTAAAATTGTATCAGCAAATTTCATTGCTTGTTTTTGTTCAGAAAAATCTATAACACCTCTTGCAACATAATTTTCCCTAGCTCTTTTTCTATAATCCCTAGCTTTACCAGAATATTCATTATTATATTTATCGATAACATCTCTTCTGTTATACCATGATTCTTGATACTGTTCCATTGTAAGTTTTTCTTCTGATTTTGGTGCTGTAGCCATATTCATTAATTTCTTTCCACCAGCATATCCAGCTGAAAAAGATCCTAATGCTTCAAATGCATTATATTTTCCATCAGCCATACTAATTGCTCCTTGAGTCGCTGCAGTAACCACACCCAAAGTTGTTCCAGCTACTACTCCAGCACTGTTTCTTACAAATCTCTTTATGTTTGTTTTTGCATCTTGATCAACATCCACAACTGGTCTTATTAACGTTTTTCCTACATTTATTACACCATTTGCTAGTGGTGTAACTATGTTTCTCTTCTCTTCTCCAATTTTTCTCGTACTTTGTCTATTATTTCTTGCTTTTTCTTTATTAGTTGCAATACTTCTTATACTTGCACTATTTCCATCATTTTTATTTGAATTTACTTTATCGATAGGATTCTTTCCTACTCCTACTTTTTGTGTTCCTTTATTTGGTGTTTGATTATCTCTCACAACCCCATTTGAAACTTGTCCCATTAATATTGTATCTATTACATGATTATCTCTCATAAAGTTATTTTCTGCTAATCTCCTATTTAAAATTGCAGAATCTGTTTTGACCATATTTAAATATTTATTTCTATCATTTTCAGATAAATTAGGATTCTCTAATAATTTTTTATAGTCTATAATATTATTCATTAATTCTTGACTAGTTCTTCTATCACCATCTATATATTGAAGAGGTAATTCATTAGTTGTAAAATTAAATTCACTTGCCATTATTCTATTTCTAGCAAGACTTTTATATTTCAATATTTCTTTTTGCAATCTTTCAATTTCTTTGGCATTTTTAGAATTTTTTTGTTTATTTTCATTTGTTGCAATTAATTCATAAATTTCATCTAAACTATGTGGATCTCCATCATTGAATATCAAATTTAATTCATCTTGTGATAAACCACTTCTATATTTAGCAATTAAATTTCCGTATATATCATTGCTATTTTGTATATTTAATACTTTTTCACTGTTTTCTGGCACATTATTTTTATAATTTAATTTTTCTTCAAAATTATCATCTTGTTGTTCTTCATCTTCTGGAGTCTCTTCTTCTGTTAAATCACTTACATCACTATTATCTTTTTCTTGTTCTTTACTACCCATGGCATTTAGTAAATTTAAATGTCTAGAACCTAAACTGCTTGAATCTTCTACTCCTGTTCCAAGCACAATTTGTGTTGAAAAATCATTTGGATCTATATTTGGATTAGAATTTTGATTTACATTTAAGTTTGAATTTAAATTAAATGCAGAATCTGCCATAATACTTTCTACATCTATATCATTTTTTGTTGGTTTTGGATTTCCAGTATCTTCACTCTCACTATTACTTCCACCAACAAGATTTGGCATTTTTCCTCCTCTATGTAATGGATCTCTAAACATCTTTGTAACATTTGAAGCTAATGCTCCTGTTGTAAATGCACCAATTCCTCCAACAGTTCCTCCACCTGCTTTTCCAAATCCAAATATTTTCTTTAATATTTTTTCTCCCTCATTCATAAACATAAAAGCTACAAATGCATATACTAGATTATTTGCTGCTAAAGTTAATGATGAAGATATTAATATCACATATAATATATAATGCATTGGTTGAAGTAACATATTATATGTATATTCTTTTAGCCACATATCAAATCCTTTTGCTTTACCGCTTTCAGCCTTATCTATAGGATATGTAGCAGCAACTATTGGTGATATTAATGTTAAGAATGACATCATAAGTAACCTTTTTAAATAAACAAAAGTAAATTTAAATGTTAATACAACTAGTCCTACATATAGCATAAAATATCCTATTTTTGTTGAAAATTGGTTTTGCTGCATCTTAAATCTTGCTAATCCAATTAAATTCGTAGTAAAAGTTGTGCCATTCATGTTTACCCTTAAATTTCCCATCAATCCACTTAATAATTGAGAAATTTGCTCTACAGCATTTACTATAAACGCCATTATATACTGTAAAGAAAATAATAATGCTACAGCAATAAACCAACTTATTAATCTTTCTTTATACTTTGCTTTATCTTTTGAACTTGAACTTACTATTATTTTTATTCCAATATATATAAGAATTGACAATAATGCTACTATTGCTATTAATCTAAGTATCTTATACCATGATGCTATTACATTTCGTATTTTTGCCCATGTAGTTGATTCATCTGTTACTGTTCTAAAAAAATTTATATTTAAAAAGTCTATTTTTCCTGCAAATATATCTTCTGGTGAATAATGAATATTAGGATATTTAACATCAATCTGACCTATTAAATTCTTATAGTCATCTAAATTATCAATTGTAATAGTTGCTCCAACATTTTCTCCTGAATCTTGAGGTTCTCCTACCATAACTGGTTCAAACTCATTTCCAGTCATACATTTAGTAAGAAGTCCAAATGCAGAATCTACTATTACTGTTATAAATTCTATTAATGGTTCCACTATGACTCCTGCTGCAGTACTTAATCCTGTTGAAGTATCATAATCTCCCAATTTAGGTTCAATTTTTGCTGACACTGAATCCAATTCTCTTTTAACAACATAACTATCATTAGCTTGTACTTTGCAATTGCCTAAAAATCCAATCATCATGACTATTAACAAGATTGTTGCTATTACCTTTTTCATTTTCCACCTCTTTTCTTAAAAGTAGATTTTTTAATTAGATGCTACATATCAAATAGCATCTAATTCCTAAAATCCACCTTTATTATTTTTGTGCTTCATTTAGTTCTGCTAATGTTCTAAATTTAACTTTAAGTTCTGCTTCTGTCTTTCTATTTTCAGCTTCTATCTGTTCTCTTTGCTGTTGTGTTGCATTTGCTGGCACTTTATGTTTATGTGATTCTATGTATTTTCTTTGTTTATCTTCATCAAACATTGCTCCATAAGACTGTTGATCTTTAAGCTCACTCTTAAATTTTAATGCCATCATTGCCTGTCTATCTGCTCTCTCTAATATTTCCCTCTTTCTTTCTTCAGTTGTATTTTCGTCATTATACTCAGCATTATTGGCAACTAATTTATCTGCATACTTCATACCCTGCTTTTGCTCTTTCACATCTGAGAATCCTCTTTCTATATAATTTGAAGCAGCTCTATCCATTCTCGCTTTTGCTTGTGCTCCGTACTCTCTTTTATAGAAGCTGTTTACATCATCTCTATTTCTCCAATCCTCTATTGCATGTTTCATCTGTGCTTGTTTATCTCCACTTCTGGTTCCTTCCATAAATGCACTTCCTAAGCCTTCAACAGACTTTGAAATCTGTCCTCCTCCAGCATATCCTGCTGTAAATGTTCCTATAGCCTCAAATGGACTATATTTTCCATCAGCCATACTAATTGCAGCTTGTGTTGCCGCAGCTACTGTTCCTACTGTAGCTCCTGCTGCAACTCTTCCTACTTTTCTAGCAAGTCTTATTCCATTATATTTTGCTGATTTATCAGTATCCCATATTGGTTTTAATGCTTTTTTACCAACAGCTTTAGCTCCTTTTCCTACCTTTTTTACATATTGGTTTTCTTTCACTGCATTTGCCAAATCTCTTATACTTTTTATTTCTTTTGGTTGGTCTGGATCTGTTTGCGTTGGATCCGTTTGAGATGGATCTGTTTGTGTTGGATCTGTTTGTGTTGGGTCCGGCTGAGTTGGATCTGTTTGTGTTGGATCTGTTTGTGTTGGGTCCGGCTGAGTTGGATCTGGTTGAGTTGGATCTGTTTGTGTTGGGTCCGGCTGAGTTGGATCTGGTTGGTTTGGATTATCATTACCAGCTCCAATCATAAAATCATTTGTATCAATATCATTTTTCGTTGGTTTAGGCATATTAACATCTCCTTGACCTCCATTTCCTCTTGGGCCATTTTTTCCACCACCTTGTGGTAATTTTGCCATTCTAGCAATATCCTTTACACTTGATGCCAATGCTCCAACAGTAAATGCTCCTGCCATTCCTCCTACAGTTCCACCTCTAGCTTTATCAAATCCAAATATAGTCTTTAATAATTTTTCTGCTTCTGTCATAAACATTAGTACTACTACACCATATATTGGATTATCAAGTGCAATGCTAACTGCAGAACCTACTAATATATAATACATAATTTGATGTAATGGTTGTAATAAAGCATTAAATGTATATTCTTTAAGCCACATATTAAATCCTTGAGCTGTTCCATCATTCATTTTATCAATTGGGTATGTCAATGCTACAATTGGTGCTATTAATGTTAAAAACGCCATATTTAATACCCTTTTCAAGTATATAAATGTAAACTTAAATGTATAAACTACTAATAATATATACATCATTTCATATCCGATTTTTAAGTACCAATCATCTGACTGTACCATAAATCTTACAACTCCAACAAAATTTGTTATGATTGAAGCACTATTTTCATCGTTACTATATATAATTTTTATTGGTTTATTTGAACTTTGAATCAATTTACTTATTTCATTTGTTCCAGCAATAATAAAACTCATTATATAATGCATAGAAAATAATATTGCAACTGCTATAAACCAATTTACTATCCATTCTTTATATTTTGCCTTGTTTTGTGTATTTGAACTTATTATTACTTTTATACCAGTATATATTAATACAGATAATAATCCTATTATTGCAATTAATCTTAATACCTTATACCAAGTAGCAATTGTTCCTCTTATTGCTCCCCAGTCCTTATTATTATTGTTATTTCCTGATATAAAATCTATACTTAATAAATCTATACTTCCTGAAAATATTTGTTCAGGAGTATAAAATAACCATTCACCTACTCTATCGCCCTTAGTAGCCCCAATTGTTAGAAATGATGAAGTACTAGGTCTATATTCTTCATATGTATTGCCATAAACAGGTTTTTGATCTCCCATCATTACATTTGTCAATATTTGTAATGCTGAATCTGCTACAAAATTTACTAAAGCAAATACTGGTTTCATTAATATTCCACCAATGTCTGCAGAATCAGTTTCTTTTACAACATTTCCACCACTTGTATCTTGATCAGAAGCTGCTATAGAACCTGTATCTGTATTTACACTAGAAATATTATTCGCCCTTAAGAAATCTAATTCATCGTTACTAATATTCATTTTTATTTCATTTATAGTTATTTCATTAGACCCCATTGCATTCATCATTTTATAATTTACTGAAAGTTTATCTGAATCAGAATAATAATAATCACAAATTTTAGTCGCTAGATCTTTATCTTGTATTTCTTCATTTATTTTAGCTATTACTTTTGTTTTTGCAGTAGCTCTCAATGAATTATTAATAGCACTTACAGCACTTACCATTTTACTAACTGAAACAAATTGTTTTTCCTCATCAGCAAAAACAAGATTTTGCATCATAAAACTAAATACAGTAATTACAATTAAACACGTACATAAAATTTTCTTTGTTAATTTCATAAATTTAGTTCTCCTCTATCTTCTACTATTTCTTGCAGCTATTTTATTTAGGTTAGTCTCAACAAATTCGAACTCCTTCTGTGTAGGAGTAATTTGAATAATTGTTGTATCTTGTCCAACCTTTAATAAGCCTTCACCTTTTGTACATGTAACAAGGAAAGAAGCCTCTCCTTCACTTAACTTAAATACTTCTTTCAAATACTGTATTTCAGATTTATCTTGTGCTAAAAACAACTTTGTATCAGAAGATGTTAATACCGCTTGTGCCTCTGGTTTCTCATAAAAATCTTGGAATCTTTGAGAAATAATAGCTAAAGATACATTTCTTTTTCTGGCACGTCTTGCCATTTTATTTAAGAAATCTACAGCTTCTGGATATGGTAACAACATCCAAGCCTCATCAACTATTACTCTTTTTTGTTTTGCTTTTCTTCTATCTTCACTATTTTTCTTTACAAATTTTTCCCAAATCCATGACAACAATATTTGTTGTGCTAATGGTCTAGCAAATCTTTCTTCCAATTGAGAAATATCAATATTAATAAATGGTGCTCCCTCTAATAAATCAAATGTTGATTGTCCATCAAAATATGCCATTTGACCATCATATTCTCTAGTATATTGTTTCATAACTTTTAACAAATAACTATAATGGAACTCATAATCTTTATTTGTATTATCTCTTGCATTCCCTTGAATTCTCTTATACCAAGAACCAATTGTAGGCATTTCTTTCTTTCGTTTTTCGAAAGCATTTTGTCTACTAGCAGTAGATTCATACAAACTATTAGGATCTGAATTAATTCCTCTTGCAGCATATTCTTGTGCTACAGCTTCAGCAATAATTTGCTTTGTAAGTTCATTTACATCTTCTGTTCTTGTACTACCTTTTGCCATTGTCATTAATGCTTGAGTTACATCTTCTACTTTATTCTCTACATTTAATGTATCTCTTTCTCTACCTGTTATTTCATCTTTAGTCCTTTCAATTTCAATATCAAACAAATTAATAATTGTAGATGAATTTGGACTAATTACAACATTAATTCCACCAAGTGCCTCTGCTACAACAGAATATTCACCTTCAGCATCTAATGCTAAACTTTCAATTCCCATTAATACAGATGATCTTGAAATTAAAGTTTTCATTGTTACAGATTTTCCAGCACCAGATTTAGCAAATATAACCATATTATAGTTTGTTAAAGATGGATGGAAATTATCAAATAAAATTGGAACTCCTGTCTGTTTATTAATTCCAATTGGAACTCCTGTATCATGTCCAACATTTGATGTTATAAATGGAAAAACTGTTCCCATTGAAGGTCTATCAAATGTATGTACCTTCTTTATCTTATCTGTCATTAAAGGCAATGCTGATTGAAATCCATTCTCTTGAATTGCCCAAGCACTTCTTATACCTACTAATGATTTTGACATTTCTGCAGTTAACATTTTAGTTAATCTGTCTAAGTCATTTAAACTATATGCAAATAATGTAGAAACAATAGATGCTTCATATAATTTATTAAATCCTGCAGCAATTTCATCTCTTAATTGCTCTGTTTCTAATCTTTTTTGAGCTACAATACTTTCTCTATTTATTTTTCCTTTATCAACAGCAACAATTCTTTCTGTCTCTAATTCTGTTATAATTTTATTTAATTCATTTTGCGAAGTTGCTTCTGCAATTGGTTTTATATAAATAGATGTATTAACATCTCCAAACATATATAAAGACCTAAATAATTCTGGAAATATACAAGATCTTGGTAAACTTGATACATAAAAACTTCTTGCATATCTCTTTACATTTGAAATTATCTCTAAGTGATCTATATTAGAAGCATCTATTCCTGATGGTGCAATTAATTCTTTTATACTCTTTTTTCTTAAAAATATTGGTTGATTTTCACTATTTTGCAACTGCTTTTCTTCCTCTTGTTTTCTTTTGTTGAACATCATCTGATTTTCCTCCTTCCTTTGCTTCTTTCTTTTTTCTCTTTATTTTAGCTTTAGCTGTTTCTGCAATATCATTTCCTATAAATTCTTGATTTTCGTCTATTAAATTTTCTGCAAAATCATATACAAATTGTTGAATATTTTCTTCTCTTAATTTTAGCATCAATTCTTTATCACTTCTAGCTTCTGAAATAGCTTGATTTGCAACTGTTTTACCTTGTTCTTCTATTTCTTGATCTAACAACTTCATCTTTTTATCTAATACATCTGGAGCTGTAGAATATATATCTTCAAACCCTGCTCTTAATGCCTTTTTAGCACTAAATAAGTCAGAATCATCTCTATTATAAGCAACATATAATAAATCTACCAATGCATCTGAATCTAGTATTTTAGCAGTAACTTCACATCTTGATAATGTCATAATTATTGATTTTGCTTTAGTATATAACTCTGAAAATACCATACTTTGTATTTCTTCTTTTGAATAATCAGCTGTAGACATTTCGTCTTCATAATATGGCACAATAATATAATATTTTTTATGTAATACACTACTATTTAAACTATTTCTTTCAGTATTAGCTATAATATCTTTGGTATATTCATATTTATTTCTTTGTTTTACTAATTCCATATATGCTTTTTTTAATTGTTGATCAGAATATTTCCCTGATTTTTGCATTTGTTCATACTGTTCTTCCATTACAACATATCTATCTTCTATATCTTTATATTTTAACTTATAAGCAGCAATACTTTCCTCTAAGTTTACAGTCCTTGTTTGTACATATATTTGAATTTCTGTCCTTAGTGTATTTAAAAATTCAATAAATCCTTGTTCAACAGATGTTCTCTCCATTTCAGACATCAAGTCATAATTAACACCTTGACATTCAAGAACCATTAAATACTTTCCTTTTTTCTGAATTATCATATTATCTTCTATTTTTTCAAAATCCATAAAATCAAATATAGATTTAGGGGTATATCCTGTTTGAGCTTTTTTCTCTTCTTGTAATGTTTCTTCTACATTTTTATCTTTCTTTTTATTTTTGAATTGTATATAAAAGTATACTGCAATTAAAACTACTATTGTTGTTACTAAACAAGCTGCTACTATTGTAAGTATCTGTATTAAATTCTCGGTACTACTCATCTTCCTTTCCTCCTGTCCAGTATAAATATACTCTTTTTCCACCTTTTTTAAATTTGATAAGTCTTAACAATATTTCGTCAATATTTTCTCCTCCTGTTTTTCTTAAGATTTCAAAATTTGATGAATTTGGCATTTTTAATGCAGTTATAATAAATCCTATTAATCCGAATATTAGAACTCCTATCCATCCTATTAATGGCGCACCAAATATAGCACATATTGGATAAATAGTTATCAATGCTATTGATGCTCCAAGAACAGTTCCTAAAAATGATTTTTTTGTAAAAATCATTAATATTCTTCCTTCTCCCTTTGTATCTCTCGGAATCATGTATGAATATCTTGCCATAACTCTACCTCTCTTTCGTTTATATTATTTTCCTATTTAATTATACCATATAACTATGAAAAATCAAACATTTTATGACAAAAATTATCATATTTTTTACTCTTTTTAAGCATAAAAAAAATACTAAGAAGTTTAATTCCTTCTTAGTATTTTTTTATTATTAGTTAGTAAATGTACTGAATAATAATTTTGCTATACTTGTTGCAGCAAATACAACTACTACACCAACGATAAGTGGTACAAATGATTTTTGGTAATCTGCTTTTTCATTTGCACTTCCCATTATAAATTTGAAACCAAATACTGCAATTAATACTACTGCTAATACTGCTGATGCTACT
>OBAH01001561.1_pt1 | contig 12858 bp, 15 predicted proteins | sample 1517491 | NCBI WGS metagenome assembly OBAH01 (sample SAMN04571697, study PRJEB22368) | human gut metagenome | biome: human gut; material: stool | host: Homo sapiens | place: Luxembourg | collected 2012-08-03
TGGCTGCTGCCGTTGGTTACAACAATGCAGGGCGCTTTGCCAGTATGTTCAAAAAAAGTACAGGTGTCTATCCGGCGGAGTATAGGAAAATGGCACAGAAAAAATAAAATGAGCGCCAAGGGGAACTCTGGCGCTCACATGATTATTGAAATATCAACTCTTGAAAAATCATTTCCTCCGCCTGCGCTTTCAGCGTGTTCAGCAGCCCCACCCAGCGCATGGGGTCACGGGCTTTCAGTTCCTCGGTGACGCCCGCCGCCTCCATCATGCGGGGCAGCATAGCGTCCATCCGTTCACGCGCCGCCCGATCAATCTCCAACAGATGCGGGTACAGCTTTTCGCTCAAAATCAAGCTGCTGTAAAGGCTGGGCCGGTGTTCCTTCAGGTAGCGTTGCCGCATACGGCCATACTTGCCGATGGGGGCCTCCGGCTGCTTGGACAGCTTCAGGTCGGGGATGTAGTAATCTCCGCAGCGGGTGTAAGTCAATTCGCTCATGTTCATTCTCCTTTGCACTGTGATGGTTAAACTGCGGCACTGGCCGATACGGTGGCCTTGCGCGGCTCCTGCCTGGGCAACTGGCTGACAGGGATAAAAATGCCTTTTTCCATGTCCTCGGCCCGGATCGCGGCCTTTGCCGCCTCCACCTGGGCCTTGCGCTTGGCGTTGTAGCGTTCTTCCCATTCCTTCTGCTTGCCGTTTGCCTTGCGGCGCAAGTAGTTCTGGTGAAGCCTGTCCTTGCGTTCCTCCTTCTTCCGCAGTTCTTCCTGTTCCTCCGGGGTCAGGGGAACCGGCTGCAAGGCGGGCGGGATATACCGGCCCACAAAATTGAAATAGATTTCAACCTCCTGTGTGGTGTCCTGGCTGCCTTTGCGGGCGCGCTCATGGACAAGGATTTTCTCTACAAACTCGTTGAGCATGGTATTTGTCAGCGTGTCGAAATTTTCGTACTTATCAATCAGGGCAATAAACTTCTCCGCAGATTTCCGGCTCTGCTCATAGCCAGTAACGGCCTTTTTCAGTTCCGCGATTTCCGCATTGAGAGCTTCCTGCTCTTTGGCGTACTGTGCGTCCAGGGCCTCATACCGGGCGTCCGGCAGCTTACCCAGGGCATTGTCCTCATAAATTTTGCAAATCAGCTTTTCCAGTTCACCGGCCCGCTTTTGGGCGGCGGCCAGCCGTTTCCGCTTCTTGGATATGTCGGCGGTTTGCTGGGCGGCCTGCGTTTCCTGGACGGTGCGGATAAACTCGGCCCGGTCATTCTTGGAATACTCCGCGATGGCCCGGAGCATATCGGCAATCAGGGTCAGAACAGCTTCGGCCTTGATACGGTGCTGTGTAGGGCACAGGGAGCCGATGGGGTATTTCCCATACTGGCCGCAAGTGTACTGCGGGACGCGCTTGCCGTTGTATGTGCGGTGAACATACATCTTGCCACCGCAATCGGCGCAGTACATCAGGCCGGTCAGGGGATGGGCCTCCCCAAAGCCGTCCGGGTAGCGTCTGGCGTTTCCCCGGATACGCTGCACATTGTCAAAGGTTTCCTGGTCGATAATGGCCTCATGGGTGTTCTCAAAAATCGTCCACTCGCTTTCGTCAACATAGTGGCTTTTCTTGTCCTTGAAGTGCTTGCGGGTTTTGAAATTGACCGTATGGCCTAAATACTCCCGTTTTTTCAGGATTTCAACAACGGTAGAGGCACTCCAACGATAAATATCTGCAAAGGTCTTATTCTTGTTTACTCCTTCGCCATAGCGGGCAAGGTGAACGGCGGGCATTTCGATTTTTTCTTCTGACAACTTGGTTGCGATCTGATAGGGGCCGTAGCCCTCCATCGCAAGCGCGAAAATATGGCGTACCACAGCGGCGGCTTCTTCGTCCACAAGCCAGTGTTCCCGCTTTTCGTCCCACAAATAGCCGTAAATGACAGTGCCGGTCAGGTGCTTGCCGCTCATGCCTTTGGACTTGAACACGGAGCGGATTTTCCGGCTGGTGTCACGGGCGTAAAACTCATTCATAATGTTGCGGAAGGGAGTAAAATCATCATCGCCTTTCAGACTGTCCACACCGTCATTGATGGCGATCAGCCGGACACCGCGCTGCCGCAAAATCTCCATGACCTGGCCGACTTTCAGATAATCGCGCCCCAGGCGGCTCATGTCTTTGATAACAATGGCCTCCACCCGTCCGGCCTCGACTTCCTCCATCATTGCCAAAAAGCCGGGGCGGTCAAAACGGGTTCCCGATACGCCGTCATCAGTGAAGTGGGTAGGGTTCGGCAGACCATTCCGGCGGGCATAGTCCTCTAACATCTTTTTCTGGTTGGAGATGGAATTACTCTCGCCCTGTAACTCATCATCGCGGCTCAAACGCTCATACAGAGGGGTGATTTTCTCGTTTCTCATGGCTGTACCTCCTGAAATGAAAATGCTCTAAGTGACTGCTTCACTAACCATGACAAAAACCATGATTAAGAAGTCACTTAGAGCATACATCTCCCGCAGACAGCAGAAACTTTTTGTACTGCTTGACCGCAAAATGCTCCGGGTCTTTTTCCTCCAAGCGTTCAAACATGAGGTCAACGGGGCTTTGAAACTCGCTGTCATCCTCGCGGGCTTCGCTTGCGTTGATCATTTCAAGCAGCGTCGTAAAGTTTCGCTCTGCGTCCGGGGCTTCGTAGTGAATGTAGCCGATTAACGCACAGTACAGCAGCCGCTCGGCTTTCACCCAAAAATCCTCGCCGGACTTTTCGCCGCTGCCCTTGGTGTTGGCAATCAGCGTGTTTACCAGCTTCAAAATATCCTTTTCGTCGCGGAGATAGGCGAAAGGGTTGTATTTCATGCTCTTTTTGAAGTTAATGGTATTCAGCACCTTAATACGGTACGGCTCATAGACGATCTTTCCGTTTTTTCTAACGGGCTTTCCGTCCTCGCCCAGCTTCGGACTGCCGCGTTCCAAGAGCTTGCCGCACTCGAGCAGGAGAGTACCTTTCGGGTCAGACACGAGATAGCTGCTGTGCATTTGCATCAGATTGGGTTTGACGAAAAAGCGGGTTTTGCCGCTTCCGCTGCCGCCCACCACCAGCACGTTTTTGTTCCGTGCGTACTTCGGCTGCTTCGGGCGGCTGTTCATCATCAGCCGTTCCGTCTGTGTGAGCAGCACATTGTTTTCAAACACCGGGTCGATGTACGGGCGTATATCGTCGGCGCTGCCCCATCTTGCGCTGCCGTACTCTACGCCACGGCGATATTTCTTCGCATTTTTGCCTTTGACGTAGACAACAAGCCGGATCAGTGCCGCGCCCAAAGCGCCCACAAGTAAATCTGCGGGGTGCAGGCTCGGCGCGAATGAGGAAAAGGCGGCGGCAAAGCCGTCACCAATGGAAAGCAGCTTGCCGGAGAGGTCAGCCCCCGGTGCAAGCCGCGCCGCCTGTCCCGCTTTATCAAAGAGAAAGACAAAGAGCAGATAAGGCAGATTGGGAAGTATCAGCTTTTTCAGATTTATGCTTTTCATCGCTCAATGCCCCCTCTTGTCTGATTTTTCACCTTTTGGCGGTCAGCGTTGAGCTGCTTCGACTTGTCCTTAAAGGCGGCTAACGCCTTGCGGATCGAGGGCTTTTGTTCCTGTGTCAGCTTCTTTGCGGAAAACTCCTGAAAGGCTGCGGTCAAAACGTCCGCGTCGCGACCCTTGAAAAACACAAGGTAGCGGGGCGGGCTTTCCGTCGCGTCCTTTTTCAGCGCAAAGTCAACGCCGTATTTCTTTGCCGTACTCTCAAAGGCTTTGATATTGCTGTCAGTGATTTCGATGCTGCTTACGCCTGTGTTCTGCTTCATAAGCTGTTTTAGGGTCTGCTTGCCGTGGTGCTGCACCGGCTTATCCAACTGCTTTTTGATTTGTGAAAGCATGAAGCGAATGGATTTTTGCAGCATTTCGGCGGTGAGCTTGGTCGTCCTTATGGATAAGGCAATGACTTTTTCGTTGATTTCATCTTGCATTTACCGTCCTCCTTTCGCGGTGTTATGTGCTGCGCCGCTTTTGGGCGCAAAAAATGGGCGTCCGCTGCCTGCGCCGCCCCGCTTAAATCCGCACCAGTAAGCCGTTCAAGTCCTCGGCGCGGACACCCGCAAGATACCAGTTGTCGCCGTACTCCATGCGGGTCGGCTTCCATTTACCGCTTGTGAATACCTCCAAGCACTCGCCGCAATGCAGCCCGCCGTAGTAATCGGCAAGGTCAAAGCGGATGTCGTAACGGTCAGCGGTTTCGTCAAAAAACAATGCGCCCTGCTTCATAGTCTTGTCCTCCTTTGGTTTTACAGGCTTTCGCCCTCGTTGCAGGTGTAATCGGGTATGCCGCCTTTCGGCTTCGCCCATGCGCCGCTTGCCATGTCGTGGGCGACAAGGGCGGTATAGTAGCTGTCGATGGTGGACGGGGCGTTGAACAGCACCGCCCGTAGATACTGCTTGATATTGCGGATCTTTGTGGTGTTCTCCCGCATACAGTCAAGGACAAATTCAATATGGCTGCTCGTCAGCTTCAAAAACTTTCTTTTGACAAGCTCTGCCGGATAGTCATCCCCGGCGATGCGGAGCGTCTTTCTCGCTGTGCATACCGTTTCCAGTATGAGGTCAACGATTTCGTCCAGTCGGTCTTTATCCATGTGCGGATCCTGTATGAGAATGTCATACTCGATATTTTCCTTGATGATTTCCCGATATATCTCTATCACCAGGAAGCTCAGCATAAAAGTGTTATCCTGAAATGGTATATGCTGATCCTGCTCTCTGATGCGGTCCATGATATCGGGCATTCCGTTCTCAATCTGCTCCTGGACACTCTTGATGCATTTTTCCTGTTCGTAGGTCAGGTCGAAACCTGCGTCCAGCGTGTCGGCACAGCATCGGTAGATTTCAATGAGCTGCTCATCCTTAAAAATCCGCTGTTCAGAAATGAGCCTGGAACGGGTGGCAAAGTCCTGCTTGGCACTATCATAATTTCCGTTGAAATAGTGACCGAAACATACGCCCTTGCGGTCATAGTCCCAGTCCCAGGTAACGAACTGGACGCCGTACTTGCTGTGGGTTCCGGCAAGCACGGTGCCGTTGAAGTCTGCCAGCACCTTGTAGCTGTCCTCCAAACCACTGGCCTTCAAAGGAGGTGCCTGCTCCATCTGCCGCATATACTCGGCGGTGGTGCAGACGATCTTGTAGGCTTTGTCCTTTGCGGCAACATACTCTGGGGTGGGGATATTATCGCTGCGGTAGGTGATACCACCGATCTGGTCCACCTCACAGATGGGGTGGTCATCCAGCCAGACTCCAAGTCTTCCACCGACGCTCGGTTTGATTCTGAAGCCTTCACGCCGAAGAGCGATGGCGGTTTCCTGGAAATACCTTTCCTTTTCCTCTGTGCTAATACTCATTTATTTATCCTCCTTTTTGCCTGTTTCGAAAATGAAAAAGCACCAATCTGATGGCCTGGTATGGCCGTCAAATTGGCGTCTGATTTACTGTTTTTCCAAGTACCTTCTTGCAATCTGTCGATTGGTATTGGACAGCCTGTTGGGATTCCGGATGGTATATTCCGAAATGAACTCCACAAGCCACTTTTTTGCTATGATCTGCGTCCGGTCTGGCAGCGTTGTATTCTGCAGTTTCTGGCAAGCCATCCACTGACCAATTGTGCTTGGACTGTATCCAATCAGTGGCCGGATATCCTTTGGTGTCAGCGCATCCGGCTCCATTGCCCATATTCTGTAGAGAAAGTGCTGAAAGTCATTGATGTCGATTTGGGCGATGGGATTGATGCGCTTGCTTTTGCTATTAAAGAGTCCGACCGGAGCATCAACCGTTTCCGGTGCTGTTTCCAGCATCCGGAGGTAGCTGACTACATCATCGGTTCGGATTTTATAGCGCCGTGTTTTCTTTCCACTGTCTTGGCAAGGGATTCGACCGCTGTCGAGAAGCCATTTTGCTTTGCGTTTGCTAATGTGACAGATACGGTATAACTGGTCGGCGCTGATTATCTCGGGGTAACTCTCATAGAGATAGGAGTAATCTGTTTCCATCGTGTAGTCCTCCGCTTGGGATGTAAGGTTGATAAGCTGTGTCAATGGCAGGCAACCTTCTACATTTTCTCCCTTTGAGGAGTCGGAAACTAAAGTTACTTAAAGGCATATTCGCCTTCCTTACTTCTACGCTTTTTCTACACTTTGCGGAAAGTTTGCGATTTTGAGCATTTTTTCACCTCTCTGCAGATTCCGGAAAACCCTTGCGGAATCGGGCTTTTCAGGTTCCCAGGGATACCCATAATCCCTTAAAAACACCTTGTACATACGATTCGAAATCGAGTAGGTCATTTCGGCTTCCGAGCCGGAAAACCCTTGATATTTCGGGACTTTTGGGCTATTCTGATTGTATCGCTTGAGGTGATTTCTACGCTTTTTCTACGCTTTGTGTAGGGAGCGTTTTTGGCGGCGAGTGCAAGTGGTTTGCGATTCCGAGGGGGACTAAAGTTACTCACCGAATCTTACCGGAACCGCGCTCCAAATGACTCGAAATGCGGTAGGTCGGCTCAAACCGACGCGAGAGTTCGAATCTCTCCATCTCCGCCACCGAAAAAGCCTGTAATCAAGCCGATTATGGGCTTTTTTCTTATACCTTTTTCTAAGAGTAAGTGATCAAAGCAGACTTTTGTTTTTCTCTCCGGATTTTCGGCTTAGCCCTCCCTCCAACGACTTCCGAAGTCGCCGCCCTCCGGTAGAGCAAGCCCTGTCTCCATCGCCTGTGCCGAGGTGATCTTGGACTTGTAATCCAAATGGCTGTAAATATTCGCCGTCGTGCCAATATCGCTGTGGCCCAGCCACTCCTGAATGTGCTTGAGAGGCACGCCGTTGGCCAGCAGCAAGCTGGCGCAGCTGTGACGCAAATCGTGAAAGCGCATCCGGCGCAGGCCGTGGTCTTCCAAGAATTTTTGGAATGCCGAGGTCAAATAATTGGCCCGCATCCGCTCCCCCAGCTCGTCCACGAATACAAAGCCGTCGTATTCATAGTTGTAGCAGTTGCCGCAGACCTGCTTGTTCAGCTCCTGCGCCCCAGCAAGCAATTTTGACTGTTCGGGCAGGGAACCTGAACAGCGCAAAATCAGCAAGCGGGTACTCGCTCGCTGTGCTTGCTGACCACTTCGTACCCCCGTATTTCCCCCTCTACCCATACTATAATCCGAACAGGGCGTTTTGGTCAGTTTTGGAGGACTTTTTCAAAAAAATGTCGCTCCTATCCGTAACTTTTCGCTGCCCACTTCACCAGACGCCTTGTGGTTCTTCGGATATTCGTATATAATGTATCGTGTTGAGTATTATCCATGCGGAGGTGCGGTATAAACGGGATCAATGGCTATATCTCCATTCGGGAGGCGTCCTACCGTTGGGGCGTGTCGGAGCGGCGGGTCAATCAGTATTGCGCCGAGGGGCGGATCCCCGGCGCGTCCCGGTTCTGGCGTTCATGGGCGATCCCGGAAAACGCGGAAAAGCCGTCCGACCCGCGCTTTCAGGAACAGCACCGCGATTCCGGCAGGACAAGCACCTGACGGACACCTGGCTACATTGGAAACATCCGCAAAAAGGAAGTGAACGATATGGTCTGCGACGAGAGCTTGTACCGCCAATATCTGAGCGGCGACGACGCGGGGCTGGAGGTCCTGATGAAAAAATTCGGCGACCCCCTGACCCTGTACATTGACGGCTATCTGCACGACGTTCACGAGGCGGAGGATCTGATGCTGGATGTTTTCGCCTATCTGTTCACAAAAAAGCCCCGTATTCGGGACGGCGGCTTCAAGGCGTATCTGTATAAGGCGGCGCGGCACATGGCGCTGCGCCATAAGAGCAAACGAAAGACCTTGTTCAGCCTCGATGCGCTGACCGGCGAGCCGGACGGACGGCTGCTGGCGGAGGAGGTCATCCGGACGGAGGAGCGAAACCGCATCCTGCACTTCTGCATGAGCGAAATGAACCCGGACTATCGGGAGGTTTTATATCTCACCTATTTTGAGGATATGAGCTACGCGCAGGCGGCGGAGGTCACGGGAAAAACGGTAAAACAGATCACCAACATGGTGTATCGCGGAAAAGAGAGCCTGCGAAGGCTGCTGGAACGGGAGGGAATCACAAATGCGGAGTCATGAGGAACGGGTCGTGGAGGCAAAGCGGCGCATCGCCAAAATTGAGAGGGAGAAACGGCTGCGGCGCAATACGATCACCATGGCTTCCGCTGTGGCGGCGTGCCTTGCGCTGCTCATCGGCGCGTCCCTCGCCATGCCCGGCATTGCCGCAAGCATCCAGACCGGCGATTATTCCGGCTTTGAAACGGCGGCAAGCATCTTTCACGGCGGCGCTGCCTTGGGATACATCGTCATCGGGCTGCTGGCGTTTTTGCTCGGCGTGTGCGTGACCGTTCTGTGCTTCCGGCTGCGTCAGATGAGCCGTGAGGACGATCAGAACAAAGAAAGCGAGGGGATTCATGGAGCTGATTGAGAACCTGCTGCAACTGCTGTTCACGTTCGTGGGCGCGCTGCTTTCGGGCATATCCTACCGGAAAAGTCGCAGGCAGGCGTATTTTCTGCTGCTGTGCTTCTACGGCTGCTTTGCCCTCGGCGCGCTCTACTGGACGCTGTATCTGCTGCTGTTCGACACCACACCCCGGGTCTTTTATGTCTCGGAGTTCGGCTGGGTGGCCAGCCTCATCTTCCTGCGCATTTTGCAAGCAACGCTCGCCACTCAGGACGAGCGCAGCTTCCGCTGCCGCAGGGCGTGGCTTGCGCCTGCGTTCGGCGTGCCGCTGCTGGTGTTCTACTGCACCTTCGGGGACATTCTCTCCAACCTGATCTGGTGCGGCATGATGATATGGCTCTCCTTCTGCGCCATTCGTGGGCTGGTCTACGCCAATGGGCAGACGGGCGCGGCGCGGAATATGCGGTATTTCCACATTGGTGTGCTGTGCTTTGTGTTTGCGGAGTATCTGCTCTGGACGGTGGGCTGCTTTTGGCCGAACACCTCTCCTGCAAGCCCCACCTTCTGGTGCGATCTGCTGCTGACGTTTGCGATTCTGGGGCTGCTGCCCGCCACGAGAAAGGCGGTGGACGCATGACCTACATCGAAAACATCTTCCTGTGCATGGTGTCCCCACTGCTGGTGGCCGCCCTGTGCATGGGTAGGCGGCAGCTCCGCTTCTTCCTGTTCTGCATTGCCGGGATGGGGGTGTGCCTGCTTTCGGCCTACATCAATACCTTCCTCGCGGCGGTGTGTCAGGCGGACGCCCTTGCCGCCACGGCGGAGATCGCGCCGGTGGTGGAGGAAATGATGAAGCTGCTGCCGCTGGTGTTCTATCTGCTGGTGTTCGAGCCGGAGGGCGATAAAATCAAGGCTGCCGCCATCACCGTAGCCCTCGCCTTTGCCACCTTTGAAAACGTATGCTATCTCATTCAGAACGGCGCGGACCGCTTTTCCTTTATCTTTTTCCGGGGCTTCGGCACAGGAGCTATGCACGTCCTCTGCGGCTTGATCGTAGGAGGCGGGCTTGCATACACATGGCGGCGGACGTGGCTTAAAATAGCTGGCACCTGCGGACTGCTGGGCGCGGCCATCACCCTCCACGCCATCTACAATTTGCTCATTGCCTACGGCGGCGCGGCGCAGTACATCGCCTACGCCCTGCCGGTGCTGCTGGTGGCGGTAGGAAGGCTATCCGTTTTCCGATTATCACGGAAGCAATAACCGAATATCCACTCCCTGAGAGCTGCTTTTTGGCGGCTCTCAAATTTTTTTGAAAAATTTTGCGTTTTTGGTGAGAGTTTTTTCGATTTTTTGTACCTATATAAGTGAAGGGGTTTTTAAGCCGCATTTCAAAGAATCCAGAGAGGAGGTTCAAACGATATGTACGATACCGCAAGACGGGTCGCACTCGTCAAGCAGCGGGTGCGGGAAAACACCCGCCGAAGGCAGCGGCGCGGCATATATGGACTGAGCGCTATGTGTATGCTGCTGTTCGCGGTGCTGATGCAGGCGGTGGGCACGGTCGCCGGGCCGGGGCAACCGGAAGCATGGGGCGTGTTCGGCGCGATGTTGCTGCGGGAGGACGCGGGCGGCTATGTGCTGGTAGCCGTCGTCTCCTTTGCCGCGGCGGTGGCGATCACCGCGCTGTGTTTCCGGCTCAGAATCAGAGAAAACCGGAAAAAAGGCGGGGCGGACAAACCGAACCGACACGAACAGGAGGAGAAAAGCCAATGAAGAAACGAATACTCAGCATACTGCTCCTATGCTGCATGGTGCTGACGCTGCTGCCGACAGCGGCCTTTGCTGCGGGTAAGCTACCGGATGTCAAGCTTTCCGTCCCAACGAAGTTTGACAAGACAGTGGAGCTTACAAAGCAGAAGGGAGAATTGAAAATCAAGGACAGCAAGACCTATCTGATTAAGGGCTCCGCAGATCCGAACTGGTATTTTCAACACCGGATCAAAATTGATGGCAAAAACAATACGCCGCACATCTTTCTGGACGGCGTCCGCATTAAGGCACCCAATGATGGCCCTGCCATCGAGCTTTACAACGGTCCCTCCGCCTGCCTGTACTTTATCGGCGGGAACAGCGAGCTGATCGGCGCGGAGAACTTCGCTGCGCTGCAGAAAAACAAAACCGATGGTTATCTCCGTGTTCTGGTGCAGACGGGGACAAAGCTCACGTGTGAAGGCGGCAAGTATGGCGCTGGCATCGGAGGCTCAAAGGTCGGAATCAAGAAATTCTCGGAGGGACACGGCGTGAACCTTCATTTCGGCTCTCTGGCGACGAATATCTATGGCGGTGAGATTCTTGCGATCAGCGGCGTATACGGTGCGGGTATCGGCGGCGGTCAGGGCGGCGTCGGCGAGCAGATTTATGTGTATTCCGGCAAGCTGACGGTGCGGTCCGTTTCGGAAGGCGCAGGGATCGGTGGCGGTCAGGGCGGCCCCGGACGCTTTATTTATATCAAGGGCGGCACGGTGAATGCCGGCAGCGAGTCAGGCGGAGCAGGAATCGGCAGCGGCGATCAAGACGGACAGAACAAGTCGGAAGATGCGCATCATATCGAGATTTCCGGTGGAACGGTCGAAGCTTGGAGTAACTTTGCCGGCGCAGGAATCGGTGGCGGAAGAGGCGGTTCGGGCTGTGACATTTCCATCACCGGCGGCGTGGTGAGGGCGCAGGGCTACTGGGGCGCGGGCATCGGCGGCGGCATGAACGGCAACAGCGGGAACATTCTGATCAAGGACACAACGCTGACTGCGCAGTCCATTCCGCTTTATCCGGACCCCCATTATTATGAAGACGACGCCATTAGAGGTGGTCCTGCAGTCGCGGTCGGAAGAGGCTCAAACCGGGCGCACTACTGGGTAGTGATGCAAGATCAGGAATTTGCAATGACTATAGAAGAGAACATCAAAATCGGAGCCTCGGACGGGAAGTCCGTGCGGCTGAGTGCGACAGGGTGGCAGTGGCGCCGCAGCCAGGGACCGTATGAGAAGGACTGGGGCACCACGACGGAGCTTCTCATACCCAACGAAAATGGGCGCGTGGACCTGCAGCGGCTGAGCCTGCCGTATGCCTACAATTACGGCAGAGTAATCAGCAAGCTGGAGCTGCGCTGCGAGGAAAGCACATGTAACCATGAATTTGGCTGGGCGAACAGGGACGGCTGCCACATCTGGGCCTGCATGAAGTGCGGCGCACGAGACCCCGCCGCGGAAATGTCCAAACAAAACGCCAAACACATTCCCGACGACTGGAGCAATCAGAAGCAGCTCTGCACTGTGTGCGATCATGTGCTTGAGAGGGACACGAAAGCCCCGGTTATGGAAACTCTGACGGACGGTGAAAGCTACACCGTCGAGGATACCCTCGATGGAAAGCCCGGCGCGTACACCTTCACCGTGAGCGACCCGGCTGCATCGGGAGAGACGTCCTCCGGCGTCAGATCCGTGACCATCAACGGTGAGCCGCAAGACGGCCCCACTTATCATCTCCCCGCGCCGGATGGCGGCAACAATGACGCGGGAGCGGAATATACCGTGGTCGCAACTGACAACGCGGGAAATGAGACTAGGGCGACAGTCAGAATATACAGGCGGCACCATGAGCACAGCTACGGTGACTGGACTGCCGACGGCGAAACCGGCCATTACCGTGTCTGCACAGATGAGAATTGCACCTCTGATGACAAGGGCCGGGTAACGGAAGCACACAGCTATGACGACGATGCAGATATGATCTGCAACACCTGCGGCTACGAGCGCACCGTCACGCCGCCTGCGCCCACCGAGTATACCGTCAGATTCAATGCCAACGGTGGCGGCGGCACAATGGCAGATGTTACCGGCGTTTCCGGCAGCTACACCCTGCCCGCCTGCGGTTTTACTGAACCGGAAGGCAAGCAATTCAAGGGCTGGTCAACCAGTGCCGACGGTTCGGTTATTTCCGGCACGACCTATGAAGTAAGCTCGGATACTACCTTCTATGCAATCTGGGAGAGTAAAGAGTATTCCATCATCGTAACAGACGGCAAAGCGACAATCGGTGCAGGAAACGAAATCAGTAAAGCGGCGCAAGGCACACCCATTACTCTGACCGCAAATGCGGCTCCTGACGGTAAGGTGTTTGATAAGTGGGTAGTAGAAAGCGGCAGCGCTACTCTTGAAGATGCGAACAGTGAAACCACTACTTTCATAATGCCTGACAGTGAAGTCAGCGTGAAAGCGACCTACACAATTCCCCATACTCATACCTACGATCAGGAAATTCAGAAGCCGGAAACCCTCAAGTCGGCTGCCGACT
>OBAH01001576.1_pt1 | contig 12780 bp, 10 predicted proteins | sample 1517491 | NCBI WGS metagenome assembly OBAH01 (sample SAMN04571697, study PRJEB22368) | human gut metagenome | biome: human gut; material: stool | host: Homo sapiens | place: Luxembourg | collected 2012-08-03
AAATAATTTCCATTTCTTCCATAATTTACCAGTAATTTACGCAATTTATCTGAGCACCTGTAAAGCGTAATTTTTGCGTAACGCAGCATTTATGCAATTCAAATTGAGATTTTCAAAAAATGCAACAACATAGCTGGAAAAATTTTCCAGTCAAAATCGAAAAGCCATTATGTAAACTATTTGGCCCGAAATGCGCCCCAAATCCCGTTCATAATTCGGTTACAATTTAGCCGAGTGAAGCGGATTTTGCGTAAAGTGGAGGGAGTTGTTTTTTCTCTCCCCCAGTCGCCTACGGCGACAGCCCCCTCCCAGAGGGGGCCAAGGCGGCTGACGCCGCGACGAGCGGATTGCCACGCCAGTCTGCGGACTGGCTCGCAATGACACCTCATCCGTCAACGCTTCGCGTTGCCACCTTCCCCTCAAGGGGAAGGCAGGGGGATTCCGCGCCCCCGGGCGCGAGCTACTTTTGCTCCCGGCGGCAAAAGTAGCCAAAAACGCCGCTTAGACCTACGGTCTAAGGATCCCTTGGCGCGGGGCGAAACGTTCCTTGCGGGTAATTTTCCCACGCGACCACGGAGATTTTTCCGGTTTTTTCCTCGGTCAGAAGGACTGTGCCAGCACAGCTTCCCGCGTGGCGCTGCCGCGCGCCGCTGGCTGGTGCCACGGTAGGGGTCTGTGCTCTACCGGTTTTGGCGATTATCAAATTGCGCCTATTGCCTGCACTTTTCTGAACACACCGGCGTAGAGACGTTGAACAGCACGAAAAATTGGCTAAAAAACGCGAATTATCCTTGAAAAACAGTTTGCGAAGTGGTATCGTACTATTTAGCCTTGCAGGGGGCTGCGGCGTAGGGGTGCGCCGCACGGCAGGGGGGATCAACAAGGGGGTGCGAAGCTGAGGGGCTTGCTGCACGGGGGAATGTACAGTGCACGAGCGCGCTTCGCAGGGGGCAAAGGCTCCCGGGAGACGGATATCCGTCCCCCGGGAGCTTTTTTCTGTGCAGCTTTTCGGTTCTCTTAAAAATTTCCTGCGGTTTTCTTGCTTTTATCGAAAAATATGGTATACTGATAGCACTTGTATTGCGCCGTATGGACCGAGCGCTGTCTGGACACACTATGTTTGGCGCTTTTGACGCCGGCACAGCGCCGCCGCATACAAGCACCGATGACTTGAAAAGAGGGAAACTGCCTTGAATAAATACATGATCCGCGGCGGACGAGAGCTTTTTGGTGAAGTGACCGTCAGCGGTGCGAAAAACGCCGCTGTAGCTATCATCCCTGCCGCCCTGCTGGTGGATGGCGTATGCCGTATCGAGAACATCCCCCAGATCAGCGATGTGACCCTGTTCTTCTCTATTCTGGAGGAGCTGGGCGCAAAGGTGCGCGTGCTGAACCAGCACGCCATTGAGATCGACTGCCACGCCATCCACAGCACCCGCCCGTCCTACGACCTGGCGCGGCGCATCCGCGCCAGCTATTACCTGCTGGGTGCGCTGCTGGGCCGCTTCGGCCAGGCCACCGTGGCCATGCCCGGTGGCTGCAACTTCGGCGTCCGGCCCATCGACCAGCATATCAAGGGCTTCACCACTATGGGCGCTGAGGTATCTGTGGAGGGCGGCTTCATCCACACCGCGGCCAGAAACGGCCGCCTGGTGGGTGCGCCGGTATATCTGGACGTGGTGAGCGTGGGGGCCACCATGAATATTATGATGGCCGCGGCACTGGCCGAGGGTACCACCACGATCGAAAACGCCGCCAAGGAGCCGCACATCGTGGACCTGGCTAACTTCCTGAACTCCATGGGCGCCGACATCAAAGGCGCGGGCACGGATTCCATCAAGATCCGCGGCGTGAAGCGCCTGACCGGAGGCTCTTACGGCATTATTCCCGACCAGATCGAGGCGGGCACCTATATGGCCGCCGTGGCGGCCACCGGCGGCCAGCTGCTGCTGAAGAATGTCATCCCCAAGCACATGGAGTGCATCAGCGCCAAGCTGATGGAGATGGGCGTATCCGTCACAGAAGATGACGACTCCCTGCTGGTGCGGCGCAGCGGTCCGCTGACAAAGACCAACGTCAAAACACTGCCCTATCCCGGCTTCCCCACGGATATGCAGCCCCAGATCACCGCGGTGCTGGCACTGGCAGAGGGGACAAGCCTGGTGACCGAGGGCGTATACGGTGCCAACCGCTTCAAGTATGTGGATGAACTGAAGCGCCTGGGCGCACACATCCAGGTGGACGGCAAGGTGGCGGTTGTAGAGGGCGTGAAGCAGCTGGTGGGTGCCCCCATTCAGGCCTGCGATCTTCGTGCCGGCGCAGCACTGGTCATTGCCGGTCTTGCGGCGCAGGGCACCACCGAGCTGAGCCACATCAACTATATCGAGCGCGGCTACGAGGATCTGGTAGGCAAGCTCCGCGCGGTGGGCGCGGATATCTCCCTGGTGGACGTGCCCGATGAGGCTGACACCGAGACCCACGCAGGATAACATGAAGCCATCCAGCGCCCGCTGCGAGAGGCCGCAGCCAACTGCGGCTTGCCGCGGCGGGTGTTTTCATTCAGAGAGGACATAGACCGTTGTTGACCGTACATATCTTAGCCAGTGGGTCTGAGGGTAACTGCCTGCTGGTCAGCGCCGGCGGGACCCACCTTCTGGTGGACGCCGGTATCTCCGCGCGGCGAATATGCGGCGCCCTGCAGGCGCTTGCCCTGTCCCCGGCGGATATCTCCGGCGTTTTGCTGACTCACGAGCACACGGACCACATTTGCGGCGTGGCGACGCTGACAAAGCAGCACCGCCTGCCGCTGTACGCCAGCCGTGGAACGGCGGAAGCCCTGTGCCGCAAGAGTTCCTGCGTGTCGGATGTACTGCGTGTCATTCCGAGGGCAGGCGCTTTCGACATCGGAAACGCGCAGATCACCGTGTTTCCCACCAGCCATGACGCCACGGAGAGCATCGATTTTCGCGTGGACCACGGCGGAGCAAGCATCGGGATACTCACGGACACGGGCGTTGTCACGCCGGAGGCTGAGCAGACGCTGGCAGGCGTTGACCTCATGGTGCTGGAGAGCAACCACGACGAGGAATGGCTGCTCTCCGGGCCGTATCCCTATTACCTGAAGCAGCGTATCCTGGGTGCGCGGGGCCACCTGTCCAACGCCGCAGCCGGCGCGTTTGCCCGGCGGCTGGCAGAAGGCGGGACGCGGCAGTTCGTGCTGGCCCATCTGAGCCGGGAAAACAATACCCCGGAACGGGCACGGCAGACACTGGAACGGGCGTTGGCGGGGCTGGACGCCGCCGTGACCGTGGCGCCGCGGTCGCAGCTCAGCGGGCCGTACACGGCGGAGGTGTGCGTATGCAGCGAGTGACCATTCTGTGCGTAGGCAAGCTGAAGGAAAAATTCTACATCGACGCGGCGGCGGAGTACGTCAAGCGCCTGCAAAGATACTGCAAGCTGGACGTCGTGGAGCTGCCGGAATACCGCCTGCCGGAGGATCCCTCCCCGGCGGAGATACAGAAGGCCCTGCAGGCCGAGGGCGCAGCCATCCGGGAGCGTCTGCCCAAGGGCGGCGCGGTGGTGGCCCTGTGCATTGAGGGCAAGCCCTGCTCCAGCGAGGAGCTGAGCCGCCGGATGGCGGACTTCGGCGTGCAGGGAAAGACGCAGATCACCTTTCTCATCGGCGGCAGCGTGGGACTCAGCGAGGACGTGAAAAAGCTGGCCGACTGGCGGCTGTCCATGTCCCCCATGACCTTCCCGCACCATATGGCCCGCATTATGCTGCTGGAGCAGCTCTACCGGGCATACCAGATCGCCGCCGGGACAAAATACCACAAATAGGAGGCAGACTATGGACAACTGGAATTTCAGCGGAAAGCCGGACGTCCCCGCGTGGCCCAAGGACGCGCAGGGGCAGGACGAGAAGGCCGTGCTGCTGATGCAGACCTTCGATTCTCCCGCCGACACGGACATGATCATCTCCCTGCTGGCGGCCTACGGCATCCCCTGCTTCAAGTATTACGATCTGGACGGCGGCGCGGGAAAGGTCATCAACGGCTTTTCCGGCTACGGCGCCAGCCTGTATGTGCCCGAAGCGCAGCTGGAGGAGGCAAAGGACCTGCTGGCCTCCCGGCCGGTGGAGGACGAGGAAACGGAAGAACACGCCTGAAAGGAGTTTTTGAATATGCTGGACTATAAGAGGGAATACGAGCGTTGGCTGGCCAGCGACGCGCTGAACGCCGACGAAAAGGCCGAACTGCAGGCCATCGCCGGGGACGAGAAGGAGATCGAGAGCCGGTTCTACGGCCCGCTGGAATTCGGTACCGCCGGACTTCGGGGCACCATGAAGGTGGGTCTGCACCAGATGAACGTACACGTCATTCGCTGGGCCACACAGGGCTTTGCCGACGTTATCGCCGCCGAGGGCGATGAGGCCAAACAAAAAGGTGTGGCCATCTGCATGGACTGCCGCGTGAACAGCATGGCCTTTGCCCGTGCCGCGGCGGAGGTCTGCGCCGCCAACGGCATCCGCGTGCGTATTTTCGAGTCCCTGCGCCCCACGCCGGAGCTGAGCTTCGCCGTGCGGTACTATGGCTGCCAGGCGGGCATCAACGTCACCGCCAGCCACAACCCCAAGGAGTACAACGGCTACAAGGTCTACTGGGCCGACGGCGCGCAGCTGCCGCCCCAGCACGCCGCCGCCATCGCCGCCCGTCTGGAGCAGATCGACATCTTCACCGGCGTGAAGCGCATGGCCTTTGACGACGCGGTGAAGGCCGGTCTTATCACCCTTTTGGGTGAGGAGACGGACAAGATGTTCATGTCCAACGTCATGGCTATGATCAATGACCGTGCCTCCGTCGCCCAGGTAGCCGACAGCTTCAAGGTGGTATACACCCCCTTCCACGGCTGCGGCTGGAAGCTGGTGCCGGAGGCCCTGCGCGGCCTGGGTGTGAAGAACCTGTACTGCGTAGAGCAGCAGATGGTGCTGGACGGCACGTTCCCCACGGTGGCCTCCCCCAATCCGGAGAACCCGGAGGGCTTCTATCTGGCCATCGAGCTGGCCGACAAGGTGGGTGCGGACTTCATTCTGGGCACCGACCCGGACAGCGACCGTGTGGGCATTATGGTCCGCGGCGCGGACGGCAAGTTCATCGCCGTCACCGGCAACCAGACCGGTGTGCTGCTGCTGGATTACCTGATCGGCGCCATGCGCCGGGCGGGTAAGATGCCGGAGCATCCCTATTTCCTCAAGACCATCGTCACCACCGAGATGGCCCGCAAGGTGGCCGAGAGCAACGGCGTCACCTGCTGCGACACATTTACCGGTTTCAAGTTCATGGCCGAGAAGAAGAACGCGCTGGAGGCCGCCGGCGAGGGCCACGTCATCATGTCCTATGAGGAGAGCTACGGCTATATGCTGGGCGACTACGTGCGGGATAAGGACGCCGTCACCGCGTCCCTGCTGATCACAGAGATGGCTGCATGGTATGCCGCCAAGGGCATGACGCTGTATGACGCCCTGCAGGCGCTCTATAAGAAGTACGGCTGGTACGGCGAAAAGACCCATAACCTGGTCATGCCCGGTCTGGATGGTCTGGAAAAGATGGCGGCGCTGATGAAGCGCCTGCGTACCGCGCCCCCGGCTAACATCGCCGGTGTGGATGTGGTGGTCCGTAAGGACTATCAGGACGGCAGCACCGTGGACTGCGCCACCGGGAATGTCGGTAAAATGGAGCTGTCCGGCAGCAACGTCCTGCGCTTCGAGCTGGCCGACGGTACTACGATCTTGGTGCGCCCCTCCGGCACCGAGCCGAAGATCAAGGTGTATATCCTCACCAAGGGCGCCGACGCCGCCGAACGCGACGCCAATATTGAGAAGTATTCCGCCTGGGTCAAAACCCTGACAGAGTAATAGAAAAGACCGCCGTACGGCGGTCTTTTTTGCGGTTGTCTTCCCCGGTGGAGGAATAATTAAGCACAAAAAAGAAAGGCCCAGCGGGCAAGCAATCTTTATTCACCCCACCCCCGCCAGGGGGTGGGATAATTAAGCGCAAAAAAAGAAAGGCCCCGTAGGAAAGCAATCTTTACTATCCCTCCCGCGTCAGCGGGAGGAATAATTAAGCGCAAAAAAAGAAGCACCCGGTAGGGTGCTTCTCTTTTTTTGAGTTTAATTAGAACTCCTTTTTCTTGCCGATGACGACGGCGGAGCCGGCGACGGAGGTCAGAGCCATACCGACGTACATAGCGATACCAGCGTCAAAGGTCTTGGGGGAGGGCTTGGTGGTGGTGCCAGTGGAAGGAGTGGTGGTGCCAGCGGACAGAGTGTACATGACAACGGAGCCACTGGGCTCATAAGCCTTGGTAACATCAATGCCCTTGCTATTCAGCACGGACTTCACATCGCCAGCGGTGACGGGGCCGTAGCTGATCTTAGCCAGAGACTCAACAGCGTCATTAGCGTTGACATCGCTCTTAATGACGTACTTACCACCGCAAACAGCGCAAGCATAGACGGTCACATCGTTCTTGCCCCAAACCTCGCTGGTCTTGTACAGAGCGTGACCGCCAGCGGACTTCACATCATCCTTGGTCAGCTTGTAGTACGCAACAGCGTCATCAAACTTGGCACCGAGGAACACCTTAACAGTAGTAGCGGTAATCTTGGAAGTGGGGTTAGCAGTGTTGTAAGCGTCAACGTCAGCCATCTTGGCGTAGTAGGTACCAGCAGCATCCTGATACAGAGCGACCTTGTAGCCGTCATCGGAGCAGGAGGCAGCCTTGGCATTAGCATACAGCGCAACATTCACGGTATAGTAGCCCTGAGTGTACTTGGTAGCGGTAACCTCATCAGCCATCTTATAGCCATCGCCAGACTTCAGATAGACTTCACCATCGGTCTTGGCCGTGTCAACAGTTGCAGCGGTGTGCTCTTCGGTCACCTTGACATAGTAAGCAGGATGGCCAGCAACGCTATTGGACGCAGTAACCTCACCAACCTTGGCATAGTCGCCGACCTTGAAAGTGGTGTCCGCGAAAGCGGTGGTGCACAGTGCCAGAGCCATGACCATGGCCAGCACAGTTGCAATGATCTTCTTCATGTTTGTTTCCTCCATAAAAATTTGTTTGTGTCCGGTTCGGCTTCATCCTCCGAGACAGCGTTTACAACGTAAACATCATTATGTTGTAAAAATTTTTACGGTTTTTATTTCCAGTTATTTCCAGTTATTTCCATTTTTGAGACAACGCCGCCGCGCCGTTAAAAATCGCCCGAAATTGGAAATAATTTCCATTTCTTCCATAATTTACCAGTAATTTACGCAATTTATCTGAGCGACTGTAAAGCGTAATTCTTGTGTAACGCAGCATTTATGCAATTCAAATCGAGATTTTCAAAAAATGCAACAACTTAGCTGGAAAAATTTTCCAGTCAAAATTGAAAAGTAATTATGTAAACTATTTGGCCCGAAATACGCCCCAAATCCCGTTCATAATTTGGTTACAATTTAGGCAAGTGAAGTGGTTTTTGCGTAAAGTGAGGTTGGTTGTTTTTTCTCAAATTTTCGTAGGGAGGGTTTCGCGCCCCCGAGCGCGAGCTACTTTTGCCCCCGGCGGCAAAAGTAGCCAAAAACGCCGCTTAGACCTACGGTCTAAGAACCCCTTGGCGCGGGGCGAAACGTTCCTTGCGGGTAATTTTCCCACGCGACCACGGAGATTTTTCCGGTTTTTTCCTCGGTCAGAAGGACTGTGCCAGCACAGCTTCCCGCGTGGCGCTGTCGCGCGCCGCTGGCTGGTGCCACGGTAGGGGTTTGTGCTCTACCGGTTTTGGCGATTATCAAATCGCGCCAAAGCCGCCCAAAGGGCGGCTTTGGGTGGTGGCGGTTCCGCCGCCGGTGAAAGCTTTTATCCATGGAGTTTCGTGGTAATTTTTGGAAAAATGTTTGGAAATAGATGGAAAACAATTCCTGCGCCGGAAAAATTATTTGAAAAAAAGCAGAATTTCCTCTTGAAAAAACGAGCGTGTTGTGCTATTTTTATCTGTGGTAAAGCCATTTACTGAGGGGGATGCGAAGCGTGGGGTGCGCTTTGCACGACAGGGAGGGCTCCCGGGAGGCGGATATCTCCGCGTCCCGGGAGCTTTTTCATTATATAGTTAAAGCCGCCCTGATGGGCGGCTTTGATTTACGATAACAAAAATTATGGTCAACTGCTCGGCGTATCATCGCCGCGATACCTATCCAGTGCCTGCCGGCAGTGTTCGGTGAAATCACGGCGCACATGGTCTGGCGCAAGAAGCTCGGCCTGACCGCCGAACTGGAACAGCCAGCCGTAAAATGTGGGACCTACCTCCACCGGGGCGGTAACTGCGATACGGTCTCCATCTGGGCGGATATGCGCATCAGCGCCGAAGCGGTCCATGACTACATTGATGAGGGCCCGGTCAAAGCGCAGCTGCACCGTTTCGGTGCGGCCATTGTACATATCGAAAATCGTTTTGACGTATTTGCCCAGGTCGAACTGCTCCGGCAGCGGATCGCGGGGTGTGTCGGTAACGGTCAGGGACTCCATACGGTCCACACGGTAGTGGCGATAGTCCTGAATGGCCGGGTCGTAAGCCACCAGATAGTAATGCTTATCCACGCAGAGGGCCACCGGGTTCGTTTCATAGGGCGTGCCGCCGCGGCGGTAGGCCTTGCCGCCATCAGGTGTCCAGTCGAAGTAGCGAAACGTGACCTTGCGGTCATCGTTGATGGCGGTATTCAGACCGTCGATGGCGTAATAGAGCTTCTCATTGTGGGTGCGGACCCGGTCCATGACATAGACCTGACGGCGCAGCTGGCGGGCATTGGGGCGGCTGGTGAGCTGCTCCAGCTTGGCGATAAGCTCCATGCTCTTGCTCTGTGTGAGAAAGGGCGACGCCTGTACCACATCAATGAGCAGCTTCAGCTCCGGCAGCTGGAACTCCCGTTCGCCAAGAAAATAGCCGTAGGTCTTGCCCCGGACAGCCTGCACATCCATGCCGTACAGCTCCAGCAGCTCCAGGTCGTCATAGATGCTTTTGCGCTCGGCGGAAATACCCTGGCGTTCCAAATAAGCGATCATATCCTGAACGGTCCTGGGGTGGCGCTCGTCTGTTTCCTCCCGCAGATACCGCGCCAGATACAGCAGCTTCAGCTTTTTATTGGCCATGGCGCACCCTCCCTTCGTTTGTCCCATTGTACCAGATACGGGCAGGAAAGAAAACCACTTTTTACCGGCGTTCGACTTTACATACACGTACTTTTAGGCTATAATAAAGTGCTATGCTATCGACGAAAGGAAGTGCGGCGTTGCAAGTGAACCAAATACGGGCAGGCGCCGCGCTGAGCTATGTGTCCATGGCGCTGAGCACCGTTATCTCGCTGGTCTACACGCCCATCATGCTCCGACAGCTGGGCGACAGCGAGTTCGGCGTGTATCAGGCGGTGCTGCCGATCATCTCCTATCTGAATTTACTGAGCTTCGGCCTGGGCAGCGCCTATGTGCGGTATTACTCCCGCTTCCGTGCCGCCGGCGACAAGAAGGGCTGCGCCAAGCTGAACGGTATGTTCCTGATAACGTACCTCATCCTGGGTGCGCTGGTGCTGGCCATCGGCTTCGGGCTGTCCTACTGCGATGTGGTGTTCGGCAAGAAGCTGACAGCGGAGGAGATCGACCTTGCCCAGCGGCTGCTGCGTATCATGTCGGTCAATGCTGCGCTGACGTTCCCCATCAGCGTGTTCGAGAGTCATGTGACCATCAACGAGAGGTATCTGTTCCAGAAGATCGTAGCCATGGGCAAGCAGGTGCTGAACCCCCTCATTATGATCCCCCTGCTGCTGATAGGCTACCGGTCCGTGACGCTGACCATCGTCTCGCTGATCTTCACCGTGCTCAGCGGCGTGATCAACATCACCTACTGCCTGACACGGCTGAAAATGCCCTTTGCCTTCCGGCACTACGACTTCGCGCTGCTGCGTGAGATGTTCGGCTTTACGCTGTACGTGTTCATCGGCATTGTGGTGGACAACATCAACTGGTCCATCGACCGGCAGCTGCTGACGTGGTTCCACGGCTCCGCCGCGGTGACGGTCTACGTCATCGCCTCGCAGCTGAACAACTATTTCCTGCTGTTCGGCAACGCCATCTCCAACGTGATGACGCCCCGCGTCCACCGTCTGGTGGCGGAGAACGCCCCCATGCGGACGCTGGACGCCCTGTTCACCAAGGTGGGACGGCTGCAGTTCATCCTGCTGGGCGGCATATTCCTGGGCTTCGTGGCTATCGGCCAGTCCTTCGTGGTGCTGTGGGGCGGCGGCGAGCAGTTCCGCATCGACTATTGGACCGCGCTGCTTCTGTTCTTTGCCTGCCTGTGGACCAACATACAGACCGTGGGCATCGAGATACAGCGTGCCAAGAATATGCACAAATACCGTTCGCTGGTCTATCTGGGCGTACTGGTGGGCAACATCGTGATCTCCATCCCCCTGTGCATGAAATGGCAGGGCCTGGGCGCGGCCATCGGCACGGCGGTCGCCACGCTGGTGGGCAACGTGTTCCTGATGAACCGCTACTACTACAAGCACATCGGCCTGAACATTCCCGGCTTCTGGCGGCACATCAGCCATCTGCTGCCGGCCATGGTGCTGCCCACCACCGTGGCGGTGCTGCTGGCGGTGTTTGTCCATCCCGCTACCTACTGGCAGCTGATCCCGCCGGGACTGCTGTTCGTGGCGGTGTACGCCGCCAGTATGTGGCTGTTCGGCATGAACCGCTATGAGCGCGGTCTGGTGACCGGACCGCTGCGGCGGATACTGCATCGGCAATGATCTCTCTCCCCGCCCCTGTGCGGCGGGGAGAAAAAAGGGAGGTACTCTGTTATGGGAAGAAAACTTGCGACCTTTTTTCGCCAGCTGAAGCATCTCAGCTTCGCACGGATGAAGCTGCACATCAACGCCGTCCATGAGGAGACAGGCAAAAACCGCCTGGCCATTTTCTGCGACATGGTATGGTGCGAGGTGCGCTACGGCATCGGCTATCTGGACTACCACGTGTTCGGCTTTGCGAACCGCCGCGGCGCGGTGCGGAAGACCTATATGACCGCCGTGCAGAACCAGGCCCTGACCCGGCAGATGAACGATCCGGCGTACTTCTATCAGCTCAATGATAAGATCGAGTTTGACACCATCTTCTCCGACCTGCTGAAGCGCCGCTTTCTGGACCTGCGTAAGACGGACGCCGCGGGCCTGCGGGACTTCTGCGCCGGTACGGAGGCCATCTTCTGCAAGCCCGCAGGGCTGTGCGGCGGCGAGGGCATCCAGCGTCTTATCACAGCGGACATCGACGATTACGACGCTCTGTATGACCGGCTGGTCAAGGGCGGCCAGCTGCTGATCGAGGAGCCCATCCGCCAGCACCCGGACATGAATAAGCTGTGCCCCGACTCGGTGAACACCGTCCGTATCGTCACGCTGGTAACGGCGCAGGGCGCGCAGATGGTCTATGCCCTGGTCCGTATGGGCATGGGCGGCGTGTGCGTGGACAACGTCTCCTCCGGCGGTATGTACGCCCCGGTGAACGAGCACGGCCAGCTGTACCGCCCCGCCTTCTGCGACAAGACCGGCAAATATTACGAGCGCCACCCCGTCACCGGTACAGAGATCATGGGCTTTCAGATCCCCCTGTTCGACCAGGCGCTGGAGCTGTGCCGCACCGCGTCCAGGCGGGTGGAGGCGCACCTGAAATATATCGGCTGGGACGTGGCCATCACGCCGGACGGCCCCGTGCTGGTGGAGGGCAACAACCTGCCCGGTTACGATATGTGCCAGAACGCCGGCCATGTGGACGAGGGTATGCTGCCCCGGTTTGAGAAGCTGCTGGGCCGCCCCATTATGTGATGAAACCGTATGCTGCGCCCCGCGGGGCGAAACAGAGATAAGGAGGACAGACCATGCATCCTATGCGCAGAAAAGACAAGGAACGTGACGCCGCCTTTGCCTGGCAGGTGCTGCGTGACGCCACCTATGCCACCCTGGCCATGACCGACAGTGACGGCGCCCCCTATTGTGTGCCCGTGAACCATGTGGCGGACGAAGCCGGTAACGCTGTGTATTTTCATTGCGCCGGCGCCGGCCGCAAGTGGGACATCCTGACGAAGGAGCCGCCCGTGTGCCTGTCCGCCGTGTCCAAGGCAGAGCTGATCCCCGGCGAGCTGACCACTGCCTACAAGTCCGCCCTCGTGCAGGGCAGGGCCGTACTGGTGCAGGACCCGGAGGAGAAGCTGTACGCCCTGAAGCTGCTGGTGCAGGCGCTGGACCCGGTTTCCATGTCCCGGGCCGTCCTCTGCGCCGAACACTCCATGCAGCGCACCATGCTGGTAAAGATCGTCCCCGAGATCATCACCGGCAAGGAGTCCTTCGGAGACTGAACAAACAGCTTTCTGCGTGAAGAGAACCGCAAAAGAACCGCCGCCCGGCGGTTCTTTTTAATATAATTCCTCGTATCCCTCCCGCGGCAGCGGGAGGAATATATTTATCCCCCGCGGCAGCGGGAGGGATATATATTTATCCCCCGCGGCAGCGGGGGATATTTATTTCGTCCGCGCCGTCAGCCGCGGGCTGATTAAGCGCAAAAAAGAAAGGCCCAACGGGCAAACAATCTTTATTCACCCCACCCCCGCCAGGGGGTGGGATAATTAAGTACAAAAAAAGAAAGGCCCAATGGAAAAACACCCTTTACTATCCCTCCCGCGACAGCGGGAGG
>OBAH01001577.1_pt1 | contig 12748 bp, 7 predicted proteins | sample 1517491 | NCBI WGS metagenome assembly OBAH01 (sample SAMN04571697, study PRJEB22368) | human gut metagenome | biome: human gut; material: stool | host: Homo sapiens | place: Luxembourg | collected 2012-08-03
CAACACCAACGCCGGATCCGACACCAACGCCAGATCCAACGCCAGCACCGGATACGGGTGATGATAATAAGAAAAGCGATGAAACCATTTCAGGTGATAAGGAACAGGCAGAAGATAGTGTAAAGACAGCTGATGTGTATAATGTAGCAGGTTATAGTATAATGTTGTTTATGGCATTAGCAGGAATTGTATTTGTTATACATGAAGATAAGAAGAAAAAGAACACTATTGATTAATGCATAATATAAGCCGGATGTATAATAACAGAAGTTGTTATATATCTGGCTTTTCTGATATTTTTTGAATTACATATATGTTGGCAGTGCATTAAAAATTATACAATGTGCTATTTAAGTGTGAAAGTATATTGAGCTTGGGAGGATTAAGACATCATTCCTCTTGCTAATCAGCACTAAATGTTATAAAATGATTAAGATTATGTAGCAGCCGATGCAGTTCGATGTAGTCAGGCTGTTGCCTTTAGGAGGATTATATTATTATGGAAAAGACAATGGAGAAAATTGTTTCTTTAGCTAAGGCAAGAGGATTTGTTTACCCAGGTTCTGAAATCTATGGCGGATTAGCTAATACCTGGGATTATGGTAACCTTGGTGTTGAGTTAAAGAACAATGTTAAGAAGGCATGGTGGCAGAAGTTCGTACAGGAAAGCCCATACAATGTAGGAGTTGACTGTGCAATTCTTATGAACCCTCAGACTTGGGTAGCATCAGGTCATCTTGGTGGATTTTCTGATCCATTAATGGACTGCAAGGAATGTCATGAGAGATTCAGAGCAGATAAACTTATAGAAGACTGGGCAGACGAGAATTCATATGATCTCGGCGGTTCAGTTGATGGATGGACACAGGAGCAGATGAAGAATTTCATCGATGAGAAGAATATCTGCTGTCCTTCATGTGGAAAGCACAATTTCACAGATATAAGACAGTTTAACCTTATGTTTAAGACATTCCAGGGTGTAACTGAGGATGCCAAGAACACAGTATATTTAAGACCAGAGACAGCTCAGGGTATCTTTGTTAACTTCAAGAATGTTCAGAGAACATCAAGAAAGAAAGTACCTTTTGGTATTGGACAGATTGGTAAGTCATTCCGTAACGAGATTACACCAGGTAACTTCACATTCAGAACAAGAGAGTTCGAGCAGATGGAATTAGAGTTCTTCTGCGAGCCTGGAACAGATCTTGAGTGGTTCACATACTGGAGACAGTACTGCATCGACTGGCTTAAGGCATTAGGAATGAAGGAAGATGAGATGAGAGCAAGAGATCATTCACCAGAAGAACTCTGTTTCTACTCTAAGGGAACAACAGATATCGAATTCCTCTTCCCATTCGGATGGGGCGAGCTCTGGGGTATTGCAGACAGAACAGATTATGACCTTACTCAGCATCAGACAGTATCTGGTGAAGATATGTCATACTTTGATGATGAAGCTAAGGAGAAGTATATACCATATGTTATTGAGCCTTCACTTGGTGCGGATCGTGTAACATTAGCATTCCTTTGCTCAGCTTATGATGAGGAAGAGCTTGAAGGCGGAGATGTAAGAACGGTTCTTCATTTCCATCCTGCATTAGCACCAGTTAAGATAGGTATTCTTCCACTTTCTAAGAAGTTAAATGAAGGTGCAGAAAAGGTGTATGCAGAACTTTCTAAGTATTACAATTGTGAGTTTGATGACAGAGGTAATATTGGAAAGAGATACAGAAGACAGGATGAGATTGGTACTCCATTCTGTATCACATATGATTTCGATTCAGAAGAAGATGGTGCTGTAACTGTAAGAGACAGAGATACAATGCAACAGGAAAGAATAAAGATAGCAGATCTTAAGGCGTATTTTGAAGATAAGTTCAGATTTTAATTAATAAAAGAACGGAATTTAAATCGATAATTAAAAGGAAAGAATTATGCTGTGTACTAAATGTGGTCAGGAATATGAGGGCAGTCAGTGCCCAAGATGTGATGGACCTGTTATATTAGTTAACAACAGTGATTATCTTGCCAGAAGAAAAGCATATGAGGAGAAGCAGGCTTTGAAAGAGAGGTCTGCTTCTTCTGATAAAAAAGAGGAATCACAGAGTGACTATGGACAGGCATTAGCAAAACGCGTGCAGGCGATAAAGAATCAGAGCAGAAACAAGACAGAAAGTAAGAAGCAGAGTCAGAACAGAAGCAAAGCGGACAGCAGAAAGCAGGGACAAAGTAGCGGAAAAACAGGTGGCAACAGGAATGGTAATCAGGAAAAGCCACAGATAAGAATTGCACGACATAAAGTAAACAAAAGAATGAAAATGATAGCGGCAGTGCTGATAGCAGTAGTGCTTATTGGTGTCGCAGCATTTGGAATATACAAGCTTGCAACTAAGAAGAATTATGCTCTTTATGTAAGCTACAACGGAAAGATATATGATATAGCAGGGCTGGACAGCAATTATGTGTGTGATGAAAGTGATGCAATATTTGCGGCAGACAGTAAGACCTTCTATACAGCACAGTGGCCGGAACAGATAGATTCAGGTAAGAATATCTTAAGCGTTGCGAGTGACAATGGAAAGTATTTCGTTACGGTAACATATGATGAGTCCAACTCGTCTGGCAGATATTCAATGTACATATGGAGTAAGGACGAATGTGTTCTTGTGTCAGAAGATAATCTGCAGAAAGAGATTATGTATATCTCTGATGACGGTCTTGTTATATACACGAATATTAATATTATTAATGACGAGGGTTCTACTAATGGAACAAGCCTTGCCATGAGCAGAGTCAAAGAAGTTAAGAAACAGCCTGAGGCACAGACAACTCTTATAGAGGGTAATCTTAATAAGGCATATGTGTATGAGTCAAAGCACCTGATAGTATGTCTTACTAATGCAGGCTCATTGTATACATATGATTATGAAAAAAAAGAAAAGCCGGTTTCAGTTGCAGATGCAGTTATGCAGTTATGGCCGGTGTCAGAGAACATGACAGGTGTGTATACAGCGAATGCAGACAGCCTTAATACAAGAAAAGATGTGGATACATTGCTGTATTCTAAGAGTGATGGAGTATATTATTACTCATGCAAAGATGCATCTGCGTATAAGATAGACAAGAAGACAGACAATGATGCAGATTATGTATTTGATAGAGACAATTCGCTTATATACAGAATTTCAGGTACATCAATGACATCAGCACTTATCAGAGAAACTAAAGTGAGTGAGTATGTGGATGTTGATTCTATGACTAAGGAAAAGAATTACATATATAATTCATCAGATGGTCAGATAGTGTATGTTAATGCGAAAGGACAGCTTCGAGTAGTTGATAACAACAAGATTACAGACATTGCGTCAGATGTTAATGCAGGTTCATTATCTAAAGTGTATAATAAAGGCAAGGCTTTAACATATGTTTCAGGCGGCAGGCAGTACTATATGGATAACATTAAGAGCAAAGCTGTTGCAATTCTGGAATCAGATGCAGTTACAGATACAGAGGGAACATGTTTTTACAAGAACCGAATCTATGCGTATGATGCTGATAATATTCTTTATTCTAATACACTGAAGGGAAATGATATCAGCAATATAGGCTACGTTGAAAGATTGTGGCTTGGAACAGAACTAAGATAATTGCAAATGTATTAAAACAGGTATAAGTTATGGATTTATTTGAATATATGCGTGAAAACAATAAGAATACAGAATCTCCATTGGCTATGAGATTAAGACCGGAAACACTCGATGAAATGGTAGGACAGTCTCATATAATCGGAAAGGATAAACTGCTTTACAGGGCAATTAAGGCAGATAAGCTTAGCTCAGTAATATTTTATGGTCCACCTGGAACAGGAAAGACAACTTTAGCTAGAATAATTGCTAATACAACAAGTGCAGAGTTTAATCAGGTTAATGCCACAGTTGCCGGAAAGAAGGATATGGAAGAGGTTGTTGCCAAGGCGAAAGACAATCTTGGAATGTATGGAAGAAAGACCATTCTTTTCGTAGACGAGATTCACCGCTTTAATAAGGGACAGCAGGATTATCTGCTTCCATTTGTTGAGGATGGAACAATAATTCTTATTGGTGCAACGACAGAGAATCCGTACTTTGAAGTAAATGGAGCTTTAATATCAAGGTCAATAATATTTGAATTAAAACCACTAGAGAAAGAAGATATCAAGACAATAATAAAGCGTGCTGTGTATGATGAGAAGAAGGGCATGGGAAGCTACAATGCAGCAATAGACGATGATGCACTGGAATTCCTTGCAGATATATCCAACGGAGATGCGAGAAATGCACTTAATGCCATTGAACTTGGAATACTCACAACAGACAGATCAGATGATGGAGTTATACATATAGATCTTGCAACAGCACAGGAATGTATCCAGAAGCGCTCGGTAAGATATGATAAAGAGGGTGACAACCACTATGATACAATATCAGCATTTATTAAGAGCATGAGAGGCTCAGACCCTGATGCAGTAAGCTATTATCTTGCCAAGATGCTGTATGCAGGTGAAGATATTAAATTCATAGCAAGACGAATAATGATATGTGCCAGTGAGGATGTAGGCAATGCTGATCCTAATGCACTGCAGGTTGCAGTGGCTGCGGCACAGGCTGTTGAGCGCATCGGAATGCCGGAAGCACGTATTATATTAAGTCAGGCGGCACTCTATGTTGCGACAGCACCTAAGAGTAATGCATGTTACATGGCAATTGATAAGGCACTTGATGTAGTTAAGAATTCAAAGACTGCACCGGTTCCTGTACATTTGCAGGATGCCCATTATAAGGGTAGTGCCAAGTTAGGACACGGTGTAGGATACTTATATGCACATGATTATCCTAATCATTACGTCAGACAGCAGTATCTTCCTGATGCTTATGTGAATGAGAAATTCTATGAGCCGGGAGATATGGGATATGAGAGGGATATTAAGAAACATTTGGATAAGATTAAGTCGGAGGCATAGTTTCCAATGAGGGATTACATAAACAGACTTTCAAGAGGCAGTTCAATTATCAAAGTACCAAAGCTGTCATGCAGTGAGGAACAGATTACCATGGATATTATGTGTAATACAGTTGCTACAGGCAGCTTCATATGTGATGCCACCGATAAGGTTTATGGAATGGTCTATGCTGACAATGAGAGGGTAAAGATTCTTTCAGAACAATTTGGTGGTACGCATATTATAACTGAATATCAGGTGGACGCTTCCGGACTTGAAGAAAATGATGAGATAGAGGGAACATTTACAGTAGTATGTAATGCCGGCGAGAAAAAGATACCATTTGTATTCAGATGTATGAAAGAGAATCAGGATGATATAAGAAATCATGTTAAGACTGAAGCAGTTGTTCTGCACATTGATAACGAAGAGAATACAATTATACACAAAGATGAAGCAGAGCAGTTTGAATGTGTGCTTATAAAGAGCGGGACAGAAGAAACAGAGATTGATATATATGCAGATGCAGATTTTATTGAATTAGAGAAAGACAGCTTATCAACTGATGATTTTGCAGGTGACAGGGCTGTAATTAAATATATAGTTAATCCACAGAAAATGCATGCAGGCAACAACTATGGATATATACATATAGTGAGTTATACACAGCATTTAAAGATAAATGTAAGCGTTATATGTAAGAAGGCTGATGAATCGGAAGATTTTGAAGTTAGAACAGAAGAAAAACTTGCACGATATAAGCTTACAAAGCTTTATCTTGATTTCAGAATGAAGAAAATCAAAAAAGAAAAATGGATTGCTGAATCTATGCAGACGGTTGACCGAATAAGGGGAATTAAGGGGACAGATGTATTTTATGATATTGTGCAGATACAACTGCTTATGGCGTCCGGAAGAGAGGAAACAGCAACACAGATATATAATAATATCAAGAAAGATATAGTTGGAAGAATTGGTGAAAATGTAGAACTTTACTGCTATTTTCTGTATGTTTCGACACTTATTGTGCGTGAAGAGGAGTATACGGCTCAGGTTTTATCACAGGTTAAGAAGTTTTTTGAGAATGGCTATGATACATATAGAATATTATGGATACTTTTTTACCTGAGTACAGATTCAGATAATAAGAGTATAAGACTTGTAAGAATAAAGGATGTAATTAATTCAGGATGCATAAGCCCTGTTATGTATATTGAGGCTATGAACATTATTAATGCACAGCCTGTTTTACTACGGGTGCTTAATCAGTTTGAAATGCAGGTTATTAATTATGGATGCAGGAACGACATTATTAGCGAGAAGCTTGCAATGCAGATTGCAGATGTTGTGGCTAATGAGAAGAATATTAATATTAATACTCTTATTATACTAAAAAAGATATATGATAAATATGAGAAAGACGAGATACTGACAGTTCTTGTAACCCAGATGGTAAGAATGGGCATGACAGGAGAAAACTGCTTTGAGATATATGAAAAAGGAGTATTAAGAGGCCTGAAAATAACAAGATTATATGAGTTTTATATTGCCAGTATGCCTAAAAAGACAGACAGGCAGCTGCCAAAGATAGTGTTGATGTATTTTGCATATGACAATACTCTTATAGATGAAGATAAAGCATTTTTATATGCAAATGTGGTGACGGGCAGAGATTCGTACTATAAGAATATCTATGAAGGTTATGAAAGAAATATAGAGATATATGTGTATGAACAGCTTAAAGCCGGCAATATCAGTGACAACCTTGTTGTATTATACAAGGCACTTCTTAAGACACAGCTTGTGTGTGATGACACAGGCACATTTGTAAGTAAAATGCCATATATGTACAGAATGCAGTGCTTTAGTGATGTCGTAAGATATGTACATGTCAGATATCCGCAGTTTACAGAAGAAACAGTATATGAGCTTTCAGGGGAAACAGCATATATATGTATGTATGGAAGTGACTGCGAGATTACATTTGAATGTATTGACGGACAGCTTAGAAAAGATACAATTGATTATGATATAGAAAAAGTGTTTGATATACAGCAGTATGCAGAGGTGTTTGAGGCTGCAGGTGATTATGGAAAGAACAATTCCAGAATAATTATGAGCAGAATCTGTGAAATGAGAAAGAATTCACAGTATACACAAGAAACACTTAAGCTGTACAAAACAATAAAAAAGGAACAGGGTATCAGTGAACAGTATAAACAGCAGGTTAATGCCTGGATGATTGATTATTACTATCATTATTATGAAGAAGATGATTTCTGGCATGAATACAATTATGTTGATACAGATAATCTGACGAAGAAGGATGCGGGAAAGCTGATAGAGATACTTATAGATTCATCAATGTATTCACAGGCATATGAGATAGCAGGTATATACGGTTGTTGTATGGCAAAAGCGGCAAAACTTCTTAAAATGACTGACTATATTCTTACAAATGTATCAGACGGACATAGTCAGATTATTGATGAGATTACTCAATATATATTCAGACACAACATTTATAATGAACCTGTTCTTTCTTATATGTGCGAATACTATAATGGGACTAATGATGAAATGTATGCGGTGTGGAAGTCAGCAGTTAATTATAATGTAAATGTATTGCATATGTCAGAAAGGATTCTTGCCCAGATGATGTATACAGGTGTGCATACTGGAAGATTTACAGAGGTGTTTGCTGATTATTATAGTAAGATTCCTGATATGCTTATAGTAAAGGCATATTTATCTTATAATTCACAATTCTATCTTCTCAGGCAGAAGAAGGCTAATGATATAGTATTCAGAGTTATAGAGGAGTGCATGGGGGATGGATATGGATTGCCAGAGTGTTGTTATGTAGCATGGCTTAAGAATCTGTCAAGAAACCCTGTTGCGTTAAGAGAAGATACATCTGAAAAAGAACTTGCACAATCAGTTCTTAATGAATTATGTGAACATGACAGAATATATGGATTTTTCAAAAAATTCAAAGGAATACTGGATTTACCATACAATATGCAGGGACTTACTATTGTTGAATACATAGCAGATCCAGATGATAAAGTATCTTTGACATATAGTATTAATGGGGCTGACAGGCTGGTGCAGGTTATGAAGTCTAACGAATGGGGAATATTTACATGCAGGTTTAATCTGTTTTATGGGGATTCATTAGAATATACATTTATAGTTAATGACAGCAATGAACAGGCATCTACAGAGCCGGTAGTCTGCGAATATAAGGATATTCCATCAGAGAACACAGATGGAAGGATTGACATGCTTAATGATTGTCTTGCAAGCAGACAGCAGCATGACCTTACAACATTAAGAAAGCTCATGTATAGTTACTGTGTTGAGGAATACGTTACAAGAGAAATGTTTACAATTGTCAAATGAGGATAGCAGATATGGAGCAGTGTAAAGGACTTATAGCAGGAATAGATATAGGATATAGTAAAATTCAGGCAAGTGTATATTCATATAATTCACGGAATGTGCAGACGGTAAAACTGACAGAGGATTCAAAGGAAAAGACCAGTCTTGCAAATGTTGTCGCTGAATGTATGCGAGCAACAGGTACATCACAGATTCAAAGCATATGTGTAACCATTCCCGATTATCATTCTGATGAAATATCTGCTGTCAGGGATACTCTTAAAAAATGTGGTGTATCAGATGGCAGATGGCAGGTATTAAGCAGAGTTGAAAGCTTTGCATATTATGCGTACAGACAGAAAAGTGAACTTCATGCTGCTGGTGTGGCACTGTTTGACTACACAAGTGAAGGAATAAGGTGTGATTATCTTGCAGTCAGGAAGAATGACAATAGTAACTATCTGCTTCAGGAACATACAGGATACACATCTGATATATTAAAAAAAGCTGTGATAAGCAAAGAACTTGGACTGGCTGAGAATGAGTTGTGTACATTTGCAGAAGAGTATTTTTCTAAAAGACATGTTTCGGCGGCATATCTTACAGGTGAAGGTTTTGATGTTGAAAAGCTTCCTGAAAGATTTGCAAAGCTTATGGTTACGAGAAGAAAAGCATTTGTCGGACAGAATCTTTTTGCAAAGGGTGCATGCTTTGCAGCAATGGAGATATTGAAGCCGGAAGTGTTTAAGAATGTCATAATGCTTATTGATAATCATGTGAAATGTGGTATAGAAATAGATATTTCGTCATATGAAAAGCCAATGAGATTCAGGCTGGTAAGACCGGGAAGTAACTGGTATACTGCCGGACGGACTGTGGAATGTATACTTGAGGATATGAGAAGCATTACATTTAAAATAATAACACCTGAGAATAAATATTATGATGAAGTTGTTGATATAAGTGAAATTCCATTCAGGGAAGGGAAAACAACAAGAGTATCTGTGAGCGTAAGCTTTGTAGATTCTGACAGGTGTAATATTACAATAAAAGATCTTGGATTTGGCGAGTTTGTCAAAAGTTCAGGAAAAGTTATAAGCAAAGAACTTGTATTAAGAAGCTGAGAATGTGGAAAACATCAGGAAACGGAGAAATACAATGGGGAAAATAATACTGTGCAGAGGAAAGAAGGCAGATACACCACTGACTGTTTTACAGACAGGTGTGAAGTTATATACAGCAGAAGAACTCTGTTATTATATTTATAATAATATATATCTGATTGGACAGGATTTTATAGATGATAATCTTATCAGTTTGCTTGATGAAACCGGAGAAAAAGAGCTGGCAGAAAGAGTAAGGAAGCTGAAAGAAACAGGAGGGTCATTAGCACAGATATTTGTAATAATACTCAAGACAATAGATTATTATTCTGTTGCAGAGATTGAGCAGTTAAAAGGGATTCTTAATACTCTTGGAAAGCAGAGCGTATGCGAAAGGCTTAAAGCAAGAGGAGACGGATATCTCAATGCTGGATATTATTTTGCCGCGGTCAGATGTTACGAGTCAATTATAAAAGATTACAAGGGAAAAGATTTGTTGGCAGCTGATTATGCAAAAGTTTATCATAACCTGGGAACTGCCTATGCAAGAATGTTTATGTATGATAAAGCAGTGATATATTATGATGAGGCATATAGGACGGGTCAGCATGAGGAATCAAAAAAATGCAGTATAGCAGCTTTAATTATGGCAAAGAAGGATAAAGAACCTGTTAATGTTGATGTGGATGAAGATGAATATGTTGTCCAGAAGGAATTGGAAACTTTAATGGATAATGCCAGATATAGTGATGAATATAGGGAACTTGAAGATATTGCCAGATTAAAAGCAGATGGCAATCTGGCACAGTACAACAGGGCGGTAGATGAAAGACTTGACAGGTGGAGAACGTCATACATTAAATATAGCAAAACATTTTAAAGAATTGTGGTGGATATATGGGAATATTTAAAAAAGCTGAAAAAGAAACGATATATGATGATTATGATGATGAATCGTACAGAGATGAGGAACTGCTAGAAGAGGCAGAGAAGGAAAAAACTGCCAATAAAATGTTTAATATATTGAATATATATGAAACGTTTGATAAGAAGAATAAGAAAAAACATGAAGACCGCAAGAGCGGAGAACTTGATGAGAAAACAAAGGAAAAACAGCAGCAGGCCAAGATAGAAGAAGAAAAATATGATCATCTGTTAAACAGTATGCAGGCACAGACGCTTATCAAGGCAGTTGAGAAATATGGAAAGGATGAGGAAGACCGCAAAGAGATTGATGCTATACCTATTGAGCTTCCAAAGGAAAAATCCGACCTTGATAAAATTGCAGAATATGCGATGAGCAGGAATATAGACAGTGTCAATATAAAGGATTTCAGTACACATGATATTGAGGTTTATGTAAGAGAACAGTGTGATATCATGGAAGAAGCAGCGACACATGTAGAAAATGCTAAAGCTGAGTATGAGGCTGTTACTGAAGAATATAATGATATACAGATTATGGAAGAAGCTCCCACACAGATACGTGATAAAATATTGAGCTGTGCAGAGACCATAGACAACATGATGGTTGACAGGCGTATTCTTAAAAGTACAGAACATAAGCTGTCAAATGCGGCATACAGGCGCATGGAAGCTGTGGAAAATGAAATGCCAGGTGGAATAAAGCTTTTGAAAGCATCCGAAGATTATTATGATACTGTTAAGAGAGATTTAAGGATACTTGAGGCAGAACAGCTTAATCTTAGAACTGATGCGGACGTTCTTGTTACAAGACAGATTAAGATAAGAAGGCTTGCGAAAACAGCAATCTTTGCGCTTGCGGCAGTGTTTGCAGTATTTCTTATATCGATGACACTTGTTCAAAATGACAGTGATACGGCACTTTTTATAGGAATATCTTTATTTGCAGCAATTCTTGCAGTTGGAATGTTTGCTTTATTAAAGGTTACTGAAAGAAATGTGATTATAACCGAAATAAAACTTAATAAAGCTACAGCACTGCTTAACAAAGTAAAGATTAAGTTCATTAATGCAGCAAATACGCTGGATTATGAATATACAAAGTTCGGAGTTAAAAGTTCATATGAACTTGATAAGAAATACAGACTGTACGAGGAGATGAAAAAAGAGCAGATTAGAATGCTTGATATGACATCATCACTTAATTCTGCTGAAAATGAGCTTGAGAATATGCTTAAGAATTTAGGACTTTACAGTCCACATATATGGCTTGGAAGAGTGAGGGCAATCATTAATCCTAAGGAAATGGTTGAAGTGCGGCATGAAATAAATACTCGCCGTTATAAATTAAGGCAGCAGATAGAGTACAATGAAAAACGTATTGATGAAGCAAAGGAAAATATTAAAAAGATAACGCTTTCAAATCCGGCACACAGCGATGGTGCAATGCGCGTAATTGAAATGTATGAGAAGCGACATTCACGGGTTGCAAAATAAAATTGATATGTTACAATAAACAGTGGCTTTTTACGCATATGAATGATAAAAAGCGAAAGAAGTATGGAGGCTATAAGGATGAAAGAAAGACTTGAAGCAATTAGAGAAAGAGCTTTAGCACAGATTAATGAAACTGATTCGCTTGATAAACTGAATGATATCAGAGTCGCTTTCCTTGGAAAGAAGGGTGAACTTACAGAAGTACTTAAAGGTATGAAGGAAGTTGCACCAGAAGACAGACCTAAGGTTGGTCAGATTGTTAATGAGACAAGACAGGCAATTGAAGAAGTATTAGATAAGGCTAAGACAGAATTAGCTGCCAAGAAGAGAGAACTTCAGTTAAAGAGTGAAGTAATAGATGTTACTCTTCCATCTAAGAGGGATGAGTTAGGACATAAGCATCCTAATACACTTGCATTAGAAGAAATCCAGAAGATATTCATCGGAATGGGTTATGAAGTAGTTGATGGACCAGAAGTTGAGTATGATTACTACAACTTTGAGGCACTTAACATACCAGCTAACCACCCGGCTAAGGATGAACAGGATACATTCTACATTAATGATAAGATAGTACTCCGTACACAGACTTCCCCTGTTCAGGCAAGAGTTATGGAGAAGGGCAAGCTCCCTATCAGAATGATTTCTCCAGGACGTGTATACAGAGCAGATGAAGTTGATGCTACACATTCACCATGCTTCCATCAGGTAGAAGGTCTTGTAATTGATAAGGGAATCACATTTGCAGACCTTAAGGGAACTTTAGCAGAATTCGCTAAGGAGCTTTTCGGACCTGATACTAAAGTTAAATTCAGACCACATCATTTCCCATTCACAGAGCCAAGTGCCGAGATGGATGTAA
>OBAH01001578.1_pt1 | contig 12745 bp, 10 predicted proteins | sample 1517491 | NCBI WGS metagenome assembly OBAH01 (sample SAMN04571697, study PRJEB22368) | human gut metagenome | biome: human gut; material: stool | host: Homo sapiens | place: Luxembourg | collected 2012-08-03
AGCACCTGACTGTTAATCAGGGGGTCGTTGGTTCAAGTCCATCTTGAAGCGCAAAAAGTTCCGTAAGCATCGCTTGCGGAACTTTTTTATTTCTAAATAATCGTGGGCAGTGGTGTACCTCCGGCACGCTGACGGCTTGGAGATGCACGGTCCCGGCACGCTCCTGTGTCGCGTACCGGGTTACCGAAAAGTGACGTGCCTCCGGCACGTACCGCCTTAGCCATCTGTCTGTGCGAGAGTATATCCGAAGAGATTGCACCTCAGCCATCTGTCTGTGCGAGAGTATATCCGAAGAGATTGCACCTTAGCCAATGGGCTGCGCGAGAGTATATCCGATGAGACAGTGCCTCCGGCACGTACCGGCTTAGCCAATGAGTTGTGCGAGAGTATATCCGATGAGACAGAGCCTTCGGCACGTGCCGCCTTAGCCAGTGGGCTGCGCGAGAGTATATCCGAAGAGATCGTGCCGGAGGCACGACATTCCCGCGTAACCCGGTACGCGACGCAGGAGCGTGCCGGGGACAGAGGGCATCCCTACACCAACCAGCGTGCCGGAGGTACGCTACTGCTTCACGTGCAAATGTTCAGTCTTTGTCGAAGTAATCCAAATTATAGGAAACATCGTTCTCTTCAAGTAGCGCACGTAATTCATCCGCATATCCGAGGCCAAGATGATGTTCTGGTTGTTGCTTGATGTAATTAATTATCATCTCCCGGTCACGGCTGCTATATGTCAATGCACAGTATCCTGTACCCCATCCTCCAAACTTAGGAAATTCGGTGCGATGGTTTTTCATGAATTTGTTTGACTCCGTCTTGATTAGTTTTACGAAATCTGAGACACACAGTGTCGGTGGAAGTCCGGCGAAGATATGTATATGGTCGGTTACGCCGCCGATTCGGTATAGTTTGCAGTTCTTATTTCGACAGATGCCGAAAATGTAGTTGTACAGTAATGGGGCATTAACTAAATTGATAGTCTTCAGGCTGTCTTTTGTGCGAAAAATAATATGATAAAGTAAATTTGTGTAACTCATCGCATTTTTTGGTAAAGATAGCCACATCTTGTTGCCAATACAAATTTCTCAACAATAAATAGCGCAGTGGCGTACCTCCGGCACGCTGACGGCTTGGAGATGCACAGCCCCGGCACGCTCCTGCGTCGCGTACCGGGTTACCGAAAAGTGACGTGCCTCCGGCACGTACCGCCTTAGCCATCTGTCTGTGCGAGAGTATATCCGAAGAGATTGCACCTCAGCCATCTGTCTGTGCGAGAGTATATCCGAAGAGATTGCACCTTAGCCAATGGGCTGCGCGAGAGTATATCCGATGAGACAGAGCCTTCGGCACGTACCGGCTTAGCCAATGAGTTGTGCGAGAGTATATTTGTGTAGACCCTTTATTTCCCGATTACAAATTCTACTTCTTTGAAAGCGAAGCGAGGGCGGGAGCCGTCGGGGCGGGCGAGGGTCAGGATGCCGTCGGAAGCCACGTCGGCAATTTCGGCGCAGAACTCTTCTCCGGCTGCGAGATGGTCAGCCGTCCGGTCGGCTACGTTGCGGTAAGTGTGCAACCCGTTGCGGCGGTATAGGCGGCTGAGAAACTCGGCGTGCAGCGACTCGGCGTTGTCGGGCAGCGAGTCGACAAGGCGCAGCAGCTCTTCGGAAAGATGGTGCAGCACATCGGGCAGCGGGGTGTCGCAGCCGATGATTTGGCGTAGTGACACGGGGTTGGGCGCGTCAGACAGGAATTTCTCTTGGTTGATGTTGAGTCCGATGCCCGCTATCGTGTGGTCGATTTTTCCGCCTGACAGCGAGTGTTCCACGAGGATTCCGCAGATTTTGCGGTCGTTCCAGTAAATGTCGTTAGGCCATTTTATGCTTACGCCGTTGTCGATGTAGCGGTCAAGGGTGTGCACCACAGCAAGCGCCACCGCTTCCGACAGCCAGAACTGGCAGCTTGGCTTCACGTTTGCCGGGCGCAGCAACATCGACATCGTGATGTTTTTGAAGTCGGCGCTTTCCCACGAGTTGCCCCGCTGTCCGCGTCCTGCGGTTTGGCAGTCGGCGTAGACAACGGTGCCGTGGACAGCACCTTCGGCGTTTTGCGCCAGATAGGTGTTGGTGGAGCGTATCGACTCAAGATGGATGTATGTTGGAGTCATCGCGATTATGATTTTTTTGTAGTGCGGCGCACGGTGCGGCGCGGTTTTTTAGGCGCGTTTGCCGCCTCTTCGATAATTGCGCGGCAATCATCGAGCGAGAGCGCCGCCGCATCCTTGTCCTTCGGAATCTTGTAGTTTTTCTTTTTGTATGAGATATAGACTCCGTAAGGGCCGTTGAGAATTTCCATCTCCGGCTCCTCGTCGAATGTTTTTACCAGACGTTTTTTCTCTGCTTCGGCTTTGTTCTTGATCAGCTCGACCGCCTCGTCGAGGGTGATTGTTTGCGGTGATAGCGTCTTAGGCACCGAGACAAACATTTTGCCGTGCTTCACGTATGGGCCGAAGCGTCCGATAGCCACCGTCACGGTCTCGCCCTCGTAGTCTCCGAGAGTGCGTGGCAGCTCGAATAGCTTTAGAGCCTCCTCGAGTGTTATGTCGCTTACCGACTGTCCCTTCTGCAGCGATGCAAATTGCGGCTTCTCCTCGCTGTCGGTCGATCCGAGCTGCACGAGCGGTCCGAAACGTCCGATTTTCACCGACACCTCTTTGCCTGTTTTCGGGTCGGTGCCGAGCACGCGTTCTCCCACCTTGTGCTCGAGACGCAGGTTGGAAATTTTTTCCACTTCCGGGTGGAACAGTTTATAGAAATTGGCAATCTCGTCGTTCCATTTTGTCTGACCTTCAGCGATATGGTCGAATTTCTCCTCCACGTTGGCAGTGAAGTTGTAGTCCATGATGTCGGGGAAATATTCCATAAGGAAATCGTTTACCACCATACCCACATCTGTCGGGATGAGCTTGTTTTTCTCGTTGCCGTACGACTCTTCCTTCTTCGTTTCTTTGATTTTGCCGTTTTTCAGCTCGAGCAGGCAGATGTCGTGTTTTGTTCCGGTTTTCTCGCCTTTTTCCACGTAGTCGCGGTTCTGTATAGTAGAGATTGTCGGAGCGTAGGTTGAAGGACGTCCGATGCCCAGTTCCTCGAGTTTCTTTACGAGCATCGCCTCGGAGTAGCGTGGCGGCTGCTGCGTGTAGCGCTGTGTGGCGTCGATTTCATCGAGCGCGAGAGTCTCGCCCTTTTTCAGTTCAGGCAGACGGGTGTCCGACTCCGCGTCGTTTGATTCATCGTCGGACGATTCCATGTATACGTGCAGGAAACCGTCGAATTTGATAACCTCGCCCGTAGCCACAAACTTTTCCTGGCGTCCGCCGATGCTGATTTCGGCGGTGGTTTTCTCCAGTTCGGCATCAGCCATCTGAGTGGCGATGGTGCGCTTCCAAATAAGGTCGTAGAGGCGTTTCTCCTGCGCCGTCCCCGAGATTTCGTGGTGTGAGATGTATGTAGGGCGGATAGCCTCGTGAGCCTCCTGTGCGCCCTTTGCCGTGGTGTGGTAGTTGCGCGCCTTGTAGTATTTGTCGCCGAGCGTAGTTGCGATTTCTTCCTTGATAGTGCCGAGAGCAAGCGACGACAGGTTGACACTGTCGGTACGCATGTAAGTGATATGTCCGGATTCGTAGAGGCGCTGAGCCACCATCATTGTCTGCGACACGGTGAATCCCAGTTTGCGTGAAGCCTCCTGCTGCAGCGTCGACGTGGTGAACGGGGCTGCCGGCGACTTCTTCAGCGGTTTCACTGTCAGGTCGCTGATGCTGAACGTTGCGTTCTTGCATGATTCGAGAAACTCCATTGCCGCCTCTTTGCTTGGCAGACGCTTGTTGAGCTCAGCGCGAATAGGCTGCGCCGCATTGTCGGTGTGGAGCAAAGCCACCACACGGTAGTATTCCTCAGCCTTGAAATTCTTGATTTCCTTCTCGCGTTCCACAATCAGTCTTACCGCCACGCTCTGCACGCGTCCGGCGGAGAGAGCCGGTTTGATTTTTTTCCAAAGCACAGGCGACAGTTCGAAGCCCACGATGCGGTCGAGCACACGGCGCGCCTGCTGGGCGTTCACACGGTCGATGTCGATGCCGCGTGGCGTCTCGATGGCGTGAAGGATTGCGCTTTTGGTGATTTCGTGAAAGACGATGCGTTTTGTCTTTTCCGGCGTCAGACCGAGCACCTCGTACAGGTGCCAAGCGATGGCTTCTCCCTCGCGGTCCTCATCGGAAGCGAGCCAGACCGTGTCTGCCTTTTTCGCTTCAGCCTTCAACTGCTTCACAAGTTCCTTCTTGTCGGCAGGGATTTCATATATGGGTTTGTAGTCGTGCTCCACGTCGATGCTGAAATCCTTCTTTTGAAGGTCGCGGATGTGGCCATAACTTGACATTACTTTGTAGTCGTCTCCCAGAAACTTTTCGATTGTCTTAGCCTTTGCAGGTGACTCGACAATTACTAAATTTTTCGGCATATCAATAATTCTCTCTTGTTTTTGCGCCGCAAAATTAGACAAAAAAAACCACAATGCAACTGATTTCACACCTAAATATATGAAAAAGGGGTCGCCGTATGGTTTCGGCAACCCCTTTTAGAAGGTGTTTATGCGTAGTTTATTATGCAAATTTCGAGAAGTCGGTCTTCTGCATGTCGCCCGAAGCGTTAAACTCTTCGTGGAATGCGAAGGCAGCCTTGAGGGTGTGAGGCGTGTGTCCGCCTTTGCTCAGCTTCAAGTAGTCGCGGAGCAACGGACGATAGGCCGGGTGTGCGCAGTTCTCGATGATGAGTTCGGCGCGCTGCAACGGATCCTTTCCGCGGAGGTCGGCGATACCCTGGTCGGTGATGAGCACAGCCACAGAGTGCTCGCTGTGGTCGAGGTGTGACACCATCGGCACGATGTTGCTGATTTTGCCCTCTTTTGTGATTGACGGGCAGCTGAAGATAGAGATATAGGCGTTGCGAGTGAAGTCGCCGGAGCCGCCGATACCGTTCATCATCTTGGTGCCCACCACGTGGGTTGAGTTGACGTTGCCGAAGATGTCGGCTTCGAGAGCAGTGTTCATAGAAATCACGCCAAGTCGACGGATAATCTCAGGGTTGTTTGAGATTTCGCCCGGACGGATAAGCACCTTGTCGCGGAAGAAATCAACGTTTTTGAAGAATCGGTCCATCGTCTCGTCGGAGAATGTGAGCGAGCATGTGCTGCTGAAGCGGCATTTGCCCTTCTCCATAAGGTCGAGTACGGCGTCTTGAATCACTTCGGTGTACATGTCGAATTGTGGAATTTCCGGGCTTTCCTCCAAACCGTGGAGCACGGCGTTGGCAATGTTGCCCACACCCGACTGCAACGGCAAGAACTCTTTAGGGATGCGTCCGGCACGGAGCTCGCCGATGAGGAATTTGCAAACGTTTGCACCGATGCGCATAGTGGTCTCGTCGATAGGCGAGAAGCCGTGCACCTTGTCGGTGTTGTAGGTTTTTATGATGCCCACGATTTTCGACGGGTCGACTTTCAGCACCGGAGAACCGATGCGGTCGCTTGGCTTATAGATGGGAATCTCGCGGCGGTAAGGCGGGTCGAGCGGCATGTAGATGTCGTGCAGACCGCGGATTTCAGCCGGGATATGCTCATTGAGCTCAATTACAATCTTGTCGGCAAGGTGAGCGAGCGAAGGGATGTTGCCCACACCAGGTCCGAGCAGAATTTCGCCGTCGTCGGTCACGTCGCCAGCCTCGATTACCACCATGTCCATCTTGCCGAAGAATCCGTAGCGGAGGTTCTGCGCAAGCTGAGAGAGGTGCATGTCGCAATAGTTGATTTCGTGAGCGTTGAGGCGTGCGCGGGTGTCTTTGCATGACTGATACGGCGTGCGGAAATTCACGGCATCGGCACGTGCAAGCTCGCCGTCGATGTAGTCATTGGTCGAAGCACCTGTAAATACGTTGATTTTGAACGGACGTCCGGCTTCGTGTTCTTTTTTCGCTTTAGCTGCGATTGCAGGAGCGACAAATTTAGGCGTGCCGGCAGCGGTGAAACCAGAGAAACCGACATTGTCGCCGTTGTTCACCAATTCAGCCGCCTGTTCTGCGGTAATAAAAGGAAAAGCCATATCTTTAAGATTAAATGATAATAGTTTTGTTTGTTATTAGTTTCACAAAATTAGACATTAATTTTTATTGCGCAAATATACAGTTGGGAAAATCGGCGGTGGTGGGGCGATTTTTTTAAATGCCGCACTGAAATAAAAAGCGTGCGCGAGCGTTAATATTATGTATGAAGTGCCGGACGGCGACATATTTGACGGTTGTGGTGGCAGTGTTGTGCTCCGTGTTGCTGTCGTGCAGCACGAAGAAAAACACCGCCGGCTCCCGTTTTATGCAGTCGTTCACCACCCGCTACAACGTTTATTTCAACGGAGAGCAGCACTATAAGGAGCAGTTGAAGAAGATGGAGGAGGAATATGAGGACGACTATTCCGACTTCGTCTATGTGCATCCCGCCGAGTCGTTTGCCGACGACAAAGCAACGCATCCGTCGGTGAGTTTCGACCGCACAATCGAGAAGATGCAGAAAGCCATCGCCCTCCATTCCATCCAGAAGAAACCGAAGAAGGACCGCAGCAAGATGCGCGACCCGAAATATCGTGATTATCTGAAGCGTAACGAGTACAACCCGTTTCTCCACAATGCGTGGCGGCTGATGGGCGAGGCGCAGTATCTGAAAGGCGACTTCTCCGCGGCGGCGGCTACGTTTATGTATGTGGAGCGCTATTTCCCGTGGCTTCCGAAACTCGTCACAGAGGCGAAGATATGGCAGTTGCGCAGCTACTGCGCGCTGGGATGGACAAACGAGGCTGAGAACGTGTTGTCGCGGCTGAAGCAGGACGAGCTTGTGAACAAGCGGCTGCGCACGATGTACAACACGGCTTATGCCGACTTCCTCGTGAAGACGCGCCAATACGACAAGGCGGCGCCTGTGCTGCTTGCGGCGTACAAAGACACTGGCGGCGCACAGAAGACGCGTCTGGCATTTTTGCTCGGTCAGGTTTATGAGGCCAACGGTGACAAGGCAGCCGCCTACCGTATGTTCAAGTCGGTGGCTGGAGCGTCGAGCGCCACCTACCGCACGCAGTTCAACGCCCGCATCAAGCAGAGCGAGGTCTACACCGGACAGAACATCAATTCAGAGGTAAGGTCGTTGCAGCGCATGGCGCGGTTGGACCGCAACAAAGAATACCTCGACCAGATATACTATGCCATAGGCAATCTCTACCTGTCGCGCCGCGACACGGCAAACGCCATAAAAAACTATGTGCTTGCCAATGAGAAAAGCACGCGCAACGGCATCGACAAGGCTATAAACCAGATTACGCTCGGCGGACTCTATTTCGACCGCTATGAATATGACAAGGCGCAGCCTTGCTATTCTGAGGGCGTGGCGCAGCTGCCGGAGGACTATCAGAACTATGCGATGCTGAAGAAGCGCAGCGACGTGCTCGACGAACTGGCTGTCTACTCGCAGAATGTCACGCTGCAGGATTCGTTGCTGGCGCTTTCAAAACTGTCGCCGGAGGAGCAGCAGAAAGTGGCTGACAGATTGGTGAAAGAGTTGAAAGACAAGGAGAAGAAAGCTGCTGAGGAGGCTGCGCTGCAGGCGCTTGCGTCGCGGCCCGACGCTGCCGGAAGCCAGCTGAAGAGCAACACGCAGAACTATACGCTCAACACCGACAAGTCGTGGTATTTCTACAACACTGCCACTAAAAATGCCGGCAAGACGGAGTTTCAGCGCCGCTGGGGCAGCCGTAAGCTGGAAGACGACTGGCGTCGCGCCAACAAGACCACATTCTCTGTCGGCGACTTCAATTCGGAGGCAGACTATGGCGACGACGACAAGCAGAAAGAGATGGTCGACTCGCTCGGCAATCCGCTAAGCGACGAGGAGATAGCCGCCCGTAAGAAAAACGAGGAGCAGCTGGCGCATGAGCAGGATCCGCACTTCCCGGAATACTATCTGGTGCAGATTCCAAAAACGGAGGAGGAAATACAGAACTCTCACAACATTGTGCAGGAGGGACTGTTTAATATGGGCATAATCCTGAAGGACAAACTTGAGGATGTGAATGCCGCCGAAGCCGCGTTCAACGAGCTGCTGACCCGCTATCCCGACAATGTGTATCGCCTTGACATATATTATAATATGTATCTGATGTATGTGCGCTACGGATATGCCGACAAGGCAGAGACATGCCGGCAGAAGATTCTTGCCGACTTTGCCGATACGAAATATGGTATGGCTCTCGCCGACCCGAATTATATCGAAAACCTGCGCAACATGGAGAGCGAGCAGGAGCGGATGTATGAGAAGACGTATGCCGACTATCTTGCAAACCGCAACGCGGCAGTGCATGAGGGGTATCAGGGGATTATGAACCGATATCCGTTGTCGAAAATTATGCCTAAGTTCATGCTTCTCGACGCACTTTCCTACCTCTCGGAGAAGAAATACGACCGTTTCCAGGAAACGCTCAAGGAATTGCTTGTGCGCTATCCCGACACCGACATCACACCGCTCGCCTCGTCGATTCTGAAGGATCTTGCCAAAGGCAGAAAACCGAATTCGGGAGCCGGAGGCAACGTGCGTGGCATGATTTGGTCGATACGGCTCACAAACGACACTGCGGCGGTCAACTCCACGACGGAGTATACGCCGTTTGACACGTCGCGCGAGGGTCCGCACATCTGTCTGCTCACGTATCCTGTCGACAGCGTGTCGTCAAACCGTCTGCTCTTCGACGTGGCACGCCACAACTTCTCGAACTATGCTGTGCGCGATTTCGATATCGACCGTCAGACGTATGGACAACTCGGAATAATCATAATCAAGGGATTCACCAGCTATGCCGACCTTGAGGACTACAGCCGTCAACTGTTTGCCGACCGTCAGGTTGTCATTCCGCGTCAGGTGCGCCCTGTGTTTATCAGTGAAAAGAATTTCGACCTGCTGCTCAAGGAGGGACGCTCGTTCTCCGACTACTTTCTCTTCCTTCAGGAGCAGAGCGACGATGCTGTGGAGGCACCGCTGATGGAGTGAAAAAAATGACAAGAATATGGACTATCTGCCAACCGACCCCGCAATACTTGTGTCAACAATCAATATGCTGCTGCGCGACGAGGAGTTTGACTCGCTCGAACAGATCTGCTATGCCTACAACCGCGACCCGGAGCAGCTGAAGGCGTATCTTCTCAGCCATGGCTACGTCTACAGCGTGGAGCAGCGTCAAATGCGTCCGGAGGGTTACGACCGATGATTACGCGCGCCGGTATCGAGACCGCCTATTGCTTCCTGCACCAGAAGGAGCGTGTCTATGCCCATTCGACAATGGACTGGCAGCGCGACGACATCGAGTATGCCATTTCCTCGTTTGCCGACGACATGAATCCTGAGCTGTATTCCTTGCTGGCAGACGGCCGCACAGACTTTCTGCGTTCGCACGCCACGTTTCATGCCGATATGCTCCACGCTCTCGACATCCTTGAAAAGATGCTCTGAACGATGATTCTTTTGAGGAAAATCAGTAACTTTGCCGTATGAAGTATTGGATGATAAAGGACGGAAATAGCGAAGGCCCGTTCAGTCTTGAGGAATTGACCGCGCATGGACTTGCGGCGGAAACGAAGGTGTGGCGCCAAGGGCTGTCGCAATGGACAGAGGCAAGACTCGTGCCTGAGTTCGCGCAAATCTTTGGTGTAAAGGTCGTTGAGGAGCATCGGGCGGCTGATGACGCCGTGCGCCATTGCCCCACGCATCTGCGTGCCGCTGTTGTCACGACGGTAATCATCGCTTTGTCGTTTTTCAATGTGTTCGCGCCCCTTTCACTGCTCGGCAGTCCGTTTTTCTATCTGTTGCTTCCGCTGTCATGGATGTCGATACGCTCAGCCGTTACTGCACGCCGCATGCTGCGCGCCGGCAACATTGAGGCGGCGATGAAACGCACCGACCGCACCGTGCTTCTCATCACGCTCAACGCAGTGGTTGCCATCACTCTTTTTCCGTTCCACGTCGTGGCGGAGATATTCTGGTAAGTAAGTCATTTAAATTGATTATTTAGTCGCTTCGTGTTTGTATTTTTCGTGGTAAGTGATTAACTTTACACTGACAAAAATCTGAATACGATGGACATAACGCTTCCGAAACGAATAGACGGGCAGCAGCCGGTGTCGCTCAACGGACGCCAGCAAATCACAGTGGTCGGAGCCAACGGCTCTGGCAAGACACGCTTCGTCAACCGGATGATTGCCGACCTTGGCAACCGTGCATTCACAATTTCCGCTCTCAAAGCCTTGTATCCGATAAAAGACGGCGACATACAGGCGCAGTCGGTCACAACGTTCTATCAGCAGGCGCTGCAGTCGGTGCAGTTTGTGAAACCCGTAGCCGAGACAGAGTTTGAGATGCTGCTGTTTATGCTGCTCAACGATGAGATGAACGATATGTTCACCTACAAGATGAACCGTATCGGCGCAGCCGCCGACATCCCGTTGCCGCGCACTAAAATCGATACCGTTGTGAGACTGTGGAAGGAAGTGTTTCCGAAAAACGATGTGCAGAGGTCGGGCGGTAAAATAAAGTTTACCAACCGTCTTGGCGACAATGCCTTCAATCCCCGCCAGCTGTCGGCGGGCGAGAAAGCCGTGTTCTTCTATATCGGCGCGACGCTGTATGCTCCGAAGGGCAGCGTGATTTTTGTTGACTCGCCTACGCTTTTCCTGCACCGCAGCATCACGCAAAGCCTTTGGACAACCATCGAGGGGCACCGCCCCGACTGCACGTTTGTCTACATGACCCACGACATCGAGTTTCCTACGTCGCGCACCGACAACGTCACGGTGTGGGTGAGAGGATGCAACATCCAGGCGGAAACGTGGGACTATGAGATAATCCGTCCGCACGAGTCGCTGAGCGACCAGCTGATAATCGACCTTATGGGCAGCCGCAAACCGGTGCTTTTTGTGGAGGGCGACAGCACCCACAGCCTTGATTTCAGGCTGTATTCGTTGATTTTCCCGGAGTACACGGTGAAGCCGATGGGAAGCTGCAACAAGGTGATAGAAACGGTGCGCTCCGTCAACGACATTCAAGGCTTCCATCATCTTGACTCGCGCGGCATCGTTGATCGCGACCGGCGCAACGCCAATGAGGTTGACTATCTGCGTCAGAAGAAGATTTATGTGCCGGATGTGGCTGAGATTGAGAATATAATGATGCTTGAGGGGGTGATACGCACTGTGGCGCGAGTGCACGGGAAGGATGATGTGAAGGCCTTTTCGCATGTGCGTGGCAACATCCTCAAACTCTTCAAGGCAGAACTGCGGCAGCAGGCGTTGATGCACACCCGGCATCAAGTGAAACGCACCATCGAGGTGGTCGTTGACCGCCGTTTTCAGAACATCAACGCCCTTGAGGACCATCTCGACCATCTTGGACAGGAGATACGTCCGCGCGCAATCTATGAGGGACTGTGCCGCGACTTCAACCGCTATGTCCAGGAGGGCGACTACCGCAGCGTGTTGCGTGTCTACAACCAGAAAACGATGCTTGTGCAGAGCAACGTGGCGCAGCTGTGCGGCTGCCAGAACAAGGATGAATATATCAAATCGATATTCACCATCCTTCAGCGCGACAATGCCGACTCCGCCGCCATCCGCGCCGCCATCAAGCAGTGTCTCGAGATTGATTAGGCGGCCGTATAGGCTGCCAACGGAAAGATAAAAGAATTTAATGAAAGAAACGACACAAAAGAAGATACTGTTCCTGCATGGATTTTTTGCCACGGGAAGTTGTGCGATGGCAAAGGCGTTGCGGGAGGCTTTCGAGGGGTCGGCAGTTGTGCTGACACCCGACCTGCCGTTGCATCCCAAGGAGGCACTGAAGGAGATTCGCTCAATCATCGACCGGGAGCATCCCGACTTGCTTCTTGGCAACAGCTGCGGAGCATTCCTTGCCCAGATGCTTGCCCCTGTGGTGGGCATACCGGCCTTGCTTGGCAATCCTCATTTCAAGATGACCGAATTTTTGAAGCAGCGCGTCGGCGAGCACGAATACAAGGCACCGAGAAGGGACGGCAATCAGCGGCTGGTCATTGACGAGACGTTGATTGAGGAGTTTGCCGAATTGGAAGCCATACAATTTGATTGCTGCAACCCATATTACAAAGACCGCGTATGGGGACTTTTTGGCGAGCACGACAGCATCGCCCATTTCTGCCCGTTGTTTATGGAACACTACAGCAATGTGTTCCGTTTCCCGGGCGGCCACACACCAACAGAGCAGGAGGTGAAGGCATGGTACGCACCGCTTGCCCAAAAGATGCTTATGGACTGTCCGGTAAAAGAATATCGGTATTTTCAGCACTTCAAGGGCGGAAAGTATAAGTTTTTCCATTCCGCCTTTGATTCAGAGACGTTGGAACGCATGGTGGTTTATCAAGCCTTGTATGGACAGAAGGCATATTGGGTGCGCCCTGAAAAGATGTTTTTCGGGAAGGTTACAAGAGACGGTCGAACTTTCAATCGTTTCACAGAGGTGGATATGTGAAAAAGGGAACGGGTATGAACACATTGCGCACCTCCCTGCGATATATTCTCGGCATTTAAGCTATAAAATCCCTTAAATTGGCGTAATATTATGGCATCGGGGCGATTTTTTTCGC
>OBAH01001586.1_pt1 | contig 12706 bp, 9 predicted proteins | sample 1517491 | NCBI WGS metagenome assembly OBAH01 (sample SAMN04571697, study PRJEB22368) | human gut metagenome | biome: human gut; material: stool | host: Homo sapiens | place: Luxembourg | collected 2012-08-03
GATCCGGTCAAAACTTCGTGCCAGATATTTGTTTTGTCAGATGACAAAGAGGAGTTCAGGGCAAAGCACGACTGCAGATCCTGCAATAATTTTACCTGCAAACACCGCAGAGTGCAGCCGGTGCAGATTACCGTACATAAAGGAATGGAGGTTGGAAGCTTCGAGTTACCGCCAATGATATCCCTGATGGAAGGACTTCGAAAAGAAGGTTATCAGTTCGCAGCTGCATGTGGGGGAAAAGGTCTCTGTGGAAAATGCCGTGTGAGGGTAATGAATGAGGGCACATATATTACGGCAGAGGACAAATCTGTATTTACCGAGGAAGAACTTAATGATGGATGGCGACTGGCATGCAGAGTGTATCCGTCAGATGACCTGGAAATAGAATTTTCACTGGATGATGAAACAGAATTTGAAGTACTGACGGGCACTCTATCGGAAGAGGATTACGGTGAAGAAGGCAATGCAGGAAAGATAACCGCAGTCAGGGAAAATGGATACGAAGTAGCAGTTGATATCGGAACGACGACGATAGCAATGGAACTCATCGGAAAAGACAGCCATAAAGTATTGGGAAAAGCTGCTTTTATTAACAGTCAGAGAGCATATGGTGCAGATGTTATCTCACGTATCCAGGCATCAACAGAAGGCAGGAAGGAAGAACTTCAGAAATGTATCCGTGATGACCTTGAAAAAGGCCTGAAACAACTTGTAAAAGAAAATGAACTTGCCCTGACAGAAATCAAAAATATTGTGATCAGTGGAAATACGACAATGATACATCTTCTGATGGGCTATGACTGTTCCAGCCTTGGTGTCTATCCATTTACACCGGTAAATATCGGTCTGATCCGTGGAAATGCAGAGGAAATCCTCGGAATGAAAGAGATGGATGCAGAGGTTCAGATTCTGCCGGGAATTTCTGCTTATGTAGGCGGAGATATCGTATCAGGTCTGTTTGCATGTGATTTTGACAGAAAAGAAGAAGTTTGTATGCTGATCGATCTTGGAACGAATGGAGAAATGGCAATTGGCAATAAAGACAGGATTCTGGTGACATCTACTGCCGCAGGACCAGCTTTTGAAGGAGGGAATATTACCTGGGGAACAGGAAGTATTCCGGGGGCAATCTGCACTGTGCATATCGAAGAGAATAAGGCTGAAGTTGGAACGATAAAAAATGCCCCTCCGGTGGGTATCTGTGGCACTGGTGTAGTGGAGACTGCTGCTGAAAGAGGAACTGATTGATGAGACCGGACGGCTTGAAGATGAATATTTTGATGAAGGATATCCGCTGGCTGAAACAAAAGATAACAGGATGATTCTTTTTACACAGAAGGATATGCGTGAGATCCAGCTTGCCAAGGCGGCGATCCGGGCGGGAGCAGAGACTCTGGCGTGTCGCTATGGAATCAATAAAACAGAAATTTCCAAAGTGTATGTTGCAGGAGGATTTGGCTATAAGCTTGATACAGATAAGGCAATTGCAATCGGTATGTTTCCGGAAGAATTTGAAGGACACATTGAAGCAGTTGGAAACAGCTCGCTTGGTGGAGCCGGGAAATATCTGTGTGAAGCAGATGTGGAAGAAAGAGTGTCCAGCCTGGTGAAAGTGTCGGAAGAAATTGCACTGTCAACGGATAAGGTATTTAATGATTTCTATATGGACGCCATGTTCTTTGAATAAAAAATATAAACAAATGAAAAAAAGGACTAAAGCGATGAAAATATTGAATTCATATTTTTATCGCTTTTTTTTATAATCTTTAATAGATAAGAAAAGACGTACAGGGACGGTGGTGATTCCTGTCAGATATGCCGGAAAGAAATGGAGGAGGAATTTATGGTACGAAGATTTGGACAGATAATAAAAGCAAAACCGGATGGACTGGCTGATTATAAGAAATGGCATGCAAATCCAATGCAGGGTGTCAATGAAATGATTAAAGAATGTGGACTCAAAAACTACTCTATTTTCAGTAGAGGCGATTACCTGTTTGCTTATTTCGAATATGAAGGCGAAGATTTTGACGCAGATATGGCAAAGATGGCAGCAGATCCGGCTACTCAAAGATGGTGGGATGTAGTAAAACCACTGATGCAGCCATTAGAAGATTGTGCAGAAGGTGAATTCTGGTCAGATATGGAAGAAATTTATCATCTGGACTGAAAACAGGAGAGAGATAAAAATTAAAAAAACAGCAATGAAATATAAAAAATAGAAAAAGAGGATGATGATATGAACAGCAGAGAGAGATTTTATGCAACTGTAGAGAGAAAACCTGTCGACAGACCGGCATGCTGGCTGGGAGATCCAACACCGGAGGCAGTGCCTGCATTATGTGAATACTATCACGTAGACAATATTAAAGAATTGAAGAAAGTATGCGGAGATGATTTCTATGCAGTAGAAATTCCTTACAAATCACCTACCTGTTCTGCGATTTTTGCGGCGTTTGACTGGTATATGAACGGAAGTGATATTGATACAGAGCACAGAACACTGACGGCAGAAGGATGTTTTGCACAGTGCGAAGATATTGAAGATATCGAAGCAGTTAATTTTGAATGGCCGGATCCAGCACTTTATATTGATCCAGAAGAATGCCGCCGTCTGGTAGACGAAGCTCCGGAAGACAAGGTCGTCATGGGAATGTTGTGGGCATGCCATTTCCAGGATACATGTGCAGCATTTGGAATGGAAAACTGTCTGATGAATATGATTTCTGATCCGGAAATGGTTCATTATGTAGATGACCGTATTGTTGATTTTTATGTAAAAGCATTAAAAATTTTCCTGGAAGCTACCAAAGGCAAAGTTCAGGCAATTCTGATCGGTAATGATATGGGAAGTCAGAGAGGTCTGATGATCAGTCCGAAGCTGGTAAAGGAATTTGTGATTCCGGGAGCTAAAAAACTGGTTGAAGTAGCACACAGCTATGGGGTTAAGGTTGTTTATCATTCCTGTGGTTCTATTGTGGAAGCAATTCCGTTTCTGATCGAAGCCGGAGTGGATATCATTCATCCGATTCAGGCACTGGCAGCAGGCATGGATCCGCAGAATCTGAAAGATAAATTTGAAGGACAGGTTTCCTTCTGCGGTGGAGTTGATACGCAGGAGCTTCTTCCAAACGGAACACCGGAGCAGGTTGCTGCGAAAGTAAAAGAACTTCGTACAATCTTTCCGACAGGTCTTATCATTTCTCCAAGCCATGAAGGTCTTCAGGATGATGTGCCACCTCAGAATATCAAAGCCATGTTTGATGAGGTAAATAAAATTTATTAATAAAAGGGATGTTTAACAAAAAATAATATCGGAAATTTCAGGGATACTGTACAGAAACCGTCAGGCAGAAACGGGCTGTGCAGCATCCCTTTTGGTCTTTGTCATGAATGAGAAGTTACGGCGAACAGTAACGGAAATCTGAAAACAGGTAAAAGCAGTTGCTTAAATAAAGAGTTTTCCTTAAAATAGAATATGAACATGCATGGGGGAAAAGGGGGAACTGTATATGTATACACTTTTAATTGCTGATGATGAACCATTGATTCGTAATGGTGTAAAAAAGATTATAGATTGGGAATCACTGGGGTTTTCACAGATTTTTCTGGCAGAAGACGGACAGGAAGCACTGGATATTATAAAATCAAAGCATGTGGATCTTGTGCTGACAGATATTGTGATGCCGTTTATGGATGGGCTGGAACTGAGTGAGATTCTGTCGAGAGAATTTCCTGATATTCATGTGGTAATACTGACGGGGCATGAAGACTTTGAGTATGCTCAGAAATCTGTAAGTCTAGGAGTGAAGAATTACATTCTGAAACCTATCGGGGCAGAGAGTCTTTATAAAAAGATGGTTCAGATATGCGAAAAACTTCACATTGAGAATAAGCAGAGGCAATATGTATTCTCTATGAAAAGCCAGCTTCGACAGAGTATGCCGGTGCTGCGGGAACAGACACTGAATAAAATCGTCTGTTCAGAAAACAGAGATATCAATCTATATTTGGAACGTGCAAAAAATATGAATATCAATCTGGAGAGGGGAACGTATGAAGTAGGAGTTCTGGATTTTGATCTGGATAATATTTCACTGGCAGATTATGATCTTTATCTGTTTGCGGCAAAAAACATTGCACGTGAATGTCTGGGAGAAGCACACTATGTATTTGAAGATGGAAGAGACCGGATGGTGATCCTTTTTCAGTGTGACTCTGTGGGTGAGGAAATGCATGAAGTATTTTATGATACTTTGTGCGTGATCCAGAAAGCGATTTTTAATACGATTCAGATTAAGACAACATGTGCGGTGGGAAATCCGGCATCTTCTGCAAAAGAACTGAACAGTGCCTACAGAAGTGCAGAGAAAGCTCTGGAATGTAAGTATTCACTGGGAAGTGATGCTGTTTATGATATTGCAGACCTTAACTATCTTGAGAAATCGTTTTATTATCCGTATGAAGAAATGCATAATCTTATCAAAGGAATCAAGATCGGAAACCGGGAACAGATCAGAGATGCGATAAACAGTGCATTTCATAGGGGCGGTTCGCTGTCAGGAAAAAATGTTAAGATGATTTATATTGAGGTGGTAACTTCTCTTTTGAGGGAACTTTCGGCTCTGAAGGAAGTTTCTGAAAAAATATGGAAGTGGGGATTTGAACTGTATCAGGATTTTGAATGGTTCAGTTCAGTGAAAGATCTGGAAGAAGAATTATATCGCTTTGCCTGTGAAATCTGTGAGCAGATGAATTCTGTCCAGACCAACAGTGGAATGCAGGTTATTGATAGGGTGAAAGAATTTGTTATGAATAACTACAGGGATCCCGAACTGTCATTAAGTTCTGCAGCAGAGTATGCTTCCGTAAGTACAGGATATTTAAGTGGACTTTTTAAGAAAGAATCTGGTACAAATTTTGTAAAATATCTGACGGATGTGCGTATGGAAAAAAGTATGCAGCTTCTTCGCACAACGGACATGAAAACGTATGAGATCGCGTATGAAACAGGATTTTCAAATCCGCATTATTTCAGTATTTCATTTAAGAAATATACCGGAATGTCACCTTCGGAATTCAGGGCAAAGGAGTAAGATATGAAAAAAATAAAATCTGCTGGATTAAAAAACAGAGCCCTGAAGCGGATGACGACACTTATTATATTTGCCATGATCGTGATGGTAATGTTGTTTTATGGGATTGTATATTCCAGAATTATCCGTAATCAGGGGAAAAACCAGGAGAAAAGTCTTGCAAATCTGGATGCATATCTGAACAGTTACTTTGAAGAAGTAGATTCCATTGCAAAAAACGTAAATTATAATTATTATCTTCAAAATTATCTGGAAACAGTGATAGACCGGGAGGACAATTATACAGATCCATCTGTCAGAAAAAATATGCGGGCATATGAAATGAGCTCTCAGGCGTTTAGTGACACTCTGCTTTCCAGACCGGATATTTCTTCTGTCATGATTTTTGGAAGGAAGAAAGTACTGCTGAATAAGTCACTTTACAGTTTAAGGAACGTTGTGATGGATTATTCGGATTTGGAGTGGTATCAGAAAGCAATAAAAACCCCATATGATATGGTGATCACAGGCCCGAACCATCACAGATTTTTTGATACAGATGATGAGGCAATATCATTGAGCCGGGAGATACAGGACTATGAAAACGGAACTTTCCTTGGAGTCATACTGGTTAATCTTAATATGAATAAAATTACAGAAATATGTGATTCATTTAAGGGAAATACAACTGGTGCACTGGCAATTGTCAATGAAGCCGGAGAAAAAATTTATCTGAACAGTAGCAGTACAAGTATAGATATACAGAACCTGGATATGAAGGAGCTTACAGAAACAGCAGAACAATATTCAGAAAGTACATTTCGTACGAGACTTGATGGAACGGAGTACTTTGTTACAAAGAAAAAAATGAAAAGTACAGGCTGGAATCTTGTACATATTGTTCCGCAATCCTGGATGCTTGCAGATATGTGGAAAATCAGTATGCTGATCGTTGCGGCAGTTGCCGGAACCTTGCTGGTCACTTTGTTCAGCCTGGATCGTATTCTGACAAATGTCATACGGCCGTTGAAAAAACTGGAGAGACATATGGAAAGAGTGAGTCTGGAAAACCTGAGTGAAAAGGTAGATATTACAACAGATGATGAGATCGGACATCTTGCAGGCAATTTTAACAGTATGCTGGAACGAATGGAAAATCTGAAGGAACAGGTAGTAGAGGAGCAGGAAGACAAGCGAAAATATGAACTTCAGGCACTGCAGGCACAGATTAATCCACACTTTCTGTATAATACTCTGGATTCGATCATCTGGATGGCAGAGACCCAGGATTCCAATATTGTTGCGATGACAGAAGCACTTGCCAAATTGTTCCGGATTTCCCTGAATAAAGGAAATGAAGAAATTCTTTTGAAAAAAGAGATGGAACATGTCAAAAATTATCTGATCATTCAAAGTATGCGTTATGCGGACAAGTTCACATTTGAAATCTGTGTGGAACCAGAGGTGGACAAGTGCAGAATTATCAAGCTGATTCTTCAGCCGATTGTGGAAAACTGTATTTATCATGGTATAAAGAAAAAACGTGGAAGTGGACATATTATAATCCGGGCATTTCATTCAGAATCGAATCTTATTCTTCAGGTGAAGGATGATGGCTGCGGTATGAGCAGGGAGACCTGTGAAAAAATGCTTTCATATGAAATAGAACAGGAGAATATCAGTGGTTCAGGAATTGGCGTAAAGAATGTAAACGAAAGAATCCAACTCAGGTTTGGCAAGGAGTATGGATTGCACTATGACTCAGAAGAGGGAAAGGGAACAACTGTTACTTATACTCTTCCGTACTGTACAGAGGAAATGGAAAATGCAGAAAACTAAAAAAATAAATTATATTAGAAAATACAGAAAAATTCTGTCTCTGTCCATAATTGTTCTGTTGGTGATTTTTACAACAGCTGTTCCGGGAGTTCGTGGAAATACGAACGAACCGGAAGATACAGAAGGCAGTGCAAAGGTAATCGGGGTTTCTCTTGCATCAGAACAGGCGAGCTATCAGCAGGCGCTGGGAAATCTTCTGGAAGCAGAAGCAGAGCATGATCCGAATTACCAGATGACAGTGCAATATGCGGGATGGAGTATATCGGAACAGGAGAAACAGCTGAAGACGTTTATAAAAGAAGGCGTAGATGCGATCATACTCTGTCCGGTAAATGCAAAATCGTTTCTTAATATTATCAAAGATGCCAGAAAAGCAGGAATTCCTGTTATTAATCTGAATATGAAAGTGGATACAGTTTCTACAGAATATATTACAACATATGTCGGAGGAAGTATGTCCGAAGAAGCGGATATGGCAGGCCAGATGGCTGTGGAGTGCCTGGGTGAAAAAGGAAAGATTGGTATTATAGAGGGATTGCAGGGATCTGATCCACAGATCTACCGTACACAGACATTTCTGAAATATGTTGATTCCTATCCGGATATTGAGATTGTTGGAATCATGGAGGGAAACTGGTCCAGGCAAAAAGCAGCACTTGCTGTACTGGATCTGATAAAAAAAGACAAAGATATTGATCTGATCTATTGTCATGACAGTAATATGGCGATGGGGGCATATGAAATGCTGAAGAAAAAAGGGCTGGAAAAACAAATTCATGTGATTGGAATTGGCAGTGAGCAGATTTATATAGATGCCGTACGGGACGGAAAGTTATATGGAATTGTCACACAGTCACCGGAATTTGAGGCAAGTTTTGCATGGAGCTGTGCGAAGAGAGCGGCAGAGGGATTTACTTTACGTTTCTGGTATAAAACACCGGCCAGTATCATGACAAAAGAAAATGTGGATCAGAAGTCATAAGATATAAAATTTATTACCTGAAAAAAGAATACAAATGTGAAAAATAAGACTAAACCGATGAAAAAATTGAATTTATATTTTCATCGGTTTTTTTTACAATAGGATCATCAAATAAAGAACAGATTCTTTTAAAAGCGGAGGTAAAGAAACATGAAAAGAAGATTAGTAAGCGTATTAATGTGTACAGCAATGGTGCTTGGCATGACAGCACCGGTTATGGCAGCCGACAAAGATAATGCAGATATTACAATCGGTTCTGTAATTATGAATAATTCCGGCGAGTGGTTTGCGGAGGTTATGAAGGGCCAGGAGGATGCGGCAAAAGATCTTGGAGTAGAGTTTTCTATCGTATCTTCTGACAATGAAATTTCCAAAGAATCTGATAATGTAGCTACATTCCTTGCACAGCAGGTAGATGCACTGGTTATTTCTCCTCTGGCAACAGATGCTTCTGTAGCAGCAGTTGAAAGTGCAAGTGTAGATGCGGGAATTCCGGTAGTAACATGGAATACAACTGTTGATACTGATGTAACAAGCCATATCGGTGTTGTCCCGGCAGAACTTGGTGGAAATACAGGAAAATATGCGGTTGACTACATCAAAGAAAACTTTAAAGACGGATGCAAAGTTGCAATTATCGGAGACAGCAACTATGAAATCGGAATTGAGAGATGTAATGGTTTCAAAGATGCAATTAAGGAACTGACGGATGATGGAACTGTCGAGATCGTAAATGAGCAGGATGCAGAGCTCCAGGAAGAGGGAATTGACATCACCGAGCAGATTCTTACAGCAAACCCGGATGTTCAGATGATCTGGTGCTGGAACCAGACTTCTCTTCTCGGATGTGCAGCAGCCCTGGAAAATGCACAGAGATCTGATATAGTACTTATGGGAACGGACATGTCTGTAGAGCTTGCAAAAGATATGCAGGGCGACTCCATTAAACTTCAGGCGATCACAACACAGATGCCATATGAAATGGGATATCAGGCAGTAGAAAATGCTGTTAAAGCAGTTAAAGGTGAGGATGTTGAAAAAGAAGTCATGATTCCTACTTACACATATACAAAAGAAAATCAGGATGAAATTCAGACATATATTGACGAACATCAGGATCTGGTTGGCTGATAACAGAGAGTGAAAAGTGTTAGGGGGTGTTCCGTTGGAACACCCTTACTTATGGAATATAAGGAGGGAATACACATGCCGGATGTAGTATTGAGAGCAGAACATGTGACAAAAAGGTTCGGCGGAATTACTGCCCTGGAGAACGCGGAACTGGAATTATATAAAGGGGAAGTACACGCTCTTGTAGGAGCAAATGGAGCAGGTAAAAGTACGCTGATTAAAATCATTACAGGAGCTTATCCAAAAGATGAGGGAGATATTTATCTGGAAGGACAGAAGATAGAGATAAAATCTACTTTTGATGCCAGAGCCCAAGGAATCAGTGCGGTATATCAGGAATTTTCACTGATCAACACGGTTTCGGTGGCAGAAAATATTTTTATGGGAAAACTGCTTTATAACAACCTGGGTCCAATTCCGAGGGCTGACTGGAAAAGAATGAATGAAGAAACACAGAAACTTCTGGACAGTCTGGGTGTAACAAATATTAAACCAGAGAGTATTGTCGGAAAACTGAGCGTAGCCCAGAAACAGATGGTGGAGATTGCCAAGGCACTGTCAAATGATCTGAAAGTGCTGATTATGGATGAACCTACTGCTTCTCTTTCGGACAATGAAATTGAAAATATGTTCAAGATCATAAAAGATCTCAGAGCCAAAGGAATCAGTATCATATATGTTTCTCACAGATTAGAGGAACTTCCGATTATCTGTGACAGAATTTCCGTTTACAGAGACGGTCATTATATCAAAACTATGGATATCGAGGATGCACCGGTTGGAAAACATATGACACAGACTGAGCAGGTGAAATGTTATACAGATGAAGTACTTCTGGAAGCGAGAAATTTTTCTTCAGGAAAGAAATTCCAGAATATCAATCTTACACTGCACAAAGGTGAAATCCTTGGCATTGCCGGACTTGCCGGTGCAGGAAGGACAGAGTTTGTCCGTGCCCTGTTTGGAGCAGATCCGAAAGACTCCGGACAGGTATTTATCGAAGGTAAAGAGGTGCAGATTCACTCTCCAAAAGATGCAAAGAAAGCTGGACTCGGATTTATCACTGAGGATCGTAAAGAAGAAGGTCTGATACTGAACATGGATCTTCATACAAATGTAGGCATGGCGATCCTGGATCAACTCAAAAAAGGATTTGGACTTGACCTGAAACAAGAGAGTGTACTTATGGATGAATACATAAAATCTCTGAGTATCAAGTGTAGAGACAGCAACCAGAAAGCCAAGGCATTGAGCGGTGGAAATCAGCAGAAAGTGGTTATTGCAAAATGGCTTGCAACGAAACCGAAAGTTCTGATTATGGATGAGCCGACAAGAGGTATTGACATTGGTTCCAAGAACCAGATTTATGCATTGATCAATGATCTGGCAAAACAGGGAATCGGAATTATTATGATTTCCTCAGAGTTGCCGGAAGTTCTTCAGGTGGCAAATAATATCGTTGTATTTGCAGCCGGTAAGATAACCGGAAGACTTGAAAATAAAGATTTGACACAGGATATTCTGCTGGACTACGCTACCAGCCAGAAAGCTGTATGATGGAGGTAGAAAAAGATGGAGAAAAAATCTTTTGATATAAAAAAATTTTTGATGAAATATGTAATGTATCTGTTCCTGATTCTGATGTGTATTGTACTCACAGTTGCAAGTGATAAATTCCTGACTGTAACCAACCTTATGACAATTATCAAACAGATTTCTATTCAGTCCATTGTAGCAATCGGCATGACAATGATCATCATCAGTGGAAATATTGACTTGAGTGTTGGTTCTCTTGTAGCACTCTGTTCAGTATCTGGTGCGATGATCATGAACAAAGGACTTCCGATGATTGCTGCAGTTATCGCTTCTGTCATTATTGGTGCACTTGTCGGATTTATAACAGGTGGTGTTACTGCAAAACTGAAACTGCATTCATTCCTTGTAACCCTGTCACTTATGACAGCACTTCGTGGTTTGGCACAGACTATGACAAACGGTCGTCCGGTAGCCGGACTTCCAAGCGCATTTGGTAAGATTGCATCTGCAAGTATTGGACCTGTGCCGCTTCTTGTAATCTACATGATCGTACTGTATGCAATCTTTATGTATGTGATGAAATATACAGCATTTGGACGTTCTATTTATGCAGTTGGAAGTAACCAGGAGTCAGCAAGGCTTTCCGGTATCAATATCGAAATGGTAAAAACAATGGTATTTGTTATCAGTGGTGCTCTTTGCGGAATTGCCGGCGTGCTTCTTACGGCAAAGGTTCGTTCCGGTGACCCGACCTGTGCAAATGCCTGGGAAATGGACACAATCGCTGGTGCGATCATCGGTGGTACCGATATGAATGGTGGAGAAGGTAAACTTGGTGGAACCATTATTGGTCTTCTGTTCGTAGGTATCCTTGCAAATGGGATGGTACTCCTCGGAGTAAGTGCTTATATGCAGAGCGTTATTAAAGGTCTTGTAATCTTTATGGCAGTTATCATAAACAGTATCCAGAAGAGAAGCCAGGGCTGATAGAAAAATATTTCGAAAGTTAATAATATATAACTTGCTGTGAAAATCAAATTGTGGTAAGATATAGCCGAAAGATAAATACGCATTCGTTGTCTGATGCAGCGAGTGCGTATTTCGGTTATAAGGTGTTAAGGGAGAAATTAAACAGTGATAAAATATAATTTTAACAAAAAAGCAGCAAGTGTATTGACAGCTGTCACAATCAGCTGCACAGTCTGGTCGGCAGCTCCGGTACTGGCGGATACTGAGGTACAGAACTATACAAATACCGATTTTGCAATGGATACAGTTGTGTCTGAAACATTGTATACAACAGGAGATGACCTGAATACTGCAATTGGTCAGAAGATACGGGATATTGAGACAGAGTATCTTTCCTGGACGGATGAGGATTCTCAGATCGCGAAACTGAATGCAGCATCGGGAGAAACAACGGAAGTTTCAGATGAGCTTGCCGGCTATTTGGAAAAAATATTTCAGCTTGCGAAGGATTCGAATGGAGCTTTTGATCCAACGATTGGAAAGATCATTCGTCTCTGGGATATTACAGGAGAAAATCCTCATGTCCCGGAGCAGTCAGAGCTGGATGAACTTCTGAAAGATGTGGGATACCAGAAAGTATCTCTGGATGGCGATAAGGTAACGCTGGAAAAAGGAGCTACTCTGGATCTGGGAGCAACCGGAAAAGGAATTGGCTGTGATGTAGTTTCTGATTTTCTGAAGACACAGGAAGATGTGTCAGGAATGATCCTGAACCTTGGCGGTAGCAGTGTTATGGCTTACGGCGAGAAACCGGATGGTTCTGACTGGAAAGTTGCTGTGACTGATCCGCGTGATGTCGAAGGCGATTACCTTGGTGCGATCACACTGGAGGGCGGAGAATTCCTTTCGACTTCCGGTGACTATGAAAAATATTTTATGGAAGATGGTAAGAGATATCATCACATTCTGGATCCGAAGACAGGTTATCCTGTATGGAATGGCCTCGATTCCGTCACAGTGATCTGTGACAGCGGCCTTCTTGCAGATGGTCTTTCTACCGCGTGCTTTGTTCTGGGAAGGGAAGATGCGCTGAAGCTTCTGGAAAAATACAATGCAGAAGCTGCTTTTGTTGAGGAAGACAAGAATGTGTATCTGACTGATGGATTAAAAGATC
>OBAH01001597.1_pt1 | contig 12648 bp, 10 predicted proteins | sample 1517491 | NCBI WGS metagenome assembly OBAH01 (sample SAMN04571697, study PRJEB22368) | human gut metagenome | biome: human gut; material: stool | host: Homo sapiens | place: Luxembourg | collected 2012-08-03
GCATTGCCGATGTGGTGGTGGCTACGCCCGCAACTATCTGTTCCCGCGCAAGCTGGCTGCTGTGGCAGATGCCAGCGCTGTGAATGTCGCCCGCAGCAAGGAAGCTGCTGCCGATTTCCACGAGGCTGAGACCGTGGCCGCTGCCAAGGCTCTGGCCGCCAAGATCGAGGGCAAGACCGTGACCATCAAGGCCAAGGGCGGTGCCTCCGGCCGCCTGCACGGCAAGGTCACCGGCAAGGAAGTTGCCGAAGCTCTGGCTGTGCTGGCCGGTGCTCCCATCGACAAGAAGAAGATCGAGCTGGAGACCAAGGACATCAAGGATGCCGGCGTGTTCAACGGCAAGGTCCGTCTGCACGTTGGTGTGGTCGCTTCTTTCAAGATCATGGTGGAAGTGGAACAGGCCTGATCTATGTGCCATCTGCGCCCCCTCAAAGCAGGGGGCGCTTTTTGGTTTTACAGGAAGCTTTGGATAAGGACAAACTACTATGCCGAACGAACGACGTTATTCCAATGAACTGAATCTGGAGAGTGTGGGCATCAACCTGCCCTACAACATGCAGGCGGAGCAGAGCGTGCTGGGCGCGGTGCTGCTCAAGCCGGAAACGCTGACCGATCTGGTGGAGATCATCAAGCCGGAAATGTTCTACACCCGGCAGAATGCGCAGATCTGGTCGGAGATGCTGCGCCTGTTCACCAGCGACCAGACCATCGACTTTGTCACCCTGCTGGACGCCGTCATCTCGGATGGTGTGTTTGCCAGTGCCGACGAAGCAAAAGTGTACCTGACCGGCCTTGCCGAGACGGTGCCCAGCATCTCCAACGTAAAGGCCTATGCCCAGATCGTGCAGGAGAAATATCTGGTGCGCCAGCTGATGGGCGTGGCGAAGGACATCCTGCAGGACGCGGGCGATGAGCCGGACGCAGACCTTCTGCTGGAAAACGCCGAACAGCGCATCTATGAGATCCGCTCCGGCCGTGATTCCAGCGCGCTGACGCCGCTTTCCTCCAGCATGGTGGAAACGCTGACCAACCTGCAGAAGATCAGCGGCCCGGATGCCGACAAGTACAAAGGCATCCCCACCGGCTTCCGCCTGCTGGATACGGTGCTGACCGGCCTTGGCCGCGGCGACCTCATCATCCTGGCCGCCCGCCCCGGCATGGGCAAGACCAGTTTTGCGCTGAACATCGCCACCCGCGTGGCCATGCAGCAAAAGGTGCCCGTGGCCATCTTCAGCCTCGAAATGACCAAGGAACAGCTGACGAACCGTATCCTCTCGGCAGAAGCCGGCATTGACAGTCAGGCCTTCCGCACCGGTGCCCTGCGGGCTGAGGACTGGGAGTATCTGGCCCTCGCCACCGAAAAACTGCACGATGCACCGATCTATATGGACGACACCTCCGGCATTACCATCACCGAGATGAAGGCGAAGATCCGCCGGGTGAATCAGGACCCCTCCCGCCCCAACGTGGGCCTGATCGTCATCGACTATCTGCAGCTGATGACCACCGGCCAGCGCAGCGAGAACCGCGTGCAGGAGATCAGCTCCATCACCCGAAACCTCAAGATCATGGCCAAGGAAATGAATGTGCCCATCATCGCGCTTTCCCAGCTGTCCCGTGCGGTGGAAAAGCAGGGCAACAACTCCAGCCACCGGCCCCAGCTGTCCGACCTGCGCGACTCCGGTTCCATCGAGCAGGACGCCGACTGCGTTCTGTTCCTGTACCGCGATTCCTACTACGCCAGCCAGAACCCGGATGGTGCCGAGGTGGATGCCGATACCGCCGAGTGCATCGTGGCCAAAAACCGCCACGGCGAGACCAGCACGGTGCCGCTGGGCTGGGATGGTGCCCACACCCGCTTTATGGATGTGGACTTCAAACGCTGATGACAAACGAAGAAATTCTTGCGCAGGTGCGCGGATACTGCCTGCGGGAAGGGCTGCTGACGCCCGGCACACCGCTGCGTTTGGCGGCGGCCGTCTCCGGCGGGGCGGACAGCATGGCGCTGCTGCGCATCTTACTGGCCCTGCAGCCGGAGTTCGGCTATGAGCTTTCCGTCTGCCATGTGAACCACGGTCTGCGGGGCGAGAAGGCTGACCGGGACGAAGCCTTTGTGCGGGACGCCTGCGCCCGGCTGGGCGTGCCACTGCGGGTGTTCCACGCGGCCGAGCTGGCCGATGAAGTGGGTCTGCCGCCGGAACACGCGGGCGAGGACTGGGCCCGCCGTCTGCGTTATGCCTGCTTTGCGCGTTTGTGCAAAGAGGGGATAGACGCCGTTGCAACGGCCCATACTGCAAATGACCAGGCCGAGACCCTGCTGCTGCGGCTGGCCCGGGGCACCGGGCTGCACGGCGCGGCGGGCATCCGGCCAAAACGCGGGTGCTACCTGCGGCCGCTGCTGGAACTGACCCGGGCCGACACGGAAGCCTTCTGCCACGCGGCCGGGCAGCCGTGGGTGACCGACGAGACCAACGACACCGACGCCTACGCCCGCAACCGGGTGCGCCGGGCAGCGCTGCCCGCCCTGCAGAGCACGAACACTGCGGCAGTGGAGAACCTTGCCCGCTTCTGCGAGAAAGCCGCCCGGGCGGATGCGTACTTTTATAAGAAGGCAGACGCGCTGCTTTCTGCGGCGGCGCAGGCCGCTGCCCGGGCAGAGCACCTGCCTTCCGGGGCGCGGACTGCGCGAGCGGACGACCAGCCCGTGTGGCGGCTGGAACCTCTTGTGGCGGCCGACGAGCTGGTACTGGAAGCCGCCCTGCACACGCTGGTGGCCCCGGAGCGGGACGCCGAGGAAAAATACATCCGCCTGCTGTGCGGTCTTGTGCGGCGCGGCAGCGGTGCAGTGCAGCTGACGGAGCGGGTGCGCTTCTGCGCCGGGAACGGGCTTTTCTGGCGGGAAGAACAGCCCCGGGCGGCTGCCCCGGAAACGCCGGAGGCACAGCCTTTTGGCCCCGAAAAACAGGCCGAATATCTGTGGCCGGGGGCCGGAAAGGTGACGGCAAAGGTTTTTCCGGCCAATTTTGAAGAAAAAATACAAGTCGTTCATAAAAAAGACTTAAAAAATCGGGCGGATTATGCTAGAATAACTACGTTATACACTAGCCTTGTGCTGCGCAGCCGTCTGCCGGGCGACCGGTTCCGGCCTGCCGGGCGGGGCGTGAGCAAGGAACTGCGCAAATGGATGAACGAGGCGGGGGTCCCTGCCCGGCTGCGGGACACCCTGCCGCTGCTGGCAGACGGCAGCAATGTGCTGTGGGTCTGCGGGGCGGGCTTTGCCGAAGGCCTTGCGCCGGATGCGGAAAGCAAGTGGCTCCTGCAGCTGGAAACAGACGTGGAATTATGGGAGGAACAATGTCATGAGCATGCACGATGATATCAAGACCGTATTGGTCAGCGAAGAAGAACTGAAAGCAAAAGTGGCACAGCTGGGTGCACAGATCAGCAAGGATTACGAGGGCAAAAATCTGGTGCTGGTGTCCATCCTGAAGGGCTCGGTGGTCTTCATGGCCGACCTGATGCGCGCCGTGAGCATCCCCTGCAGCATCGACTTCATGGTGGTGTCCAGCTACGGCGGCAGCAACACCACCACCAGCGGCCTTGTGAAGATCATCAAGGACCTGGACGGCGATCTGTCCGGCAAGGACGTGCTGATTGTGGAGGACATCCTCGACACCGGCGTCACCCTGTCGAACCTGGTGCCCATGCTCAAGATGCGCAACCCGAACTCGGTGAAGATCTGCACCATTCTGGATAAGCCCAGCCGCCGCAAGGCTGCCATCCAGCCCGACTACGAGGGCTTCCAGGTGCCGGACGAGTTCGTGGTGGGCTATGGCCTGGACTACGACGAAAAGTACCGCAACCTGCCTTATGTGGGCGTGCTGAAGCCTGAAATCTACGAGAAGTAAGTTCTCACATTATAATTCATCCAAGAACTGGAGTTGATTTTTTTGCAATCCAAAAGACCCCGTTTGAACCCGCTGGTGCTGGCGCTTGCGCTGGCCGCGGTGCTGATGGTGTGGTCGGTGCTGGGCGGCACCGGCAGCTCTGCCAGCTCGTCTGTGGAATATTCCACGGTGGTGCATTACTTTGAAAGCCTGCAGGTGACAAAGTTCTCGCTGGACCTGAACACCGGCGTCATCACCATGAACATCAAAGAAGGCGGCAAAAATGACCTGCCCCTGCCGGACACCACCGCCCAGAGCACCACGCAGGCCACCGGCGGCCTGCTGAGCGGTATGCTGTCCTCCTCCTCGGAGTCCGAAAGCGCTGAGAAGAACAGCGACGGCACCGTGACCATGCGCTACAAGCTGCCCTATGCTTCGATGTTCGTCAAGTATGTGGGCGACTACATCGAGGAATACGATGCGGCAAACCCCGACGCCCCGATGGAGTACGACTACACCCCCGTCAAGGAGAGCATCCCCTGGATGGAGATCCTGTTCTATCTGGGTATGCTGGGCTGCACCGGCTTCCTGCTGTTCTCCATGATGCGCGGCGGCGCGGGCGGCGGCGGCATCATGAATGTCGGCAAGGCCAAGGTGAAGGACGAGCACGAGAACAAAAAGACCGCCACCTTTGCCGACGTTGCCGGTGAGGACGAGGAAAAGGAAGAACTGAAGGAAGTCGTCGAATTCCTCAAGAGCCCGGACAAGTTCAATTCTCTGGGTGCCCGCATCCCCCACGGTGTGCTGCTGGTGGGCCCTCCGGGCACCGGCAAGACCCTGCTGGCCCGTGCCTGTGCCGGTGAGGCCGGCGTGCCCTTCTATTCCATCTCCGGTTCCGACTTCGTGGAGATGTACGTCGGCGTGGGCGCATCCCGTGTGCGTGACCTGTTCGACAAGGCAAAAAAGACGATGCCCTGCATCATTTTCATTGATGAAATCGACGCGGTGGGCCGCCAGCGCGGCGCAGGTCTTGGCGGCGGCCACGACGAGCGCGAGCAGACGCTGAACCAGCTGCTGGTGGAGATGGACGGCTTTGAGGCCAACGACGGCGTCATCGTCATGGCTGCCACCAACCGTGCCGACATTCTGGATAAGGCACTGCTGCGTCCCGGCCGCTTCGACCGCCAGGTCTATGTGGGCCTGCCGGACGTAAAGGGCCGCGAGGAAATTCTGAAAGTTCATACGAAGAATAAGCCTCTGGCCCCGGATGTGAGCCTGAAGGTCATCGCACAGCGCACCGCAGGCTTTGCGGGCGCAGACCTTGAGAACCTCGTCAACGAGGCTGCTCTGCTGGCTGCACGCCGCAGCCGCAAGGCCATCACGATGGAGGACATTGAGGAAGCGTCCATGAAGGTTATGGCCGGCCCGGAGAAAAAAAGCCGCGTCGTCACCCCCGAGGAAAAGAAGCTCACCGCTTACCACGAAGCAGGCCACGCTGTGGCAGGTTTCTACTGCAAGCATCACCCCCGCGTGCACGAGATCACCATCATCCCCCGCGGCCAGGCAGGCGGCTACACCATGTATCTGCCTGAAAAGGACCGCAGCTATGTGACCAAGGGCGAGATGTTTGAGGACATCGTTTCCAGCTTGGGCGGCCGCGTGGCCGAGCAGCTGATTTTGGATGACATCTCCACCGGTGCCTCCAACGACCTGCAGCAGGCCACCAACATCGCCCGCCAGATGATCACCAAGTACGGCTTCTCCGAGCGGCTCGGCCCCGTGGTCTACGGCACCTCCCAGGAGGAGACCTTCCTGGGCCGTGATCTGGGCCAGGGCAAGGGCTACAGCGAGACCACCGCTGCCGAAATCGACGGCGAGATGCGCGATATCATCGACGAAGCTTACGAGACCTGCCGCCGCACCCTGACCGAGCACATCGACCAGCTGCATGCACTGGCCAAGGCCCTGATGGAGCGCGAGAAGCTCAACGAGCAGGAGTTCAACACCGTGATGGCGGGCGGCACCCTGCCCCCGCGTGAGGGCGACGCCCCGGAGCAGCCTGCCCAGACCGTGACGGCTGCCCCGGTGGAGACCGCCGAGCCCGCAGAGCAGGCCGAACAGGCTGAGACTGCCGAGACGGCTCAGCCCGCCGAGACTGCCCCGGAAACGCCTGCAGCCCCTGCACCGGAAGCCGATGCAGACAAGCCGCAGGAGTGATCCCGGCAACCAACGAAAGGAGCGAGTGTCGTGGAGGAAAATTTTGATCTGGTCGCACGGACGCGCGCAAATTATTACACCCCCGGCAGTCCGGTGCAGTTCGTCTGCGTGGAGCTGCTCAAGGGGGACGTCAGCGGTGAACACGCCGTCTGTCTGACCTTCAAGAACATTTCCAAAGTAACCCTGACCGCACTGGAGATCCACTTCAAGTGCAAGGGCGTGGATGGCGTGATCCTGTGTGAGGACCAGTTCGAGTACCGGGATCTGGAAGTGAAGCCCGGTGAGCTGTTCGGCCAGGACGATGCCGTGTTCGTCACCGCGAAGGCCATCACCAGTGTGGATGTCTCGCTGTGCAATGTGTACAACGGCAAGCGGGTGGTGCACCTGGACGCCATCAAGCGTGTGCGTCTGCCCGCACCCCGCCGCCTGCCCCCGGAGCTGCAGAAGGCGCTGGAAGCCCGCATGAACCGCAGTGAGCTGAAATATCAGCCGCAGGTGTTCGAGAACGGCTGGTACTGCGCCTGCGGTGCCTTCCACCCGAAGGAGGAAGACACCGTCTACTGCTCGGAGTGCGGCTGTGACCGCATCCTGCTGCAGAATGCGCTGAACACCCTGCTGCAGCCGGAAGCCCCGGCAAAGGCCGAACCGGCCCCGGCAAAGCCCCTGCACGCTGCCGCAGCAGGCGAGGAGCCCACCCGCGTGGTGAACAGCTTCCGCCCGGCAGCGTCCATCGGGGAGGAACCCACCCGGATCGTGCCTGCGGCGCGCACCGCACCGGAACCGCAGCCGCAGGCGGCAGAAGAACACACCCGTGTTCTGGACGCCGAGACCCGCGCGCGGTTCCCGGGCAAGGCTGTGCATACGGAGCCGGACGAGGGCACCCGCGTGATGCCCGCACCCGCCCGCCGCGCCGGAACCGCCACAGCCGGTGGAGGAGGACGAGGAAGATTACGAAGACGAGCGCGACGGCGTGGCCGAAGCGCTGATCCGCTGGGTGCCGCCCATCACCGCCATCATCTGTGCGGCCGTGGCCCTGTGCGGCTTCGTCTATTACCAGTTCCTGCTGTAAGATAAGACCCCGGCGGAGAAGGCTGCAAAGTCTTCTCCGCCTTTTGCGTATCAGAAAGAGAGGATGACCCCTTATGGCCGAACAAGCACTGCAGGCAGCATTTGAGATCAAGACCGCCTGCGACGAGATCAGCCGCCGCCTGCTGCGCTGGCACTGGGAACACAAGCCCGGCAGCCACAGCCTGGGCGCATTGCTGGATCACATCGCCCAGCGCCGCCAGGAGAGCCCGGAATACTACGACCGCATGCCGGACCTTTCCGGCAAGAACAGCTGGCAGCAGCTGGACACCACCGTCTGTATGCGGGTGTTGCTGGACCCGGAGACGGATGTGGACAAGCCCCTGGACCTGCTGGGCAACACCGAGCACCCGGGTGCGGCCCGCCGCGCCTGCAACGCGGTGCGCACCGCCCGCAACGAGGCGGCCCATGCCGCCGACCGCACGGATGCCGCGCAGGCTGCCATTCTGTTCAACGAGGCGATCGAAAGCCTGGAGGAGGGCTATGCGGGCACCGCCCTGCGCGAGAACGAGCTGGCGCGGTATTACCGCCAGGCCGAGGAATATCTGGCCCGCTGCGGGGCAAAGGAGCCGGTGGCTTCGGCCCGCCCGGCAGCCGAGGAGGAAAAGCCTGCCCGCAGCCCGCAGCGCACGGCAGGGCGTACATCCCGGAGCGGCAGCCGCACCCGCAGCGAGGGCAGCGCCAAAGGCGGCACCCGCCCGAAGAACGGCACGGGCCGCAAACGCGCTGCCGACCAGAAAAAGGCCCGCCGCGCAAAGGAGAACAAGACCGTCCTCGCGGTGGTGCTGGTGGTCGTGGCGCTGGGACTGCTGGCACGCGCCTTTGCCATGGGCCTTGTGTGAGCCGACGGTTTTGCACAAACAGGCGGTTTTGCCGGATGCAAGGGTACGATGTTTGGACAAAGTACCCAGAAAAATAAAGGTGCCGCCCGGAGAAAACCGGGAAAGCGCACCTTGCAGGAACCGTGAAGGCGTTTTATAATAAAGATGAAAACGTTTACACACAACCATGCATCCCAAACGAGAGAAAGTAACCGCAGCTATGACCATCAGTGATATTGCAAAAATGGCGGGCGTGTCCAGCGCGGCGGTCAGCCGCTACCTGAACGGCGGCCCGCTCAGTGAACAGAAACGCACGGCTATCCGTGAAGTTGTGGAAAAGACCGGCTACCACCCGGATTCTGCCGCCCAGACCCTGCGCACCGGCCGGGTGCACCAGGTGGGCGTCATCGCGCCCAGCATCGGCTCCCAGTCGGTGGGGCAGATCACGGCGGGCATCGCCGGGGAACTGGGCGCCCAGAACTATCTGCTGCTGCTGGGCAACACCGAGCTGGACGAGCAGCGGGAGCTGGGGTATCTGGCCGCCATGCAGCGCAACCATGTGGCGGGCATCATCCTGCTGGGCAGTTATTACAGCCCGCAGCTGGCCCTGGCGCTGAAAAATTGCCGCGTGCCGGTGGTGGTCACAGGCCAGCGCTTCCCGGAGGTGGCCTGCGTGTACAACGACGACCGCAGCGCCGCCCGGGAGCTGGCCCAGCGGATGCTGGAGCGCGGCCGCAGGCACATCGTGTACATCGGAGGCACCGAGCGGGACCAGGCCACCGGCGTGCAGCGCCGCGAGGGCGTGCAGGACGCGCTGAACGCAGCCGGGCTGGATGGCGACGCACTGCCGCGCATCTGCTGCACGGCCTTCACGATGGAAGAAGGCGAGCGCTGCATAAAGGAACTGCTGGCCTGCTGCCCGGCGCTGGACGGTGTGGTCTGCGTGACCGACACGGTGGCCTTTGGGGCCATGCGTGCCCTCAAGCAGGCGGGCCGGAAGATCGGCGCGGACGTGAGCCTGGCCGGGATCGGCGACAGCTGGGCCGGCAGCATGACCGAGCCGGGGCTGACCACCGTGCAGTTCTACCAGAAGCAGGTGGGCGAGGAAGCCGCCCGGATGCTGCTGCAGATGCTGGAGGAAAAGGAGCCCGGCGGCCCGGTGCGTCAGGTGACGCTGGGCTATCGGGTGGTGGAGCGCGGCTCCATCTGAACAAGGAGAGGTATGGAACAAAAGCTGATTTTTCTGGATATCGACGGCACCCTGCTGCCGCCGGGCGACATGCTGGTGCCGGAGAGCACCCTGCAGTCGCTGTACCGCGCCAAGGCGAACGGCCACAAGCTGTTCCTCTGCACCGGCCGCAATTACCGCATGACCGAACCGCTGCTGCGCCACGACTGCTTTGCAGGTGCGGTGTGCAGCGCAGGCGGCTATGTGCTGTGCGACGGCAAAGTGCTGGTGGATATCCCCATGGAGCCGCAGCAGGCCGCCGGAGTGCGGGCTGCGCTGGAACGCCACGGCGTGGAATGCACACTGGAAGCCCGGGACACTACCTTTGGCGGGGCCAAAATGGCCGAGCGGTGGAGTTTTATCCACAAAAACGACGGGGCGATGAACAGCGAAGCCGAGCGCTGGCGCAAGGCCATGGAGGATGGCATGTCCATCACGCCGGTGGAGCAGTACAGGGGCGAACCGCTGTATAAGATCGTGTTCATCGCCGACCACGAGAGCGACCTTGCCGAAGCAAAGCAGCTTTACGGCGACCAGTTCGTATTCTGCGAGAGCAAGCTGGACAGCCTGACCGATGGCTTTGTGAACGGCGAACTCATCAACCGCAAGTTCGATAAGGGCACCGGCATCAAGGCCATCTGCGACCATCTGGGCTGCACGCTGGCCGACACCATCGGCTTTGGCGACAGCAACAACGACCTGCAGATGACCGATGTGGCCGGCATCAGCGTGTGCATGGGCAACGGCTCCGAGACCCTGAAACAGCGCTGCGACCGCATTGCACCCTCGGTGTACGAGGACGGCATCACGAAAGAATTCGAAGCGCTGGGCCTGATCTGAGGACAAACAAAAGGGCTGTGACACAGGCAAAAACCTGTGCCGCAGCCTTTTTTGCTGTGCAGGGGTTTTCCAAATGGGGAAATCGTGCTAAAATAAAACCGAAAACGCAAAAACGGAGGAGAAAACAAGATGCATCCTGTTCTGGAAGTGTGTGTGGACAGCACCGCCAGCGCGCTGGCGGCAAAGCGCGGCGGTGCCGACCGGCTGGAGCTGTGCGCCGACCTGATCGTGGGCGGCACGACGCCCAGCCTGCCGCTGCTGCGCCAGATCAAAGCCGAGACAGGCCTGCCGGTGCGGGCCCTGCTGCGGCCCCGCTTCGGCGATTTCTGCTACGACTACTGGGAGCTGGCCCAGATGGAGCAGAGCGCGGCAGAGCTGGTGGAAGCCGGTGCAGACGGCATCGTGACCGGTGTGCTCACCCCGGAAGGCGAACTGGACGTGGACGCCCTGCGGCCCATCTATGCGGCGGCACGCCGGGCAGCTGAAAAGGCGGGCCGCCCGGTGGACTGCACCCTGCATCGGGCCTTTGACGTCTGCCGGGACCCTTTTGCGGCATTGGAAGCGGCAAAGGCTCTGGGACTTGCCACCATCCTCACCAGCGGGCAGGCGGCCAGTGCACCGGAGGGCGCGGAACTGCTGCGGCAGCTGGTGGCGCAGGCAGGGGACAGCATCGAGATTTTGGCGGGGGCAGGCGTCTCGGCCCGGAACATCCCGGCGCTGGCTGCGCAGACCGGTGCCCGGGCCTTCCACCTCTCTGGCAAGCAGGTGCTGGAAAGCCGCATGACCTTCCGGCGCGAGGGCGTGCCCATGGGGCTGCCCGGCTTCTCGGAGTTTGAGGTGTGGCAGACCAGTGAGCAGAATATCCGCGCCGCGCGGCAGGCGCTGGACACCCTTTGAAACGATTGCAAAACGAAAGCGCTCTCCCACGGGAAACCCCGGCGGGAGAGCGCTTTTTTATGATGATGAACTTGAAGGGAAATGGCTTAGTAGTGCAGATCGTTGCCGGTCAGTGCTTCCAGCACCGGCAGCATGGCGGCTGCTTCGGCCTTGGCGGCGGGCAGGTCCATGTCGCGGTAGTTGCCGCACTCCACCTCGCTGGCACCGGGCACATCGCCCTCAAATGCGGCCATGAAGCGGAAGGACTCCACCGTCAGCTCCAGCGCCTGTGCCGGGGTCAGGCCGCGGGTCAGCAGGTAAAAACCGGTGCGGCAGCCCATGGGACCGACGTAGATGACGCCGTCCTTGAAGGCACTGTTGCGCGCATAGGTGGCAAACAGGTGTTCCAGCGTGTGGGCTGCGCCGGTGGTCAAGTAATCGCCCTGGTTGGGCTTTTTCATGCGGATGTCCCAGGTGAGAACATCGCCGTCCTGACGGCTCAGATACATGCCGCGGTCCAGTTTGGTATGGTCAACACAGAAGCTTGCAATGCGTTCCATGAGTTTTTCTCCTTTGGCTTAGGCCTGCAGGCACTGCACGCTGCCGTGAGCGCAGTCCACGGCGACCATCAGGCCGTCACGGATGTGGCTGGTGGCACCGGCGGCACCCACAACGGTGGGCTTCAGCAGGGCCTTGCCGGCAATGGCGGCATGGCTGTTCAGGCCCGGCTCCTCTACCACCAGAGCGGCGGCATCACGCACGTAGCTCAGCATTTCGTTGCTGGTGGAGGGCACCACCAGCACCATGCCGGGCTTGAACTTGGCGCGCACTTCTTCCAGCGTGCGGCAGACGCAGGCCTTGCCGGTGGCGTTGGTCACATCGGCGTTCTCGGGGCCGACGCCCACACCGGTGGCCAGGCAGTTGCCCACCATGTGGATCTTGATCATGTTGGTGGTGCCGGACACGCCCACAGGCACGCCTGCGGTCACAACGGCCAGCTCACCGTTGTGCAGGTAGCCGTTCTCCTTGGCCAGAGAGGTGGACATTTCGATCAGCTCATCGGTGCTGTGTGCCAGAGGCATCATCAGAGGAGTGATGCCCCAGCTCAGGGCCAGCTGACGCTGTACCTGCTCCTTCATGACGCAGGCGATGATGGGCTGTGCGGGGCGGTACTTGCTCAGCAGGCGGGCGGTGGTGCCGGACTCGGTCACGGTGACGATGGCGGCGGCATTCACGTCCTTGGCGGTCAGGCAGGCGGCGTGAGCGGTGGCATCGCTGACGCTGATCTTGCCGGTGTTCTCGGCCAGAGCGGTGAAGCGGGCGTGGCTCTCCTGCTCGGTGCGCTCAGCAATGGCAGACATGGTCTTGAGGGCCTCCACGGGGTAAGCGCCTGCAGCGGTCTCACCGGACAGCATGATGGCAGAGGTGCCGTCGTAGATGGCGTTTGCCACGTCGGAGATCTCGGCGCGGGTGGGGCGGGGGTTCACGATCATGCTGTCCAGCATCTGGGTAGCGGTGACGATGGGCTTGCCAAAGGAGAAGGAGCGCTCGATGATATTCTTCTGAATGCCGGGCAGCTCGGTAAAGTCAATCTCAACGCCCAGATCGCCGCGGGCCACCATGACAGCATCGGCTGCAGCCAGAATGCTGTCGATGTTGTTCACGCCCTCACGGTTCTCGATCTTGGCGATGA
>OBAH01001598.1_pt1 | contig 12628 bp, 9 predicted proteins | sample 1517491 | NCBI WGS metagenome assembly OBAH01 (sample SAMN04571697, study PRJEB22368) | human gut metagenome | biome: human gut; material: stool | host: Homo sapiens | place: Luxembourg | collected 2012-08-03
CTACAGGACTTCATCCAAGTCCGATTCCGTATGCGCATGTGACAACAACAACAACACATAAGACACTCCGTGGACCAAGAGGTGGAATGATCATGTGCAGCGAAGAGATGAATAAAAAATTCAATTTCAACAAAGCTGTATTCCCGGGAATTCAGGGAGGTCCGTTGATGCATGTGATCGCCGGTAAGGCAGTTTGCTTCAAGGAAGCACTTGAGCCTGAGTATAAAACATATATGGAGCAGGTTGTTAAAAATGCGAAAGCACTCTGTAACGGTTTGAAAGCACGCGGAGTTAAGATTGTTTCGGGAGATACAGATAACCATCTGATGCTTGTAGACCTGTCGGGAACAGAGACAAGCGGAAAAGAGCTGGAGAAGCGTCTTGATGATGCTCATGTAACAGCGAACAAGAATACAATTCCGAATGATCCTCGTTCACCGTTTGTAACAAGTGGTGTAAGACTTGGAACACCAGCGGTTACAACACGTGGAATGAAGGAAGATGATATGGATAAGATCGCAGAGATTATTGCAATGGTAATCGAAAGTGAAGAAAATGTAGAGAAAGCAAAAGCAATGGTTGCTGAGCTGACTGCAAAATATCCACTTTGTTAATAAAATAATTATATCCGGCAAAACTGCATTTCGCGTGTAAGCGTAATGTAGATTGCCGGGGTGTGCAACAAAAAAAGAGCTTAAAAAAGCTCTTTTTTGTTAATCGAATTTCTGTATTACTTTTAAAAATTAAATACGGTCTATTTATTAATTAAAAGGTACATAAAGTCTTGATTAAAGTTTCACTACGTTAACAGCCTGAGGTCCTTTAGCGCCTTCTGTTACTTCGAACTCAACAGCCTGGCCCTCTTCGAGAGATTTGAATCCATCCATTACAAGTCCTGAATAATGAACAAAAATGTCATTGCCTTCAGCGTCAGAGATAAATCCGTAACCCTTCTGGTTATTAAACCATTTTACTGTACCTGTCATTGTGTTGCCCTCCATTAAAAGAATATAAGTTGTTAAATCATCACAGTTTACAATGCGCTGAAAACTGTAATATTGTGTCAGTATAAATTCATATTGACACTTTGTCTATTGTAGCATGTTTAACAAAGAAAGTCAAATGTAATCTTTTTTGATTTGTAGAAAAATGACAAAAACATGTGAAGTGACGTAAAATCGATTTCAACAATTTGTAAATACCATTTAGCATATCGGATTTATAAGATTGGTAAAAAATAGAAGTGCGAGGAAAGATTATTTTACGAATGGATTGGAAAAATAAAGGATGTCGATTGAAAAAAGAATTGAAGTATTATATAATTTAACCAATGTCTATGAAATATTTTATTTCAAGGAGGATTTGTGTATATGATAACGATTGAAGGAAAAAGCGTATTTGGTGGAGTATCCATTGGAAAGCTGATGTTCTATAAGAGAAACGAAAAGGTGATCAGAAGAACACATGTAGATGATGTGGATGCAGAATGGAAGAGATTCGAAGAGGCTAAGAATACAGCAATCGACCAGCTGAAAGTTCTCTACGACAAAGCCATTGAAGATGTAGGTGAGGCCAACGCCATGATCTTTGAGATTCACCAGATGATGCTAGATGATCTGGATTATCTGGAATCTATTGAAGGAATTATCCGTACACAAAGTGTAAATGCAGAGTATGCTGTTTCAACAACAGCTGATAACTTTGCACAGATGTTTGCATCTATGGATGATGCATATATGCAGGGACGTGCAGCAGATGTGAAGGACGTTTCCGAGCGTGTACTTGATATTCTCTGCGGAGTGAGCAACGGAACACGTGAGATGACAGAACCTTGTATTGTTGCTGCAGATGATCTCGCACCGAGTGAGACAGTACAGCTTGACAAAGAGAAGGTACTTGGATTTGCTACAATGTATGGTTCATCTAACTCCCATACAGCAATTCTTGCAAGAACAATGAATATTCCGGCTGTAATCGGAATGGGAGAAGCTCTTAATACGAAATATGACGGAGAGATGGCTATCATTGATGGATTTACAGGAACACTCTATGTGGATCCGGATGAAGAGACACTTGCAAAGATGCAGGAGAAGCGTGCGAAAGACCTTGAGCAGAAAGAACTTCTGAATCAGCTTAAAGGAAAAGAGAATGTGACAAAGAGCGGACAGAAGATCAATGTCTATGCGAACATTGGTAACGTATCTGATCTTGGTGCAGTACTTAAGAATGATGCAGGCGGAGTAGGTCTGTTCAGAAGTGAGTTCCTTTATCTTGAGAACAGTACTTATCCGACAGAAGAACAGCAGTTTGCAGCTTACAGACAGGTTGTAGAAAGCATGGCAGGAAAGAAAGTCATCATTCGTACACTTGATATCGGAGCAGACAAGCAGGTTGATTATTTCAATCTTGCAAAAGAAGAGAACCCGGCACTTGGATACAGAGCAATCCGTATCTGCCTGACAAGACCGGAGATCTTCAAGACTCAGCTTCGTGCACTTTATCGTGCATCCGTATATGGAAACCTTTCCATCATGTTCCCGATGATCATTTCTGTAAAAGAAGTTCGTAAGATCAAAGAGATCATCGAAGAAGTGAAGGCAGAGTTGAGAGAAGAAGGACTTCCATTTAAGGAAGACGTAGAACTTGGTATTATGATCGAGACACCGGCATCAGTTATGATGAGCCGCGAACTTGCGAAAGAAGTTGATTTCTTCAGTGTTGGAACAAATGACCTGACACAGTATACACTGGCAATTGACCGTCAGAACCTTGCGCTTGATGAGTTCTATGATCCACATCATCCGGCAGTGCTTGCTATGATCAAGATGGCAGCAGATAATGCACACGCAGAAGGAAAATGGATCGGAATCTGTGGAGAACTTGGAGCGGATCTTGAACTGACAGAAGAGTTCCTGAAGATGGGACTGGACGAACTGTCTGTATCTCCGGCGATGGTACTGCCGCTGAGAAAGAAGATTCGCGAGTGTGAGTAATTTGTGTTTTTGAGGGGATTTATATGGGGAATGAGCACTTTATAGAATGGTCGCAAGACCAGTCCTGCTATTACCACGAGCACCGGCTCGCTCTACCTTTGAAAGTATGTAACATAAGAGCCAGAACAGTTACCGTGTGTGGTGCCTGTCTGGCTCTTACTAACATACTGAACAAAGTGTATTCGGAACGCTCCTGCCTTACATGTGCCCATGGCAACAGCAGAACTGTTCTCGCTTACACTTTCAAAGAGGGGGGCTCATTTCAAGAGAAGGAATCCACTCAGAAATACAGAATTGAAAGTAGGAAAGAAAAAGGATACTTATCGACTAGGATAATCAGTGTATTCAAAAATGAAAGGGGGCGGATTTTTTGGAGAGGGAGATTTTTTTGTGGCTGGGGCTTATGGTAGTGTTTTTGATTATTGAGCTTGCCACGGTTGGTCTGACTTCAATCTGGTTTTCGGGCGGTGCGCTTGCGGCGTTATTAGTTTCGCTTGCCGGAGCGGGAATGGTGATACAGATTACTGTATTCGTAGTCGTTTCAGCAGTGCTTGTGATCTTTACCAGGCCTTTTGCAGCGAAGTATGTTAATGTGCATCATGTGAAGACAAATTGTGATGAATTGATCGGAAGTGTTGTTAAGGTAACAGAGACGGTTGATAATTTTGCACAGACCGGTACTGCAATTGCGCAGGGAAAGGAATGGACTGCAAGGTGCAAGTCGGACAAGGACAGAATTGAGAAAGATTCGCTTGCCAAAGTAACAGCAATTTCCGGAGTAAAACTGATTTTAGAGAAATGTGAGGAGGATGAGCTATGATATTTGGACTTATTATTTGGATGATCATTATTATGATCGTGGTGTGGCTTCTGGTGTCGAATATCCGTATTGTTCCGCAGGCGCATGCGTATGTTGTAGAGCGACTTGGCGGATACAAGGAGACATGGGGCGTAGGATTACATTTTAAGGTGCCGATCCTTGACCGCGTGGCAAAAAGAGTTTCCTTGAAAGAACAGGTTGTTGATTTTGAACCACAGGCAGTGATCACGAAGGATAATGTTACCATGCAGATCGATACGGTTGTATTCTATCAGATCACTGACCCGAAGAAGTATGCATACGGAGTAGAAAGTCCGATTGCGGCAATCGAGAATCTGACAGCAACAACACTCCGTAATATCATCGGAGATCTGGAATTAGATGAGACACTGACTTCCCGTGAGACGATCAACTCCAAGATGCGTACGATCCTTGATATTGCAACAGATGAGTGGGGAATCAAGGTGAACCGTGTTGAGCTGAAGAATATCATGCCACCGAAGGCAATCCAGGATGCGATGGAGAAGCAGATGAAAGCAGAGCGTGAACGCCGTGAAGCAATCCTGCGTGCAGAAGGAGAGAAGAAGTCTACGATTCTTGTTGCAGAAGGAGAAAAGGAATCTGTGATTCTGGAGGCAGAGGCATCTAAGCAGGCAGCAATCCTGAAAGCAGAAGCTGAAAAACAGAAACGGATCAAAGAAGCAGAGGGACAGGCAGAAGCGATCCGTTCTGTACAGAAAGCGACAGCAGAAGGTATCGAGTATATTAAGAATGCCGGAGCAGATGATGTTGTTCTCACATTAAAGAGTTTGGAGGCATTTGCCAAGGCGGCAGACGGAAAAGCGACGAAGATCATCATTCCTTCAGAGATTCAGGGAATTGCAGGACTTACGAAAACAATCGCAGAAGTTGCCCGTACAGAAACAAGCGTTGCAAAAGAAAAAGAAGTAAAGTAAAATAAAAGATGTATTTCAGCGTGCCAATCTGTTAAAAGATTGGCACAATGTGTTTTACAACGATAATATTTTGGAGTGCAAATGAAATGGAAACAGAGAAAATCATCAGGTTATCGGTTCGGAATCTGGTTGAATTCATATTAAAAGAAGGTGACATTGATAACAGGATTTCAGGTACGCTGGATAAAGATGCGATGCTGATGGGAGGACGCCTTCACCGAAAAATCCAGCGTATGATGGGTTCAAACTATCAGGCAGAAGTTTCCTTAAAACTGCAGCTTCCGTGTGACGGATTCCAATTAAAACTGGAAGGACGTGCGGATGGAATTCTCCTTGAATCAGAAAAAACAATAATAGATGAGATCAAAGGCGTCGTGCGTTCCCTTGATCGAGTGGAGCGTCCTGTGCCGGTTCATCTTGCTCAGGCAAAATGTTACGCATATATTTATGCCAGACAGCAGGGATTAAAGCAGATCAGTGTTCAGATGACCTATTGTAATCTTGATACTGAAGATGTGAAAAGATTTCGGGAAGAGTATACATTTGAAGAATTAGAAAAATGGTTTCTTGATCTGGTTCATCAGTATGAACGTTGGGCAAAACTGCAGATTGAGTGGGAAAAGAGAAGAGATGCTTCGATTCATCAGACCGAATTTCCATTCGCATATAGAGAAGGGCAGTTTGAACTGGCAGCTTCCGTATATCGTACAATTTATCACAAAAAGAAATTATTTATCCAGGCCTCAACAGGAACCGGAAAGACGATGGCAGTATTGTATCCGGCGGTGAAAGCAATCGGAGAAGGATTAGGGGATAAATTATTCTATTTGACAGCAAAGACGATCACAAGAACCGTGGCGGAGCAGGCATTTTCTATTCTTGAAGAAAAGGGTCTTGCCTTTCGTTCAATTACATTGACTGCGAAAGAGAAGATCTGCTTTTGTGAGGAGACAGAATGCAATCCGGATGCTTGTCCTTATGCGAAAGGTCATTTTGACCGGGTGAATGATGCAGTTTATGACATGTTAGAAAAGCAAAAGAAGCTGACACGGGAATCAATTGAAAGACAGGCAGAAGATTTTCATGTATGTCCGTTTGAACTATCTCTTGATCTGTCAGAATGGGCGGATGGGGTGATCTGTGATTATAATTATGTGTTCGATCCGACGGCACATTTGAAACGATTTTTTGCAGACAATGTCAGCGGAGATTATTTGTTTCTGATCGATGAAGCACACAACCTCGTGGAACGTGGGCGGGAAATGTACAGTGCCTCCATCTATAAAGAAGACATTCTCGAGGTGAAAAAACTGATGAAGGACCGAGATAAAAAACTTGTGAAGAGTCTGGAATCTGTCAATAAACTGATGCTTGAGATGAAACGTGAATGCGAGAATTATCGGTTGGTGGAAAGTGTTTCTTCCTTTGCATTAAAATTGATGAACCTTCTGACACAGATGGAGAGATATCTTGAAGAAGAGCGGAATGCAGGAAATGCAGAACAGCCGGATGCATTTATGGAACTCTTTTTCCAGGTGAGGCAGTTTTTGGAAATTCATGAACTGTTGGATGAAAATTATATACAGTATACAGAACTGGAAGGAAGCGGAAGGTTTAAAGTGAAGTTGTTCTGTGTGAATCCGGCACAAAACCTGAATCATTATTTGAGCCAGGGCAATTCTACGATTTTTTTCTCGGCAACATTGCTTCCTATCGATTACTATAAACAATTACTATCTGTTGAGAAGGATGATTATGCAGTCTATGCTGAATCTAAGTTCCCACAGGAGAACAGGAAAATTTTGATCGGAAGTGAAGCAAGCACAAAATATACACAAAGAGGCACAGAAATGTATCGCAAAATTGCCGATTATCTGAGAAGCACAGTGGATGGGAAGAATGGAAACTACATTGCATTTTTTCCTTCCTATCAGTTTATGGAGGATGTTTTGGAAGAGTTTGAAAAACGGTCATCCGGAGTAGAACTGGTAATTCAATCGCAATTTATGTCAGAAAATCAGAGAGAAGAATTCTTGGAAATGTTTGAAGAAGAAAGAGATCATCCGATGCTTGGATTTTGTGTGATGGGTGGTGTATTTTCAGAAGGAATCGATCTTACACATGACAGATTGATCGGAGTGATCGTTGTCGGAACAGGAATTCCACAGGTGTGCAATGACAGAGAAATCGTGAAAAATTATTTTGACCAGAAAGGGATGCGAGGATTTGATTATGCGTACCTTTATCCCGGAATGAATAAAGTACTTCAGTCCGCAGGAAGAGTGATCCGCACCGAAGATGACAAAGGAATTATTCTTCTGCTCGATGACCGTTTTCAGAATCGGCAGTATCAGCAGCTATTTCCGAGGGAGTGGAAGGAATACGAAGTGTGTGGTCGGAAAGAGATAAAAGAAAAGATGGAAGAATTCTGGGAGAAACGATAAATGAAAAATGAGAATCGTTATTGGATAAAGAAGAAGTGATTCAAGAATATTTGCAACTGTTCAGAGCCAGATGAAATTTCATAAAACAGGTATAAAATACTTGCATTTTAAGGCTGGTTTTAAAATTCTGCTTGGCTCCGAACAGTACAAAATTTTACTGTTCTTTAAAATAGTTCAAAAATTCCTGTGCAGGCTTAGCCAGAGGAAGCTGCTCGTTGTAAGCAATCACAAGAGAACGCTCCGGCATCTTTTCTTCCATATCCAGTTTGAAGATACCATCATTGTTCTCAGAAAGACAATAATCCGGAATGAATGCGATTCCAAGCCCAATTCTTGCAAGATCGATCAGAAGATCATTGCTTGTAAGTTCGATCTCAGGAACGAGATCAAGCTGATGCTGCTGGAACAGGCGATGAAGAAACTCGTTTGTCGTACTGTTCTTATCCAGCATCAGGATCGGATAGTGGAGCAGATCGGCAAGTGTAAGTTTCTTTTCCCTTAATTCAGGATAATTGTTTCCGGCAATGAAAACATCATGGAAATTCTTGATCTTCATAGAGGCGGAAATATTGTTGAGCGCTGCGTTCGGATAATTGACAACAATCAAATCCACCAGTCCGTTCTTTAAAAGCTCTGTACATCTTAAAGAAGTCTGGTTGATAACTTTAATATGTACATTTGGGAAAGTCTTATGGAATTTCTCAAGGTATGGAACAAGGAAATATCTGCAGATCGTGTCACTTGCACCGATGCGGATCTGCCCACCGGTAGAAGCGGCATCTAAAAGCTGAGCCTCACCTTTCTGGATCAGATTCATGGCCGGTTCAATGTGGCGCAGGAGAATCTCTCCTTCCGGTGTGAGCTGGACTTTCTTTGTGCTTCGGATAAAAAGCGTCTGATCCAGTTTTCGTTCGAGTGTTTTGATCGACTGGCTGACAGCAGACTGTGAAATAAACAGCTGCTTGGATGCCTCTGAGAAATTCAATGTGGTGGCGACGTGATAAAATACTTTGTATAATTCGTAGTTTATATCCATCATTTTATTAGACCTCCTAATAAATATTCATCTTATTATAAGATAAATAAAGGGAAAATACAACAGAATAAAAAAATCCGTTGCACAAAATATGAAAAAGTAGAGTAAATATTGCTGACTCCGAGAAAGATACGAGAAAATGACAATCAATTAGCAGTGCTTATCAGATTGTTTAATTTTATTAATTATACTAATGAAGAAAACTATGGTAGGATAAAAACAGATAATGTAATGAAGGTAGTATCGTGTTTTGAACACGTAATACAGAAAGAGGAGATTATATATGAGTAATGTAAAGCGCGTATATGTAGAAAAGAAACCGGAGTTTGCTGTTGCGGCGAAGGGCCTCAGACATGAGATCCGTCATTATCTTGGACTTCAGGATGTGACAAATGTACGAGTTCTGATTCGTTACGACGCAGAGAATATTTCAGAAGAAACATTTGAAAAGGCATGCAATGGTGTGTTCGCAGAGCCGCCGGTAGATTTCCTTTATAAAGAAGAATTCCCGAAAAATGAAACAGATAAATGTTTTTCCGTAGAGTTCCTTCCGGGACAGTTCGACCAGAGAGCGGATTCCGCAGAGCAGTGTATCCGTTTTATTAAAGAAGATGAGACTCCTGTAATCCGTACAGCAGTCACATATGTAATTGAAGGCGGAGTCTCAGACGAAGAACTGCAGGCAATTAAGAATCACTGCATCAACCCGGTAGATTCCAGAGAAGCTGCAGCAGAGAAACCGGAGACACTGGTGACAGTATTTGATGAGCCGGCAGATGTAAAGATTTTTGACGGTTTTAAAGATATGCCGGAAGCAGAATTGAAAGAGTTATATGATTCTCTTGGATTGGCAATGACATTTAAAGATTTCCTGCATATCCAGAACTATTATGCAGGAGAAGAGCACAGAGATCCGACGATGACAGAGATCCGTGTTCTTGATACATACTGGTCAGATCACTGCCGTCATACAACATTCTCTACAGAATTAAAAGATGTGAAGTTTGATGAAGGTGACTACAAAGAGACAATCGAAGCAACATATAAAGAATATTTGAAAGATCACAGCGAGATTTTCAAAGGAAGAGAAGATAAATTTGTCTGCCTTATGGACCTTGCACTGATGGCTATGCGCCGCCTGAAAAAGGAAGGAAAGCTTGCTGATCAGGAAGAGTCTGATGAGATCAATGCATGTAGTATCGTAGTTCCGATCAAGGTTGACGGAGTAGAAGAAGAGTGGCTGATCAACTTCAAGAATGAGACACATAACCATCCGACAGAGATCGAACCATTTGGTGGAGCTGCAACATGTCTTGGAGGAGCAATCCGTGACCCACTGTCAGGACGTACTTATGTATACCAGGCAATGCGTGTGACAGGTGCCGCTGATCCGACAGTATCAGCAGATGCAACTCTGAAAGGAAAACTTCCTCAGAAGAAACTTGTTCGTGAGGCGGCTCATGGATATAGCTCATATGGTAACCAGATCGGTCTGGCTACAGGACTTGTAAAAGAGATTTATCATCCGGATTACGTTGCAAAACGTATGGAGATCGGTGCTGTACTTGGAGCTGCTCCAAGACGTGCGGTTATCCGTGAGAACTCTGATCCTGGAGATATCATCATTCTTCTTGGTGGTCGTACAGGCCGTGACGGCTGTGGTGGAGCAACAGGTTCTTCCAAGGTACATACAGAAGAGTCTATCGAGACTTGTGGAGCAGAAGTTCAGAAAGGAAATGCACCGACAGAACGTAAGATCCAGAGATTATTCCGCAGAGAAGAAGTCAGCCATCTGATCAAGAAATGTAATGACTTTGGTGCAGGCGGCGTATCTGTAGCAATTGGAGAACTTGCAGACGGACTTCGCGTTGAACTTGATAAAGTACCGAAGAAATATGCAGGACTTGACGGAACAGAAATCGCAATCTCTGAGTCTCAGGAAAGAATGGCAGTTGTTGTAGACCCGAAAGATGTAGATGAATTCATGGGATACGCGAAGGAAGAAAACTTAGAGGCAACAGTTGCAGCAGTAGTAACAGAGGAGCCAAGACTTGTACTTGTATGGAGAGGAAAAGAGATCGTCAACCTTTCCCGTGCATTCCTTGATACAAACGGTGCTCATCAGGAGACAAATGTTGAGGTTGAGATTCCTTCTAAGAAGGACAGCCTTTTTGTAAAGAAAGAAGTAGGAGATGTAAAAGAGACATGGCTTTCTATGCTTTCTGATCTCAATGTATGCTCTCAGAAAGGACTTGTTGAGATGTTCGACGGTTCTATCGGAGCAGGTTCCGTATTTATGCCACATGGTGGAAAATACCAGATGACAGAGACACAGGCAATGGTAGCGAAAGTACCTGTTCTGAACGGAACAACAGACAGTGTTTCTATGATGAGTTATGGATTTGATCCATATCTGTCAAGCTGGAGCCCATACCACGGAGCTGTTTATGCAGTGACAGAGTCAATTGCCAAGATTGTGGCAGCAGGTGGAGATTATAGAAAAATCCGCTTCACATTCCAGGAGTATTTCCGTAGAATGACAGAAGATCCAAAGAGATGGAGCCAGCCATTTGCAGCACTTCTTGGTGCTTATGCAGCACAGATTGGTTTCGGACTTCCGTCTATCGGAGGAAAAGACAGTATGTCAGGAACATTCCAGGATATTGACGTACCTCCGACACTTGTATCCTTTGCTGTCGATATGGCTCTTGAGCAGGATATTATTACACCTGAACTTAAGAAAGCTGGAAATAAACTTGTATGGCTCAAGATCGAAAGAGACGAGAATGATCTTCCGGTTTACGATGCAGTGATGGATCAGTACGGTAAATTCATGGAAGATATCCAGAGCGGAAAAATTGTATCTGCATATGCACTGGATCGTCATGGAGTTGCAGCAGCAGTCAGCAAGATGGCATTTGGTAACCGTAAGGGTGCCAAAATCGAGCACAATGTAGATAAGAGAGATCTGTTTGCTTCTGCATTTGGAGATATTATCGCAGAGGTTGAAGACGGAAAAGTTGGAGAACTCGCAATCACTTATACAGAAATCGGTGAAGTAACAGAAGAGCCTGTACTTGCTTACGGTGATGTGAAGATCGCACTTGCAGACGCACAGGATGCATGGACAGGAACACTTGAGAAAGTATTTGCTACAAAATCAGCAGCAGATTCTGATGCCAAGGTTGAAGAGAAGCTCTTCAATACATCCGATATTCATATTTGCAGCCATAAGATCGGACAGCCAACAGTATTTATTCCGGTATTCCCTGGAACGAACTGTGAGTATGACAGTGCCCGTGCATTTGAGAGAGCAGGTGCTAAGGTTATTACAAAAGTATTCCGTAACCTTGATGCAGAAGACATCCGTGGATCAGTAGACGAGTTTGAGAAAGCAATCGGACAGGCTCAGATGATCATGTTCCCAGGTGGATTCAGTGCCGGTGATGAGCCGGATGGTTCAGCTAAATTCTTTGCAACTGCATTCCAGAATGCGAAGATCAAAGAAGCTGTCGAAAAACTTCTGAATGAGAGAGATGGACTTGCACTTGGTATCTGTAACGGATTCCAGGCTCTGATCAAGCTCGGACTTGTACCATACGGAAAAATTGTTGGACAGACAGATGATGCTCCGACACTGACATATAATACAATCGGACGTCATATCTCTAAGATGGTTTATACAAAGGTTGTTACAAACAAATCCCCATGGCTTCAGGGAGCACAGCTTGGCGGAGTTTATACAAACCCGGCATCTCATGGTGAAGGAAGATTTGTTGCAAGCGAAGAGTGGCTTGATAAGCTGTTCGCTAACGGACAGGTGGCAACACAGTACTGTGATCCGGAAGGAAATATCAGCATGAACGAAGAGTGGAACGTGAACGGATCTTACCGTGCAATCGAAGGTATCACAAGCCCGGATGGACGTGTCCTTGGTAAGATGGCTCACTCTGAGAGACGTGGAGATCATGTTGCTATTAACATTTATGGAGAGCAGGATCTGAAGATTTTTGAATCAGGTGTAAAATACTTTAAATAAAATGGTAACTGTACACTGACGAAATGCGTAGCATTTTGGAGGTTGGCTCTGAACAGTTACAATAAAATATAAAATAAAATAAAAAAGTTGTTGACATCTGATAGGTGTTAAGTATATAATAATCAAGTCGGTTGCGACAAAGCGTAAGTGGAAGCCGCAGCCGACATATGAATATGGGATCTTAGCTCAGCTGGGAGAGCATCTGCCTTACAAGCAGAGGGTCACAGGTTCGAGCCCTGTAGGTCCCATATACTAATTAAATATGGCGGGATAGCTCAGTTGGCTAGAGCACACGGTTCATACCCGTGGTGTCGCTGGTTCAAATCCAGTTCCCGCTACT
>OBAH01001601.1_pt1 | contig 12606 bp, 13 predicted proteins | sample 1517491 | NCBI WGS metagenome assembly OBAH01 (sample SAMN04571697, study PRJEB22368) | human gut metagenome | biome: human gut; material: stool | host: Homo sapiens | place: Luxembourg | collected 2012-08-03
TCTTGGTCAAGAATTTATCCAACAGGAGAAGAAGAAAAACCAAATCAAGCTGGTTTAGATTTTTATCGTAATGTTTTTACAGAACTTAGAAATGCAGGTATTGAACCACTTGTTTCTATTTGGCATTTTGATACACCACTTGCTTTAGAAGAAAAATATGGAGATTGGTTAGATCGTAAATATATTGCCCTTTATGAAAAGTACGTAACAACAATCTTTAATGAATACAAAGGACTTGTTAAATACTGGTTAACATTCAATGAAATCAATAATACAATCAATTTCTTACCAGATAATGCCAGTGATGAAGCATATCAAGAAGCTTATCAACATTTACATTATCAATTTGTCGCAAGTGCAAGAGCAGTACAAATTGGACATGAAATTGATCCTGAAAATAAAATAGGATGTATGATTTGTGGTATTACTTATTATCCATTAACATCTGATCCAGAAGATATCTTATTCAATCGTTCTAAATGGGAAAAAGGTATCTTCTATTGTGGAGATGTTCAATGTAAAGGTAAATATCCAACATTTACAAAACGTTTATGGAAGGAACATAATGTTCAATTAGATATTACTGAACAAGATTTAGAAGAACTTAAAAAAGGAACAGTAGATATGTATACTTTCTCTTATTACATGTCACAAGCTGTTACTACTCATAAAAATGATGATACAGTAAGTGGTAATATGTCATTTGGTGTACGTAACCCATATTTAGAATATTCTGATTGGGGATGGGCACTTGATCCTAAAGGATTAAGATATTATTTAGAAATGATTTATGATCGTTATGAAAAACCATTAATGGTTGTAGAAAATGGTTTAGGTGCTTATGATACTGTAGAAGAAGATGGAAGTATTCATGATAATTATCGTATTGAATACTATCGTGCACATATTGAAGAAATGGCTAAAGCTATTGAAAATGGTGTAGACCTTATTGGTTATACAACTTGGGGATGTATCGATTTAGTTTCTGCAGGTACTGGAGAAATGAGAAAACGTTATGGTTTCATTTATGTTGATAAACATGATGATGGAACTGGAACAATGGCAAGAAGTAAAAAAGATTCTTTCTATTGGTATAAAAAAGTCATTGCTTCTCAAGGAGAAGATTTAGACTAACATAGTAAGAACTATTCAATTGAATAGTTCTTTTCTATTTAATAATCGTTTTAATTAATTGCATCATAATTTCCTTATCTTCAGGTCTTGAACTCGCTACTAGGATAGTAAGTGTTGCAAGAGCGTCATTATTAATTCTTTCCATGCCATTTTTATAAAGAGCGTTATTCATGTTTAAAAAGTATAAAAAGATGGTTGCACCAATTTAGACGTGGTTTTTATTTAAGAAACAATTTTTGATTCTTCAAACGATAGTAACATGGTATTTTTAGGTTGTCATTGGACAGATTGTCCACTGGTATTAAGCATAATAAAAACACTACGTAGATGTAGTGTTTTAAGATAAATTTTTAACTATTATATTTTAGATTTTGTGATGACCAAAGACTTCATTATGTATATCTTCCATTTCATAATCAATATCTGTAATGCTTTTAGCACAATCTGATAAACGATTACGAATATCATCGGAAATTTCTTTATCATTTTTATAACGTAAATGATGTTCTAATGTTGCCCAAAAATCCATCGCAATAGTACGAATTTGTATTTCTACAGGAACCATTACTTTTTCATTCGCTAAATAAACAGGAACTTCTACAACAAGATGTAAACTACGATAACCATTTTCTTTAGGATTTTTAATATAATCTTTAATCTTTAATAAATGAATATCATCTTGTCTTAAAAGAAGATCAGACATACGATAAATATCTTTAATATAATGACAAATAACACGTATACCAGCAATATCTTCAATATTTCCTTTGATTGATGAAACTTCTACAGGAAGATTTCTTCTTTTCATTTTTTCAACAACACTATGGGGAGATTTTAAACGCCATTCCATATGATGAATAGGATTATGATCAAAACGATGATGAAATTCATCATCTAAAATTTCTAATTTTGTTCTTACTTCCTTAATACCTGCTAAATACTTTTGTTCAACGTTGACATATTCATGATAAAAATCTAAATGATCTTTCGCAAAGAAAAAATCATTCATTTCACTTTTTATTTCTTTTTGCATGATACGACTCATAAAAGTTCACTCCTTATGTTTATTTTTATTATAAACGAACATAATGAACTTGAGGTGAAGTTTATGAAAAAAATCATTATTTTTCTTTTAATTATGATGAATTTAACAAGCGTTTGTGCAGTAAATGAAACACCAAGATATAAGATCATTGGTTCTTCTTATCAACAAGAAGATATTGATGAAATGTACAAAGTAAAAGATCAACTTCTTTTAAATTATAAAAAATGGGTCAAAGGTGTTGATGATGTTTATCAAGTTTTAGCAGATCATCAAGATGATTTTAATGCAAAATATTATAATGGTCTTTATACGATTGTATTAGGTGAAGGTAAAGGTAAATCTTTAGAAGGAAAGTTACAAGTTTCTTATTGTACATCAAGTAAAGAAATTAAAAAGAAATCTTGGTTGATTAAGATGTTTTCTTAATGGTGTGTACTAATAATTATTAAGTTTGTACATACTATTATAAGGAAAGAGGTGAAGTCATTGTTGAGAGAATTTGATGAACAAGCACAAAAGGCGATTGTGGTAGCTGAAAGTTTATCTTTTGATTTTGGTCATCAAAATGTTGGAAGTGAACATTTATTGCTTTCATTATTAAAGATTCATGATAATCAATTAAAAAGATTATTACAAAAATATGATGTCAATGATGCAGCTGTAGAAGAAGATATAAAAAGGTTGTTTGGCACAAATGATGATCAACCTTTTTATATGGAATATAGTCAAAGTGTAAAAAGAATATTAGAGAGAAGTATTGAATACGCTAAAGATAAAAATCAAGATCAAGTGACTTTAAATATCTTAATTATTTCTTTATTAAAAGAAAAAGAATCAGTTGCTTATGAAATATTACAAAAATATCATGTAGATGTAGAAGAAGTTATTTATTTGTTGCAGGAAAAATCTGCTTTTGAAACACCGTTGGATCAAATACCAACACTTGTCAATATTAATAAAAAAGTGAAGACTAAAAAATATAAAATTATTGGTAGAGAAAATGAAATTGATCAAGTATGTACTATTTTATCTAAAAAAGAAAAAAATAATGTTTTGATTATTGGTGAAGCGGGTGTAGGTAAGTCAGCTTTAGTAGAAAAATTAGCAATGATGATCAATCAAGGAAAAGTAGTAGATTCTTTGAAGAATAAGATTATTTATGAACTTTCTTTATCTTCACTGGTTGCGGGTACAAAGTATCGTGGTGAATTTGAAGAGAAGTTTAAAAAGATTATTGATAAAGTAAAAGACTTGGATAATGTGATTATTTTTATTGATGAAATTCATAATGTCATTGGGGCTGGTGGAGCTGAAGGGGCAATTGATGCTTCTAATATTTTAAAGCCTTATCTTGCTAGAAAAGATATGACGGTTGTTGGTGCTACAACTATTGATGAATATTATAAACATTTTGAAAAAGATCATGCAATGAATAGAAGGTTTTCTATTGTCACTTTAAAAGAAAATACAAAAGAGGAAACATTAGAGATATTAAAAGGAATTAAAGGTTATTATGAAAGTTATCATCAAATTAAAATAGATAATGTACTTTTAAAAGAATTAATAGAATTAGTAGATTGTCATATTAAAAATAGAACTTATCCTGATAAAGCGATTGATATCTTAGATTTATCATGTGTTAAAGCTAAATTTTATCATGAAAAAGAACTTACAAAGAATAGAATTGTAGAAACAATTGAAAAGTATTTAAATATTACAATTCATCATCAAATGGATTACCAAAAATTAGAAAAACAATTAAATAAAGATATTTTAGGTCAAGAAAAAGGAATTCATCAGATGATTGAAACATTTCAACATAAACAATTACCTATCTCCTTTTTTATTTATGGACCAACAAGTTGTGGTAAAACATTAACGGCTAAATCCTTAGCTAAATATCTAAATTATCATTATTTAAAATTAGATATGAATCATTATCAAGAAAGCCATTCCCTTTATAAACTTCTAGAAACATATCATGAACAACCAAGTCTTCTTTTATCAACTTTACAAAGTTATCCACATACTGTTTTATTATTAGATCATATTGATCAAGCATGTGAAGAAATTATTCATTTATTTTCACAAATCTTAGATGATGGTTATTATGAAGATCAAGCTAAAAGAAAGATTAGTTTTGAAAATGTTGTTTTTATAATGAGTCAAACATGTACGTCATGTTGTTGTATGGGATTTAAAAAAAGTAGACAAACTAAGTATTTAAAGCATGAATTGTTTGATAAGGTTGATCAAACAATTGAATATCAACCTTTATCTAAAGAAATAATAGAAAAAATTATTCATTTACGTGAACATATTTCTATTGAGAAAATACACAATTTATTAAAAGAGGAACATGTTCCGATTAATCTATCTAAAATGATGAAACAAATTAAACAAATGTCCTAAATAAGGACATTTTTTGTATTTTATTTACACTAAATTTTATAAAATAATAATACTTTGAAAATAAAATACATTTCCTCTAACAACTCTAGTTTCATGATATAATGACAGTATAATAATCATGAAAATAATGGAGGAAGAAAAGATGACTATTAAATTACCTAAAGATTTCTTTTTTGGTGCAGCAATGTCAGGGCCTCAAACAGAAGGTGCCTGGAATGTAGGTGGAAGATTACGTTCTTATTGGGATATGTATTCTGATCAAGAAATTAATGCTTTCTTTAATAATGTGGGATCATATGTTGGAAATGATATGTACCATAAATATGAAGAAGATATTAAATTATTAAAAAGTTTAAACTTTAAATCATTTAGAACTTCTATGCAATGGACACGTTTATTAGATCAAGATGGTAAATTAAATCCAGAAGGTGCCGCTTGGTATCATAAATTAATCGATTGTGCAAATGAAAATGGAATTGATATTTTCATGAACATGTATCATTTCGATATGCCTGAATATTTAGTAAAACGTGGTGGATGGCAAAATAGAGAAGTTGTTGAAGCTTATGCGAACTTTGTAAAGATTGCAATGGAAGAATTTGGAGATAAAGTAAAATATTGGTTTACTTTCAATGAACCTATTGTAGAACCAGAACAACAATTCTTACATGGTGTTTGGTATCCATATCAAAAAGATTTTAAACAATCAATCAACGTACAATATAATATTACATTAGCTCACTGTCTTGCAGTAGCAAACTTTAGAAAATTAAAAGCAGAAGGTAAACTTTGTGAAGGTGCTAAAATTGGTATGATCAACTGTTTTGCTCCACCTTATACAAAAGAAAATCCATCTCCTGAAGATTTAGAAGCCGTACGTATGACTGATGGATTACACAACAGATGGTGGTTAGATGTTGTTGCTCATGGACATTTACCACAAGATGTTTTAGATACTGTAGAAAACGATTGGAAAGTAGAAATCAATCGTCGTCCTGGAGATGAAGCTATCTTAGCTCAAGGTAAAGTAGATTGGTTAGGATTTAACTATTATCAACCAACACGTGTACAAGCACCCGATAGTAAGTTTGATGAAAATGGTTTACCATGTATTTCTAAACCTTATATTTGGCCTGAAAGAAAAATGAATGTATATCGTGGATGGGAAATTTATCCAAAGGGAATTTATGACTTTGGTATGAAAATTAAAAAGGAATGTCCTGATTTACCTTTCTTTATTTCTGAAAATGGAATGGGTGTTGAAGGTGAAGAAAAATATATGGATGAAAATGGAACAGTTCAAGATGATTATCGTATTGAATTTGTTAGAGATCATTTAGAATGGATTGCTAAAGCTATTGAAGATGGTGCTAACTGTTTAGGATATCATTATTGGGGTGTTATTGATAACTGGTCATGGTGTAACGCTTTTAAAAATAGATATGGGTTTATTCGTGTATGCTTAGATGATGGTTATAAACGTAAAGAAAAGAAATCAGCTGCATGGATTAGAGAAGTTGCTAGAACAAACGAATTTGAATAGTAATAAGTTGTCTACCAAGTGTAGGCACTTTTATTTTTGTCTATAAGAATGAAATTAAATAAAACATGGAAGATATATTAAAAAGGCTAGAAAAGTATTCACCATAAATACATACGCGGGACATTAAATATAAATCAATTTATATTTAATGTTTTTTTGCGGAAATTGGAGGTTTGAGCACTTTTTCAAATGCGGAAATTGGAGGTTTGAGCACTTTTTCAAATGCGGAAATTGGAGGTTTGATGATTGATACAAATGCGATTTTTGGATATACTATGTTTATAGGAGGTATAAATTCATGTTCAAAAGAAAAATATATAATAAAATTAAAGAATGGAAAGATACTTCACAAGGTAAAACAGCTTTATTGATAGAAGGGGCCAGACGTATAGGAAAGTCTACAGTTGTTGAGGAATTTGCTAGAAATGAGTACAAGAGTTACATTCTTATTGATTTTTCTATTGCTTCAAATGAAGTTAAAGAAATGTTTGAGGATATGTCAGATTTAAACTATTTCTTTCTACAATTACAGTTACATTATCATGTGGAACTTGAAAATAGAAATTCAGTTATTATTTTTGATGAAGTTCAGTTATGTCCAAAAGCAAGACAAGCTATTAAATTTTTAGTTAAAGATGGTCGTTATGATTATATAGAAACAGGTTCTCTTATTTCTATAAAGAAAAATGTAAAAGATATTTTAATTCCAAGTGAGGAAAGAAAACTTCAAATGCATCCAATGGATTATGAAGAATTTTTATGGGCTTTAGATGATAAAACAACAATGAGCTTGTTAAAAATGACTTTTGATAATAAAAAGAAATTAGGGGATCAATTAAATAGAAAACTCATGAGAAGTTTTAGACTTTATATGCTTGTTGGTGGTATGCCACAAGCTGTTAATGAATATATACAAACAAATAATTTTAAAAAGGTAGATGATATTAAAAGAGATATTATTAATCTTTATGAAGATGATTTTAGAAAAATTGATTCTACTGGAAGACTTGCACTTTTGTTTGAAGCGATTCCTTCCCAATTAAACAAAAATACGAAAGGTTTTCAGACAAAGAAAATATTAAATTCTTATAAAACAGAAGATACAACAATTCTAAGTTTAATATCAGAATTAAAAGATTCCAAAACAATATCAGTTGCTTATCATGCTAATAATCCTGAAATAGGTCTTTCTGCATATAAAGATTTAAATCTATTTAAACTTTATATGGCAGATACAGGCTTAACCTTACAATTTAAAGATAGAGATTTTACAGAAAATACAATTTATGAAAAATTACTTAATGATAAGTTATCTACAAATTTAGGATATCTTTATGAAAATGCTGTTGCTCAAATTCTAATAGCTAATGGACATGATTTATTTTATTATACTTTTAAAAATCTTGAACAAAAACGTAATTATGAAATTGATTTTATCATCTCTAAAAAGAATAAAATATGTCCAATAGAGGTTAAATCTTCAAATTATAAAAAACATACATCAATTGATGAATTTTATAAAAAATACTCATCAAGAATTTTAGAAAGATATATCATTCATACAAAAGATGTATCTAAAGATCAAGATATACTATGTTTACCAATTTATTTAACACAATTTATTTTATAAAAAATGATAATTTATGAGTGTATTTTGTAAAAAACTCACTATTTTTTGAAAAAGCAGTGAGTTGTATGTATAGAAAATCACTAAATTTTAAAAAAACAGTGAAAAATAATTAATAGATACTTTATTAATGAGATATTTTTCTCATCTAAAAATGAAAGAATATTAGCGGATTATATTTTAAAACATCTAGAAGATGTTTTAAAAATGTCATCTAAAGAACTTGGCAAAGCTTGTTTTGTTTCTACAGCAACGGTTTACCGTTTATGTGATAAATTGAATCTTGCGGGATTTTCTGACTTAAAAATAAAGATTACTAGCTCTTTAAATGATTATCTAAAAAGTAATGGAGACTTTAATTTTGATTTTCCTGTTAATCCTTATCAAACGCATTATGAAATTGTTCATAAAATCAAAGAAGATTATGAACAAACCCTTAATCTTACGGCTAATCTTTTTAGTTTAGATCAATTAAGACTCATTGCTTCCGCAATGAAAAAAGCTAAAGTGATTGATATTTATACGTCGGCAGGAAATATTAATTTTGCTTTAAATTTTCAATTTCAAATGAAAGAAATAGGAATTGATGTGAATGTTCCAATAGATGAATACCATCAAAGATTAACAGCAGCAAGTAGTAATCAAGAACATCTAGCAATCGTGATTCCTTTTGGCGGAAGAGGTATTTTGTCAGATATACTACCTCGTATTTTAACTAAAACAAAAACCCCCATCGTTTTAATATCTTCTTATGATTATACCTTTAAAGAAGTAGAGGCAGATTATCAATTATATATTTCACCTTATGAAAATCACTATAAAAAGATCTCTTCATTTTCAACAAGATTATCACTTCTTTATATTTTATATACATGTTATTTTGAATTAGATTATCAAGAAAATATAGATAAGAAACTTGTGTATTATCATGATATTGTTGAAGGAAGTATTAAATGAGAAAAGAATTCTAAATAATAAATGTAAAAAGAGAATTTTTGAAAAAAAATTCTTTTTTTATCTCTAAATTGTTTTAAAAGATGAGTTTTTCTATGATATTTCTAGGAGGTATTTTTATGAACGTAAAAGCAATTATGTGTGATATAGATGGAACACTTCTTTCAAGTGATGGAGTGGTTACACCTAAAACAGCAGGACTTATTGAAATCTTAAAACTCCATCATATAGATCTAAAAGAAATTGTGACTTTTGGAGATGCTGATAATGGCTACGATATGATTTTAAATGCCGGTGTTGGTGTCGTTATGGTTAATGGGAGTGATAAAACAAAAAGTGTGGCTGATTATATTACTGATGATAATGATCATGATGGTATTGAAAAATTTATTTTAGGAGAACAAAAATGGGTAAAGTTATTTTTATTGATATCGATGGAACATTATTAGATTATGAAAACAAATTACCTGCTTCAGCCGATAGAGCTATCAAAGAAGCAAGAAAAAATGGACATCGTGTTTATATTTGTACAGGACGTAGTGAAGTCGAAGTTTATGATTATATTTGGGATATTGGTCTAGATGGGATGATTGGTGGAAATGTTTCTTATGTTAAAGATGAAGATACTGTTGTCATGCATCAATTGATTACCCTTGAACAATGTAAACATATTGTAGATTGGTGTCATTCTAGAAATTTAGAATTTTATCTAGAAAGTAATAATGGTTTATTTGCTTCAGAAAACTTTGAAGAAAAAGGAAATCCTGTGATTAAAGTATATTATCAAAGAAAAGGAAAAGAAAATGCCAGTGAACAAACAGTGCGTACAGTTTTTCCTGAAATGATTTATGGTGGTGAACTATACCGAGATGATTGTAATAAAGTGAGCTTTATTTTAAATAGTTATTAAGATCATTTAGATTCAATTAAAGAATTTCCTGATTTAAAACCTGGTACTTGGGGTGGCGCTGGAGAAATTGCTTTATTTGGTGATTTAGGTGTTAAAGGCATTGATAAAGCGCATGCCATTGATGATGTATTAAATATTTGTTAAAAGTTTTTGTGCAAGCAAAAGCTTTTTTGTTTGACATCTTTTCTTTAATAGAGATATGCTTATGTTAAGTAGAGGGTAAAAAAATGGAAATAGAATTAATACAAGATGGTAAGGGCGTTGATTATAATAAGTATCGAGATGTAATAGAGAATGTGAAAGAATCTCTTTTTAGAAGAAATATGGGTAAAGAAACAAAGGAATGGATATATATAAGTAATTTTGTAGGTATTCTTTTTGATAAAAATCGTTTGATTTTATCTTTACCAAAATCAGTTATTATTAAAGAGGATGTTGATAAAGAAACGTTACTTTATAAATATGCAAGATTATTTGATTTATATTTTATGGTTAATGAAAAAAAGTGTGATTTGATAAATAAGTATGAGTCTATTGAAAATTGGTGTAATCAAGCAATAAAAGAAAATAAAACAACAACAGTAACTCAAGAAATCATCACTTTTAAATTTGAAATGGTTTTTGAATGGATGATAGGAGAATTCTTTCATAATCAAATAAGTATTCAAAAAGGCGATGTTCTTTTTAATAGTCAATTATTAGATAAAGAAATAAATATTAATGATACAAAATATAATACTTATCATTGGAATGCGATAGGCAAACAAAAAAGAAATCATAAACAAAAACAAATTGTCAAAGAAAGAGAAAGTGTTTTTATCAATCAAAATAAAAAGAATATCCCAGATATTGTTTGTGAAAGAATCCTAGAAAATCCTAAATATGAAAGACCACAAAAAAGTTGTTGTATACTTGATGCTAAATATTATGGATGGGATTATGAAAAAGAAGCTTACTATTTACCAAGAAACTTAGATATTTATAAACAATTTTTCTATCAGGAACAATTTCAGCGTATTTATGAAAAGGAAAATGAGACGAATGTAGGTGTTTATAATTTTCTTGTGTTACCTGATTATCTAGGAGATACAAAGGATACAAAATGGGGAATTATAAGACAATGTGCGGTTATAGAATTTGATTATCATCAAAATCAAAAGATTGCTGTTTTACAAGTAGATATTGAGAAACTTGTGGATTTTATTTATAGTGGATTGGATATGAAAGAAGATGTACTTTCTGTTTTTTTAGGTAATAATCGTGTTGTACCGATGATTTATGGTAATGAAAAAGTCTAACTTTAAGCTAGACTTTTTATTTCCATAATTTTTCTGGATAAATACCTTGTTCAATAAGTTCATGAATAGAATCTTGGACTAGCTGCTTATCTTCTGGATAAGTAACACCAAACCATTTATCAGTTGTTTCTAATACTTTTACTGAAGCTCTGTTTGTTTTAATTAATTGATCAACAATAATAGGTAATAAATATTCTTTAGTAAGTTCATCTCCACTATCATCTAATAAGAATTCTTTAAAACCATTTTCAAGATAATCAATAAAACAAGGATAACCAGCCCACATATTCATCGAAACGCGGTTATTTTCTTGAATGATGTCTTTGCTTTCTTCTGTATCACAATCAATTGTTCCTTGATTGTTTCTAATAATCCCTTTAGTTTCAATCACTCTATGTAAATAACCCGCTTCATCTTCTACACAAATACCACGAGTAACTGTTCCATTATCACTTAAAGTATTTTTTAAGATAAAACCAGCCATGGCCATGGTAAACTCACTATTTCTATGACTATCTTCAATTAAAAAATCATGAAGCTTTTTAAAAGCAACTTTTCCATAATAATCATCAGCATTAATAATGACAAAAGGTTCATTAACAATACCTTTACAAGCTAAAATAGCTTGACCAGTTCCCCAAGGTTTTACTCTTCCTTCAGGGACACTACATCCACTAGGAATATGTGTGATTTCTTGATATACATATTCAACTTGAATATGTTGTTGGATACGATTGCCAATAACTTCTTTAAATTCTTTTTCTATATCTTTTCTAATAATAAAAACAACTTTATTAAATCCAGCTTCGATCGCATCATAAATTGAATAATCCATAATGATTTCATCATGAGGACCAATTTTTGCAAGTTGTTTAATTCCTTTTCCATAGCGTGAACCAATTCCAGCCGCCATAATAATAAGTGTTGTATTCATAAAATTCTCCTTTGTCTAAATTAGATTATATCATATTTCTAGAAATATCTATGTAAATTTTATTATTTTATTACGGTGTGATAAAATAATCATGAGGTGAAAAACATGAACTATAGTTTAATTCTTTTATGTGCTGGAAGTGGCAAAAGAACAGGTTTGAAATATAATAAAATTTTTTATAAAATAAATAATCAAACTGTTTATGAAATGAATATTTCTCATTTTTTAGAGGATAATAGATGTAAACAAATTATTGTTGTAACGAAAGAAAATGAAATAGATGATATAAGAACATTAGTTAATGATTCAAGAATTGAGTATGTTTTTGGTGGTAAAGAAAGACAAGATAGTGTTTATGAAGGCTTACAAAAAGTAAAAGAAAATCATGTCTTTATTCATGATGGAGCAAGACCTTATGTAAGTAAACAAAGTATTAATGATTTGGTTGAATGTTTAAAAACATATGATGCTGGGTTATTAATGGTTCCTTGTAAAGATACTATTAAAGAAGTTAAAGAGGGTATTGTTGTTAAAACTTTAAAAAGAGAAACTTTGATGCAGGCTCAAACACCACAAGTATTTAAAAGTGAAGATATTAAGGTGGCTTATCAAAAGGCAAAAGATGAAGGATATGTTGCGACTGATGATAGTCAATTATTTGAAAGATATATAGATAAGGATATTAAGGCAGTATTAGGAGATTATAGTAATTTAAAAATTACAACACAGGAAGATTTAAAATGAAAGGT
>OBAH01001613.1_pt1 | contig 12550 bp, 10 predicted proteins | sample 1517491 | NCBI WGS metagenome assembly OBAH01 (sample SAMN04571697, study PRJEB22368) | human gut metagenome | biome: human gut; material: stool | host: Homo sapiens | place: Luxembourg | collected 2012-08-03
GCAACAGATAGTCTCTTTATGACTTCACATCCTAAAAAAGTTGTTATTGCAAGTGAAAAAGAATATTTATAAGATGGTGTTATTATGGCAGTTGTTTTAAGTTAAATGACACAAGTGATTATGAAAAACTTGACATATCAACTCATATTATTGGTGATTGTAAAAAAGCAAATGTTGCTTTGGTGCGTTTAGAGATGCATGTTATGCAGTATTAGATATTAATAAATAATACAACAATTGTGTTGTAATATTCCTGTTTTTAAATTATTTTTAGAATTAGTATAGAACAATTATTAAATATGATAAAATTAGATAAAAGAAAGTTGATTATAATAATTTAAAAACAAAGGAGATATGTCTATGTATTTTAAAGAACCGTTTGACAAAGAAAAAATTGAAAAACAACATGAAGAATTATTAAATATTTTTAAAGAAGATCTTTCAAATCTATCTGATAAAACAATTAAGAAACATATACAAAATGTTGATTTCTTTATCAATGAATATTTATTAAATCGTAATAATGCAAATTATGAAGAAGTTAATAATGAAGTTGATTTGTTCTTTAGAGATTTCTTTATTAGAAAATGTATGTGGTCTTCACCAAATTCTATAAAAGAAACAGCAGCTCGTTTTAAAAAGTTTTATAAATCAATGATGTATCATGATAAATTTAAAAAAGATGACTATGAATGTTTATGCGATACTATTAAAGATGAAATGAAATCTTGGCAAGAATCATGTGATTACTATGATAGTGGAAAACCAAATTGGGATCCGTTTAAATTTTAAAGGTAGGGTAATAAGAATTGTATAATGATAAGATTGAAATAGAAAGCCCTTATGGACATATTACCATTAGCTATGGTCGACATAATAAGCATCGAGTAAGAGTTCTTGATATAGATGGTGGTATGGAATCAGCAACTTATATAGAAGAAGAATTACAAAATGAATTACTTTTTGAATATATGTATTTATTTGATTTAATGTTTGATGAAAATTATTTAGAAGATGGACAAACTAATGATGTTTTATTAATTGGTGGTGGTGCTTTTCATTATCCCAAATATTTTTTAGCACATCATCAAGGAAATATTGATGTTGTTGAAATTAACAAAGTTCTTTATGATATTTCTAATAAATATTTCTATTTAGAAGAAACTATTAATAAATTTGATAAGAATAAAAATAGATTTCATTGTTATTTTGAAAATGGAAGAGATTATATAAATAGGAACAAAAAGAAATATGATGTCTTTATTGGTGAAAATTTAGTATTAGAACTTCATTCATTGGAAGCAATCAAAAGAATAAAAGAATCTTTAAACCCACAAGGAATTTATATAACAAATATCATTGGTTCATTAAGTGGTAAATATAGTCAAAATATAAAGAATGTTGTAAAAACACTCAAACAATGTTTTAAATATATTTATGTCTTTAAAGCACAAGAAAAGAATGAGCATCAAAAAAGACAAAACTTAATCGTTGTTGCAGTAGATCAAGAAGTTCATTTTAATATTGTAAGTTATCATAATATTAATCAAAAGAGATATCATCAAGGAATGATCAATCATGTTGATGATATTGATTACACAAATGGACATATTTTAAGAGATAAAAATTTATTATAATTATTGTTTTATCTTAAAAAATATGATAAGTTTAATCCATGGGAATGAGGTTCTCCCTCGATTTATATCGAAACCGCTATTTGGCTAATGACTTCTGTGTAATACACAGGGTGATTAGCTTTTTTTGTAGGAGGAAACATGGAAAATAAAAAAGAATTATTAAAGTATATGATATTTGCAGGTGTTATGGGAATCGTTGTAGGAGGTATTGATACTGTTTTTGGTAAAGGACTTATTTTAATAGGGGAGATACGAAACAAATATTTTTGGTATTTAATTCCTTTTTTACCAATTGCAGGAATAGTGATTACTTGGCTTTACTATCACTTTAATGAACTGAGTTTAAAAGGAATGACACTTGTCTTTGAAACAGGTCAACAAAAAAGAAAAAGGATTCCTTTAGCACTTATTCCTTTAGTTATGATTGGAACATGGTTAACTCATTTATTTGGAGGAAGTGCAGGTAGAGAAGGAGTGGCTGTACAAATTGGAGCGACGCTCTCTCATTATTTTACAAAATATTTTCATTTTCCTAAGAATGGAAAAGTTTTGTTGATTACCGGAATGGCAGCTGGATTTGCTGGATTATTTCAAACACCACTTACTGCTTTGTTTTTTGCTATGGAAGTTATGGTTATAGGTAAAATAGAGTATGAAGCTTTACTTCCAGGGGTTATAGCATCTTTTACTGCTTCTTATACGTCGCATTTTTTAGGATTGGAAAAGTTTAGTGTAAATATTCAACAAAGTATTAATATGAATGATTTAAAAAATATGATGTTAATGATTCTAGTAGGAATTATTTTGGGAATTGTTGGAAGAATATTTTCAACGTCGTTGATTGCTTTAAAAACATTTTTTAAAAATAAAATAGAAAATCCCTATAAAAGAATAGGTTATATTTCTATTTTATTAGTGATAGGGCTAATGATTTTTAAAGGAAGATACAGTGGCTTAGGCACAAATTTAATTGATTTATCATTTTATGGAAATGTGACTTATTATGATTGGTTTTTAAAACTTATTTTTACTGTTGTAACTCTTGCAATTGGATTTCAAGGTGGAGAAGTAACACCCTTATTTTCAATAGGAGCAACTCTAGGATTTATACTTGCCCCGATTTTTCATTTGCCTATTGAATTATGTGTAGCTTTAGGATATACGGGAGTTTTTGCTTCAGCAACAAATACACTTTTAGCACCAATGATGATAGGTTTAGAAGTCTTTGGTGGGCATCAAATGATAGCATTTCTTATTATATGTATTTTTGCTTATTTAGTTAATGGAAATAAATCTATATATACTGCCCAAATCAAAAATTTTTAACAAACATTACATGATGAAAGGCTTTACATTTTGCTACTTCAAAGATAAAATAGTAATGGTGATGGAAAATGGAATTTGATGAATTATTTACAAAATTAAAGGTGAATCCATTAAAACTCATTGAGTCAATTGTTCATGCTGATGGATCATCAGTTATTTTGTTTAAAAATAGAAAAAGTGAAATCTTATATGTTAATGATCAGTTTTATCAAAAACATCCACAATTTAAAAATAATAAGGAAGCAGTTATTGGTAAAACTGATTTTGATTTGTTTCCGGATTCACAAGAACACGCTAAACAAGCTTTTGAAGATGAACAACGTGTCATGGAAACAGGACAAGCAATTAATGTTGTAGAAACTGAAGGAAAAAATCATGATGGCTATACGATTATTGCACATACAAGAAAATATCCGTTATATGATAGCCAAGGAGAAACAATCGGTGTTTTTGTTATTACAGAAGATATGACAAGTGATGTAAAGGCACTTAGAGAAAATCAAGAAAAAGCCAAAATTTTAACAAAGCTTAATGTTGAACTTTCACAAGAAAACGCTACTGATGCTTTAACACAACTTTATAATCGACGTTTTATTCATGCAGAATTAGATACATTGCATAAAGAATATTTAGAAAATAATACACCATTTTCTATTTTGTTATTAGATTTAGATAACTTTAAAAGTGTTAATGATAATTATGGACATCATATTGGAGATGAAGTTATTAAACATGTTGGAACTGTTTTAAATAATATTAAACATCAAAAATATCCAACTATGGAGCCATGTCGTTATGGCGGAGACGAATTTTTAGTTATTCTACCAGCTTATCAAAAAGATGGGGCAGTTTCAATTGCCAGAGATATTAAAGATGCCTTTGATCATGTTATTTTACATGCTGGTGCTTATCATGATATCGTAAGATTAAGTATTGGCGTTGCTGGTATTCGTGATGAAGAAACAATACAAGATTTATTAAATAAATGTGATCAAAGAATGTATATTTCAAAAAGAAATGGAAAACATCGTATTACTTATTGATGATAGTGTAAAAAGCTATCATCATTTTTTATTTTGAGATATAATAAAATCAACAAGGAAGTGATAAAAATGTATGAGGCAATCAAACAACTTGCACAAAAATACCATCAAGAAACAATCAATCAGCGCCGAGATTTTCACCACTTTGCTGAAAGAGGCTGGTTAGAAATACGTACAGCATGTCAAATTGCAACTACTTTAGAAAACTTAGGTTATGAGGTTTTAGTAGGAAAAGAAATTATGGATAAAGATGCGCGTATGGGATTACCGCCAGAAGCGATTTTTAATATTAATTATTTACGTGCTAAAAAAGAAGGGGCAAATCCTAAATATTTAGAACAAGTTAAAAATGGAATGACAGCTGTTGCAGGTATCTTAAAAAACGGTGTAGGGCCTGTTGTAGCTATTCGTTTTGATATTGATGCTTTAGGGCTTGTTGAAGATTCAACAGATGGTCATTATCCAAAACAAGAAGGTTTTTCTTCTTGTCATTTAGGAGCGATGCATGCTTGTGGACATGATGGTCATGCATCTATTGGTTTAACAACTGCTAAAATATTGATGGAGCTTAAAGAACACTTACATGGGACTTTGAAAATTATTTTTCAACCGGCTGAAGAAGGTGTAAGAGGAGCAAAATCCATTTGTGAAAGTGGTTTTTTGGATGATGTCGATTATATTTTTGCAGCGCATATTATGCCTCGTGTTAAAGATTACGATCTTTATTTTGGAATGAATGAATCATTTGCAACAACGAAATTAGATGTCATTTATCATGGAGTTTCAACACATGCGGCAGAATCTCCGCAATTCGGTAAGAATGCATTGCTTTCAGCAGCTAACTGTATTATTAATTTGCATTCGATTCCTCGAAACAGTGATGGACAAACACGTGTCAATGTAGGAACTGTTCATGCAGGAACAGGTAGAAATGTTGTTCCTGATACAGCAAAACTTGAAATAGAAGTACGTGGTGTAACGACAGAATTAAATCGTTATATGGAAATTTATGCAAGAGATATTATTAACGCCTGTGCTTTGATGCATGATACTGTTGTTGAAATTAAACAAATGGGGAAAGCATTTGCTTTAAATTGTGATGAAGATTTTATGAATCAAATACGAAATATTTGTGTTAAAGAAATGCCCGATTTAAAATTACCTCCAGAAAATTTAAATCCATTAGGAGGTAGTGATGATTTTTCTTATATGATGGAATATGTCCAAGTTCATGGGGGTAAAGCTACTTATATGAAATTATTGACAGATATTACAGCTTCACCTCATAACACATCATTTAATTTCAATGAAGAAGTACTTAATAAAGGACCACGAATCATGGCGTCTATTGCTTATACATTATTAAAATAAAGGAGCTAACTATGTTAGAATTTAAATCTGATACACAATTATTGATTGAAGGAAAAAATCTAAATGAAGATGAAATTAGTGAATATTTTACAACACATTTTTAGGGAGATTGCTTGTTAGCTGTTGGAGATGATGAATTGATTAAAATTCATTTTCATACAAATGAACCATGGAAGGTTTTAGAATATTGTTCAACACTTGGTGAAGTCTATGATATTGTTATTGAAGATATGGATCGACAATCAAGAGGATTAAAAGGATAAAGATGCGAAAGCATCTTTTTTAATAACTTAAAAAATGTTATAATTGCAAAGCTATTTATAAATAAAAAAGAGTTTTTAATGATTGGAGGTAACCATGGTTAATATATTTGATACATTACAAACTCTTTTTTATTTATAAATTACCAAGAAACTTTTTTAATATATTTAATACAGCTGATCGTGTTGTTATCAGTGAATGTATTTGTGTTCTTTATGAGTATATTAAGGATGATGCATCCTTTGCATCTTTAAAAGAAAACTTGATTTATGAGTTAACAAAATATTTTAGTAGTCACTTAATTGAACTTGAAGAACTTCAAAGTCAATCGCCAAGAGAACGTGCTTTTTATGTTTATCGAAGATTAAAAGAATGTGGTTGGTTGAGTGAAGAAGTAGGGGAAAACTATCATGTGTATGCTAGTTTTGAAGATTATGCTATTAGTATTATTGAAACTTTAATGAATTTAGAAGAAGACAGAGACATAGAATACTCAAGTATGGTTTATAGTATTTATTCGCAGTTTAAAAATTTTGATATTGAAAATGGACATAAGATTCTTGATGCACAATATAGTATGACAAAAAGTTTAATGACAAAATTAAAAAATTTGAATACAAATATTAAGCGTTATATCAAACGTCTTGTTCAAGATAATATGAAAAATGATTTAAATCAAATTTTAGATTCTTTATTAAGTGATTATCAATTAAAGATAGTAGATCGTGCTTTTTATAATCTAACAACTAAAGATCATCCTTTAAAATATCGTAATAGTATCATTTCTCAAATTCAAAGAATACAAGATGATCAAGCAACATCTGAAACGATTATAGGAAATATCATGCTTTCTAAAGATTTAACTTATCAAGAGGCAATGGATTTGTTTTATAAACAAACATCTTATATTATTGATGCCTTTGAAAGTATTTTAGATTTAATTAATGAAATCAATCGTAAAAATGAAAAGTTTGTTGCTTCAGCAACAAATCGTATTATGTTTTTAATGAATGTAAAAGAAGATATTGGTGGAAAAATCAATGACATCATTAAAGAAGGGCAAGAATGTCCAGAAGTGTTTGATCAAGTAGCAACGATTTCAATTAATAAATACTTAGATCAAAATTCTTTATATTTACCACGACAAATAAAAAAAGTTAAAAATACGGATTTGATTTTAGATACACAATTAGATGAACAAACACGTTTAATGGCGATTGAAAAACTAAAACAAAATGAAAAATATACAAAAACAGCCATTGAAAAAAATGTTTTACAATGTTTGGATCAACAAGAAACAATATTGGGTTCAAATTATTATGATCAAAATAAAGATTTATCTTTATTTATTTTGACATGGCTTTATGGTTATAGTCAAAATGCTCGATATAAAATAGAACCACAAGAAAATATTATAAAGAAAGATCATTATCAATTTAGAGAATTTATAATAAGGAGAGTTGAAGATGAATAAAAATGAACTGATGAAAAATATGTCACAGGCATATTTGTTATTATCTGAAAAAAGAAAAGAAGAATTTTCACGTATTTTAAATCGATTATTAGCGGTTAATTTTATTTGTGGTGGAAGAAAAAGAGATCGCGAAGATTATTATTTTATTAGTGAAAATGAACAACTATTTAAAGATTTTTTAATGATGCTTGATTATGATTTTCATTTATATAAAGCAGACCGTGTCATCTATATCCATAATTTAAATAATTACAATCATTTAAATCTTAATCAAATGCAAACAATTGTTTTATTGTTACTTAGAAAACTTTATTTTCAAAAATCACAAGAGTTACAAGATACTGAATTTATTCATATTTCCCTTGGGGAACTTCATAGTGAAATAGAAGCAACTGGTATTTATAACGAACGTCTAAAAAAGACAGATTTAAAAAATATCTATCATTTCTTGTCAAGATATAATATATGTGAACGTATTGGTGATTTAAACGAAGATGATACACGTTTAATTATTTATCCAACAATTAATTATATTTTACCAATTCAAAAAATAGATGAAATCAATCAACGTATTCAACAATATAAAAAAGGAGATCACGATGAAAACATTAACGAAAGTGAAACTGATTAATTGGCATACTTTTTCTAATGAAGAATTTGAAATCTATAAAAATGCCTTAATTACTGGAGAAAATGGAACAGGGAAATCTACAATTTTAGATGCGATTCAATATGTTTTAACTGCTGGTAAATGTAAATTTAATAAAGCAGCAAGTGATATTGGAAATCGTACATTAGAGTCTTATATTCGTTGTAAAACAGGAATTGAAGGGCATGAATTTGTTAGAAATGGTGATGTGACAACTTATATTGCATTAGAGTTTTATGATGAAAAAACAGAAAAATATCAAATTATTGGAACTGTTATTGATTTACCAGCTGGTGGAAGATTAAATAGAGATTTTTTTCAAATTATTGATTGTAAAATCAGCGATGTAGCATTTATTGAAGAAAGAAGAGTTTTGACGAGAAAAGAATTTAAAAAAGCTTTAATTGATCATCAACAAACAGGTATTTTTAAAGATACAATTAAAGAAGGAGAAAGTTTATTTGGAAATGCTTTAGGTGTTAAAAGTAAATATTTTGATTTAGTAACGAGAGCACTTGCTTTTAAAGCGATTGATAATGTTTATCAATTCATTGTTGACTTTTTATTAAAAGAAGACTTTGTTGATATTCAAAATTTAAGAGACAGTATCAAACACTATAAAGTTCTTGAAGAAAAATTAAAAATATCTAAAAAAGAATGTGAATCATTAGAAGGTGTTGTAAGTCAATATGACACTTATTTAGATACGCACTTTCAAATGGATGTTTTAGAATGTTTAAAAGAAAAATTACAAGAAAAGCAATTACAAGCTATTATTGATAATAGTCAAAAGAAATATCAAAAAATAAACGATCAGCTAAATTTTGTACAACAAAAACTTACACAATTAAATCAAGATGAAGAAACTTATCAAGAAAGATATCGTCGTTTAGATGAATCATTAAGAGAAAACGAAACCTATAACTTAAAAAATGAATTACAAAAAGAAAGTGAACAACTCAAAAAAGAAAAAGAAAAAAAAGAAAACAGTTATCAAACTCTTATAACAGAAATTAAACAGGAAATACAATTATTAAAGAAAGTAAAAATACCAAATAGTTATATCCAAATTCTTCAAAATCAAGATTATCAAACAGAAACATTGACACATGCATTTAGAAATATTGTAGAAGAAGTTTCTAAAAGAACAAAGGATGTTACTGAAAAAATATCACATTTAAAAATTGAAATGACACAAACAGTTGATCGTTTTAATGAATATTGTAAAGAATATGATTTTCTTAAAGAAAATCAACTTTATTATAGAAAAGAAATTCAAGAATTAATTCAATTATTAAATGAAAAACTTACAAGTCATTATGGAAAAACAATTGAAGTTAAACCATTATGTGAATATATTGAAGTTAAAGATGAAAAATGGCGAAATGCATTAGAAGGATATCTTAATAGTCAAAGATTTGATTTAATTATTGAACCAGAATATTTTGAATATGCATTACTTGTTTATGAAGAATATAAAAATAAAAGAGGTATATATGGTGTAGGAATTGTTGATGTTGCGAAAATGTCAAGATATGAAGATGTGGATGTTAAAGACACCCTTGCAAGTCAATTAGATTGTAAAAATACATATGCTAGATGGTATGTCAACATGTTGCTTTCTAAAGTACAATGTGTCGATGATGTTACACAACTTAGAAATTATGCTACAGCAATTACGCCAACATGTATGCTTTATAAAAATTATACAGCACGTGCAATCAATCCACGTATTTACAATAAACCATACATTGGATTAGGTGCTATTAAAATTCAATTAGCGACAATTGAACAAGAATTGGAAAACCTAAAACAAGAAATCAAATTACAAAAAGCAAATTATGAAGATTTAAAAAATGGTCAAGCATTATTAAATCAATCCAAAGCAGATCATATCTTCTATCGCTTAGATTTAATTGATGAATATCATAATTTACTAAAAGAATATCAAGAAATTAATGATCGCTATGAAAAATTAATTTTAGATGATTCACTTATTTCTTTACAAGAAGAATGTGATGCAGTAAAAAAACAACTTGAAAAAACAAAAAGAGAAAAAGAAGACTCACTTATGAAAAAAGGAAGTCTTGAAAATAATCTAGAAACATTTAAAGAACAACTTGAACAAACTCAAGAAGAATATCAATTATTACATGAAAAAATAGTTCAATTTGAAATGGAGCATGTTGATGTTACTCAAGTAGCTGATCAACAAGTCGTTATTTATTTAAAACGTTTTTCTAAAGATTTTAATGGTATGAAAAATGATATTGAACAACAAGGAAATGGTTATCAACGAAAGGCAAACCAAATTGAAAATCAAATAGTCATGAAAATGAAAGACTATAATGATGCATATAATATTGGTTTTGAAAATGCTTTAACAGATATTGAAAGTTATAAACAAAGATACCATCAATTAAAGGAGATGGATATTGTTTCTAAAGAAGAAAAAACAAGACAAGCAAAACTTAAATGCGAGGAATCTTTTAAAACATCTTTTATTTCTGGATTAAATGAAAAAATTGAAAATGCAAAAAAAGATATTGCTGAATTAAATAAAGGATTAGCACAAAGAGATTTTAATGGTGAAACCTATGAATTCTGTGTTTCACCAACTTCAAGAGATGATTTTAAAGAATACTATAAGATCATTCAATCAGGAAAAGAATATATGGTGAATAATCTTTTATCTGAAACATTAAGTGAAAGTCAAAGAAGAATTATGGATGATTTATTTATTAAATTATCTTCTGTAGAAAATGATCAAGAAACTGAACAAATGCTCATGGAATATACAGACTATCGTAATTACTTAGACTATGATATTAAAATCAAATATGCAAGTGGAGACTTTGCTTATTTTTCAAAAGTCAATAAAGAAAAATCTGGTGGGGAAACACAAACACCATTCTATGTTATTATGGCAGCAAGTTTTGAACAAGTTATCCGTAACCGAAATCAAAATGAAGATTTTGGTTGTGTCGTTATTTTTGATGAAGCATTCAATAATATGGATGAACAAAGAATTCAAGAAATGATTAAATTCTACAATGAACGTGAAATTCAAACATTTATTGCAGTACCACCTTCAAGAGCAAGTACGATTATTCCTTATGTTAATACAAGATTGCTTGTCATTAAACAGGGACAACAATCTTTTGTAGAAGGTTTTAAAGATGAACAATTATAGAAATGAAATCTTAAATGAGTTTATTGATCGTTATGAAAAAAGTAGTTATTATAAAGGAAAAAGTGAAAAACCAAGAAAGATTTCTATTGTTTTGCATAAAAAATTTCCTGAATATGGACATAGCTTTCATTATGAAGAAACAAATGAATTAGAAAATATTGCTTTTCAATTACAATCTCAAGGATTTGTTGAATTTTCTAAAAAGAGCATTTTAGGAGATAGAGAACTCATTTTAAATCAAGAAGAAAATTGTCTTGATCGAATTTATAAAGAATTAAAAAGAGTACCAGTTAAAGAGAAAATAATTCATTATGTAAAATTACTTGATCAATATCATGAAGAGGCATTTATTAAAGATTTTGTTGATGAAATGAAAAAAAGGGCGATTCATCAACAAAGTCTTTTGCCTTATTTAAAAGTTTATGATGAAAATGATTTAGAAAATGTTATGAAAATATTAAAAGGAATGATTGATCAAAAAGATGAAATCTCTTTTAGAAGATTTTCTGAAAAAGTATTGGGTGATACAAAAAAGTTAGAAAAGTATAAAAATAAAATTGTTCATATTATTAAAGATTTTTATGATGATACATTAGATAATGAAAATGATATTTTTGAAGCGTTTTATATCAGAAAAAATCCAGCGTATGTTTATTTAAAAGGGAATGCTATTTTACAAATCAATGGACAAATCATTAATTTGAATGAAATGCATTATTACTTTGTCTTACCGAGTATTTGTATCAAAGATTTAAAAATAAAAAGAATTGATGCAAAACAGGTGATGACTATCGAAAATTTAACATCTTTTCACGATGTATCTTTAAAAGACACTTTCTATATTTTTACAAATGGTTTTCATAATCATGCAATTGAAGCATTTTTAAAATGTCTTTATGATTTTTTAGGAGAAAGCGTTCATTATTTTCATTTTGGCGATATCGATGCAGGTGGCTTCCATATCTATGAATCTTTAATAAAGAAAACGCAAATTCCTTTTCAAATGTATAAAATGAATATAGAGATGTTAAAGAAATACAAGGATTATACAAAGCCTTTAACTCAAAATGATCGAAAGAGATTGTTATCGTTTAAAGAAAATCAAAATGAATTGATTGATTATATGTTAAAAAATAATGTCAAGTTAGAACAAGAAATAATAGGAGAAAATGAGAATGAAAGAAAAGACATTAACACGTATTAGAAAATTTACAGAAGATCGTCATTGGGAAAAGTTTCATTCACCTGCTAATCTTGCTAAATCTATTTCAATAGAAGCAAGTGAACTTTTAGAATGTTTTCAATGGGATGAAGAAAATTTTGATTTACAACATGTTAAAGAAGAATTAGCAGATGTAATTATTTATAGTCAGGATTTATTAGACAAACTTAATTTAGATGTTGATGAAATTGTTGATATGAAAATGGCAATGAATGAAAAGAAATATCCTATCGATAAATGTAATCAATAAATAACGAAAATGGCAGAAAGGATGCCATTTTTTTAATTATGTAGAATAATTTGCAAAAAAGATGAATTCAGTATATAATTTTACAGTCACTAAGGAGGAATTTTATAATGGGAGACGCTATCAA
>OBAH01001627.1_pt1 | contig 12484 bp, 10 predicted proteins | sample 1517491 | NCBI WGS metagenome assembly OBAH01 (sample SAMN04571697, study PRJEB22368) | human gut metagenome | biome: human gut; material: stool | host: Homo sapiens | place: Luxembourg | collected 2012-08-03
TAAAATGGCGAGATGCGTTGCTGGTCGCACATCGTGTGAACAGTAACGCAAATAAACCTCTAACTTTCTGCGGTTAATCTTTTTTCACTGCAAGCAGAAGAATTAATATCCCTGCCCCAAGACAAAGCATTGCCCATGCACCTGCCTGTTGTGAATCTCCGGTCTTTGCAGCCTCTTCCCTTATCGTTTGTTTTGGACATACCCTGACATTCCAGTTCATTGCCCCTTTGTCCTCTTCCCATTTTGGCAGCTGGACAAGAACCGGCTGAACCTCGTATTCTGATTCATCTTCAACATAGATCAGATAAACTCCTGCCCTCAGATTCGTAAGGGTTGCTTTTCCATCACAATCCGTCCTGCACAATCCATCACTATAATGATATTTACTCAAAGTCCGCGCCAGCTCTTCCTGTTCTCTGGCATACCTTACCTCATTGAGATCCACGCCTTTATCTTCATATCTTTTCTCCATCTCGTAAGCACCATCAACAAGAGATGCCACTTTGGAATACTGGAATGTAACACCTTCTCTCTTAATTTGTTCTCCGGTATCTTCAATACAGATTTCTATATTTCCTGTTTCTGTTTCTGCAAACGCCGGGTTCTTTACTGCTACCACCAGAAAACATATCAAAAGAAGAAGAATTCCGCATTTGATTTTTCCATTTTGCCGTCTTTTGCATCTTTCTTTTTTGTCTCCTGCTTTTCTTTCTTTTACGTTTCTTTCTCCTGTAGTGCTTACATTTCCTTTTCTGGTTTCTGTTTCTTTTTCTCTTTCCCTCACAATTTCTTTTTTCTCGCTTTCTTTTTATTCTTTCAATCACAACATATACCAAAAAGAGAATTGGAATCATTGTGAAGATCATTTCTCTGACAGACGGACGTTTCTTTTTGATTTCCTCTTCTTTTTTCTCTTCATACACAACCCGCTTTCCAGTAATCACTAACCGATGGGTATTAATTCCATATGGGGTACATGTGACAAGCGAAACCAGATCTTCTCCCGGTCTGATTTCCAGACTTTCTACCTCTTCTGGTAAGATTACATTTATTTCTTCTACTTTATATGCGAGTTTTTCTCCCAGTACTTCCAGAAAGAACTCATCGCCTTCCTTTAATTCATCCAGACGAGTGAAAAGTCTCGCACTTGCAAGACCACGGTGTCCCGTCATCACACAATGCGTATTTTCTCCCCCTATCGGAAGACTACTGTCCATCAAATGCCCTACACCTTCCTTAAGTACTGCCTCGCTGGTTCCATGATAAACCGGAAGCCTGAGATCTATTGACGGAATTTCCAGTACACACATCATTCCTGTCTGTATTTTTTCGGCATTTAACAGACCTTCATACTCTTCCATCTGCTCAGACTCGCTTTGTTCCCTGACTCCTTTCGATTCTGCCCAAAGCTTTTTATTATATTCATCAGCCTGATTCCTTAATTGTTCAATTTCATCTCCTGTTGTCTGTTCCACAACCTGTTCATATGTTGCCAACACATTTTGTGTTTTCTTCTGACTATACCAGCCAGTCAAAAGAGGTATACTACACAAAATAACTCCTATCCATAGTAAAAGATCTGACTGTAATCTATTGTTTTTCCTTTGCATTTTTTCTGTTTCTTCTCATTGCTCCTGCAAGAACAAGAACACTTCCGGTTGTAATACAGATAACAGCTGCTGAAGAACCTGTTACCGGCAGTTTTTTTCCAACTGTATTAATTACTGTCAGATTAGCAGATCCTTCGCCTTCATTTGTTGTCAGACTGACTTCTGATTCTTTCCAGTTTCCGTTAATAAATTCTTTGATCTGCGCAGATGTCTCCAGTTTTTTCAATCCTTTGTCTGTTTTTCCGTCTCCTTTTACATATGCGTTTCTATCATTTGGAAAACTTGCTTTTATATTTACCACAATCGGCTCTGTCAGCAGACGGTATCCTGCCGGTGCCTCTGTTTCTTTCAGATAATAGGTGCCACTATCTAATCCATAGATCACAAATGTTCCATCCTGACCGGATTTCATCTCCACCGCATTTTCCGGCTGCTTTCCACCTGTATGGTCGTTTCCTCCAAGACTGTCCCGGTTAATTACAATGTACCCACCTTCTCCCTGTTTTACATATACTTCATTTTTTAATCCAGCGTCAGAATAAAGTCTGAACCTGGCATTTTCCAGACTTTGTCCATGGTTATTTGATTTCAATGCATTGATTTTATAAGTGAAACAAACAACTGTATCCCACGGTGTATATCCTGTACTTCCTCTCACCGCTGAATCCGGATCATTTGAAAATTCCAGCCGAACATCGTTTTCAAATCCTGGACGTCCTGTATTTTTCGCTGCCTTTTCATTCAATGTTGCCTGATAGGTAAGCACTATTTTCTGTCCATATTTATTTTCTCCTGCTTCATTTTTACGATTAAACTCTCTGTCTATGATTTTTTTCATATCAGAAACAATGACCTGAAACGTATCTCCTCCTCCCGGAGCTTCCTTTACTTCAAATTCACCCTCTTTCAATTCATAATAATTTCTTGCATTTGAACTTTCATAAATCCGGATGGCTACAGAATCCTTTTTGAAAGTAAGTGCTTCACTCATCACATCATGCCATGCGTAATAATAGGTGTTGTATCCGTTAACATCAGGCATATTTGACTCATACCGATACGGAACAGTCTGCCCGATTTCAAAATCAGCCAAATCATTCCATCCCTGATTTCCAACTTTGTCCTGATCATCATCTTCCCGGATCTTTTTTGTCACAACCGGATAGTCTGATTTTATGTTGAGATTCATTTCCGGATTAGCTGTACTTACCATACACAAAGAGGCCGCCGAATTCGTTCCTTTTACCTCTGTCACTTCATCAATAATATAATATCCATACGGCAATCCCTTAATTTCAAATGAATTGTCTGCTTTTGTACTTGTCACTTCAACAGATTGACCTGTTTTTCCATTTCTCTGTAGATGGGTTCTTAATTCTTCTACAAAAACACGATATTCACTGTATGCTCCTTCCTTTTCCTGAGCGGTCTGCGCACCTTCTGTCTGATGCGTATTCAAAGACTGAATATAGTCGATCACCTCATACTCTGTTACATTTCTCTCATCCTTATGAATCCGCTGTCCCACGATATAACAAACAAATTTCTTGTATTCCGGATTAAATGTGTAATTAATGGATTCCATTCCTTTCGCATTTTCTGCCTGAAACAACTGATATACCAGAAATCTTTTTCCTTTCAGGCTCTGTCCGTCATTTCCTTTGATCGTAATACTTGCCGGTCCATTATTAAGATTTAAAACCCCATTTGTAGTTGCTGCTCTTTCCTGTACTTCATTTTCCGCTGCATATACAGATTTGATTCCATTCACACCTGTTGTTCCAGAAGTACAGAGTACCGCAGCTAAAGTCATCATATAACAAATTTTCATCATTCTTTTTTTCATTTTGTCATCTCCTCATTTTCACCGTTTTACTACTATCTTTTTTGCTCTTTTTTTCTGTAAATCATTGCCATGATTCCTACAGCTAAAATTCCTGTAAGTAACACAGGTTTTCCTGCCGATCCAGTATCTGGAAGCTTCTTTCCTGTCTGATTTATGATCTTCATTTTCACATTCCACTCCTTAATTGAACCTTCAATACTTATCTTGCTGTCTGCAGTATCTTTGCTTCTGTATTCTTTTCCATTCACAACCAACAGACACTTCCCTTCTTCCGGATTACTTTCCAGACAGATTTCATATACAATATCTGCATCATCTAATGTTTTCGGAATTCTGTAACCTGTCGGCGCTTTTGTTTCTTTCATATAGTATTTTTTCTTTACTTCCAGATTTTCGAACATTGCAATTCCATTCCCATCCGTCAACACCCGGTCAATTTCTTTCTGGCATGCCTGGTCTTCATATAAAGTAAACTCAGCTCCTGCAAGTGCAACACCTTTTTCATTTTCCTTTTTCAGCTCAATCTTGTAACAGGCCGGCTTATCTTCTATCGTCACTACCGCAATTCCATCCTCTGTATATTCGATAATAACCTCTCCTTCTTCTGTATTTACCTCAGATAAAAATTCTGTTTTCCCGCTCTCATCAACTTGAAAAATCAGTTCATTATTATTTGTCCGATACCCGTCCGGTGCTTTTACTTCTTTTAATTTGTGCGTTCCCTGAGATAATGGCATTACTTTCAGAGTCCCTTTTTCATCCGTTGTGAGAATCTTTTCACTTCCATCCGGTCTGATATGCTTAAATTGCGCTCCCGAAAGAGGATGTCCTGTCTCTGTTGCTTTTTTCACCAAATGGATCTGAAAAACCCTGTCCGGTATCGTAGGGTTCTGATATACATTTATTTTTTCTCCCGTACCTTCTGGTTTTATCTGGCAAACAAAGACTTCCTCATTCAGGAAATACCCTTTTGGCGGTTTTATCTCCTGAATTGTTACAGTTCCCAGCGGAAGTGCTTCTGTTCCGTCTGTCGCTTTATACAATGCATCACCTTTTACCTTATACTTCTCCTGATAACGGCAAACTGCTTTTGCATCTGTTTGAAAGACCCAGCTTCTGACTGGCTTTTTCCCTGCTTTTTCCGGATTTTTTCCCGGATCCAGAAGTTCTGCATAGAATTTCACTAAAAACTGTGCTCCTTGATACGCTGCTGTTCCCGACGGATCAACATATTCCTGTTCCATACCTGTTTTCTTTAACAAAAGTTCCACAGGATTCATCTGCGGCGGGTCTGAAAATGTCACTGTCGCTTCCTGCCCGGATTTTACTGTAACCGTTTTCACTTCATCTACAAGTGCATAACCTTTAGGAGCTTTTAGTTCCTTTACGTAATAAGTTCCTGCGTTCAGCGCAACTGATGACGAATTTCCTGCCGCATCCGTTCTAAACGTTCCTGCTCTTGATGCACCCGAAAGAGTAGGACTGCTATAAACACCATACTCTGCTCCCTCCAAAGAATAGCAACTGTTCTTTTCTGTCACAGAAGTATTCGCTGACACCTTCTTTAATCTGCCTGTTCCGGTCGGCTGGTATGTTCCGCCCCATTTACTGAGCGGCTGGCCATTGCCTTCATAAATAACCCCATATGCATCCGGAAAATATTTATAATTCTCTTTCGCCCATGCAATCCCTTTTTGATAATACTCAGATTTGTGTGCTGAAATCCAATGACCATTCCCACAGGCTACATTATTTCCTGTTTCTATCTGAACCATATCTCCATACCAGTGATGTACTTCATTCATGATCCACCATACTGCGCATTGTTTTAAGAGATAATCGTAATTCGAACTCACACCGTTGCATTTATTCTTATCGTAGTAATAGAACATTGCCGCGATCATCTGAATGGTCTGTTTGTTATAACGTTTTGAAGCATCTACTGCTGTTTTGTTGCCCTCCTGAAATTTTAATGTTGGATTGGTGCAATACAGACTTTCTCCTGATTTCGTACCAAGTCTTCCTTCATTCCAATGTTGTAGCACAGGCCAGTTTGGGTCGTTATAGTCAACTACATCGATTGCACCGATTCCCCTTTCGATCGCCTTTGTATAAACAGTTTCTCCTACCCTTTCCGCTGCATATACGCCTATGCTTTGTATCTTCTTTTCATCTGTCTGATCAAAAGTTTCTTCCTTGTCTTCCTCCTGTTTATCCTCCGTTTCATCACAAAATCCCACACCGATATCTTTCAGGATTTTTTTTACTTCTTCTGCCCAGCGCAGTTCTTCTTCAATATCAACCTCCGTTTTTTCTCCGGCCTCTTCAGGCTGTTTTTCAAGTTCTTCGGCCTTGACAATGCCTCCATATGTCATTGCATAGAGAATACAGATCAAAAAGACTGACATGCAGAGGATTGTTATAATCTCTCCGCGTCCTTTCATTCATTGTCCTCCCTGTCGATACACATCTCTTTCCCCAGCTGAAGTTTCCCTTCCTGTGCATAATAAAAATAAGCATGATTGCTTAAGATTTCTTCCTCAGGCACCTGCGTTTCATTGATTTCCCGCACCATTCTTTCTAATTCTGACTGACGGATTCGAGAGGATTCCGGTACAATGATCACTTCATGGACACTGCTTGGAAGAACATAGAAATTTTCCTTTAAGACTCCTGCAAGCATGTCCAGAATATAAGGGTATGCAATACAGGCCGCCCCATAATTTTTCAGTTTATTAGACAAAACATACATTTTATCTTTTTCCGGAAGTTCCAGTTCTTCATGAATATGCCAGGTTCTCCTTAACAGATTCTCCCGATCATGTTCCCCCGGAGTTGATCTGCTGAGCAGTTCATACACTGCAAAATTCATTCCGAAACATTCTGCCGGAAGCAGACGCTTTGTATTTTCTTTTGCCACATTCCAAAGCTGCTCTTTTGTCACCTTCCATTGTCTCATATGCAGATCTTTGATCAGCATCACTGCCGTCCCATCATTGTCCGCTTCTACAAGTACTGCAAACACAAGTGACAGATCCAAAAATTCTCTATGTGGAACATCCAGAAGTAATTCCTTGTTTTTCTCTGTGTTGATCAGTCGAAAGATGATTCTGTCTTTTACCCCTTCGAAAGAAAGCATTCTCTCATAATCCCATGATTTTTCCTGTCGGATTTCTTCATATAGTTCCACCAGATCTTCAATGATCCAATCCATCTGTTTCCCTTTTTCATATAGTTCAAAAAATTCTTCCAGATAGATTGTCGGCGATATATTAACACCCGGCGTCTCCAGGATTAGTCCTGTACGCTCTGTTGCATTATTTTTTTTCGTCGTATAGACGTTTACCCTGACACCTCCATTTAACTCCTGAGTCAGTTTTTCCTTTACCGCATTTACAAATTCTGTATAATTCACTCTTCTCCTTCCTGATTGCGGTTCATAAAATTAAAATGAGAAACCAGTACGAAATGTACTATTTCAATTGAGTTAGAATTTCCCGGAGAGTTCAGAATCTCTCCAAATAGAATTTCTTAAAATTTAGAACAAATATTATGTGTTCTTTATTATAGACAGGCCTTCCTTAAAAAGCAAGCCAGAATTTTGCATAAATCCGAATTGATTTTTTTAGTGAAAACAGAGATTTTCATCTGATTTTGTCAAAGAAAAAAGGAACCTGCATGATACAGATTCCTTTTTGAAATACAGCTTAAACTGTACTAAATTCGTAATTAAACTCTTGACAGATACTCGCCTGTACGTGTATCAATCTTAAGAACATCACCTGTCTCAACAAACAGCGGTACCATAACAGTAGCTCCTGTCTCAACGATTGCAGGCTTTGTAGCTCCCTGAGCTGTGTCACCCTTGAATCCCGGTTCTGTCTCTGTGATTGCCAGTTCTACGAACAGCGGCGGCTCAACTGAGAATACGTTACCCTTATGGGAACAGATCTTAACGTTCTCATTCTCTTTTACAAATTTCAGAGCGTCTCCAACTACATCAGCGTTGAGAGCGATCTGATCATATGTCTCTACATCCATGAAGTTATACAGATCTCCATCCTGATACAGATACTGCATTTCCTTTCTCTCGATGTGTGCATTCTCGAACTTCTCTGTCGGACGGAATGTCTTTTCTACTACACCACCACTGATGATGTTTTTCAGTTTTGTTCTTACGAACGCTGCACCTTTACCAGGTTTAACGTGCTGGAATTCCAAAATCTGGAAAATATTTCCCTCAATCTCAATTGTTAAACCATTTTTAAAATCTCCTGCTGAAACCATGTATAATCCTCCTTAATTGCATTTCGTTCAGACAATGTAACTGTTCGTTACAGACTTTTTGCTTCTACCATTCTATACTAATTTGCGACTTTTTTCAATCTTTTTTTGCTCTTCTTATAGAAATGAAGCACAATCTTCTCCAAATACCGCTTTAAAACGATCTGAATCTCTTCTTTTGGATTGATCGGATGCACTAAAATGTTGTGTATTCCGACCCTCTTTGCGCCCCATACGTCTGTAAAAAGCTGATCGCCGACAAACAGCGTGTTCGTCTGATCTGTTCCCATGATCTCCATCGCATGAAGATAATTCTTTCTTGCAGGCTTCAGCGCATTATAAATATAATGTGTCTGGATCTCCTGATTAAACATCTCTACACGTTTTTTCTGATTGTTGGACAACAGACAGCTTTCAAAGCCAATCTCTCTCAGTCTCTGAAACAGTCTCTTTGCACGTTCATCTGCCGGTGCACCGTGAGGAACTAATGTATTATCAATATCAAAGATTACCCCCCGGTATCCTTGCTCATATAGTTTTTCAAAAGGGATCTTATAAGTCGATCCCAAATATTCATCTGGAAAAAATTTTTCAAACATTATTTTCATCTAACTCCGTAAGCTTTGAAATCAATTCTTCTATGATCCCAAGAATTGATTTCATTATAACAATTCAGTGAAATGATGTCTACTGTTTTTCCAACGCATCCTGCACATTTCTCCTGAATTCTACCCATGCGTCCTCATCCTCTACAAAATATTTCGGACAGATTTTTCCGGTTACATCATAGTGACGGATCACCTGATCTGCTGTCAGATCATATTTTGCACAAAGCCATGCTGTAAGTTGTACAAGTGAGCGGTATGTTGCATCAGTAAACTTTCCATTCTCATCCGGATGACAACATTCAATCGAAATCGTATCCGCATTGCGGTCATTTGAAGCATATGCCATCTCCCAGGTCGGAATACACTGAATAATCTCTCCTTCCAATCCTATCACAAAATTACTGCTTGCCGAAGTCTCATGGCTATCTTTGAGACCATTAAAATAATCTCTGTTATCCTGCGCTGTACTCCCCGGATTCGCTGTGTAATGGACAACAATCCCATTCACATGGTCAATTGTTGTCCCTGGTCTGGAATACGGATTTATATCTAACAACTGTACATCCATCTCCGGCTGCGTAGCATCCACATCAGCATATTGATTTTTCTTTTGTATACAGGATTTAAAAAGAAGAAAAAGTAATAAAATCATTAATGGGATCATTATGATCCGCAGCATTTTCCTGCCTCGCTTTTTCTTCCTTCGTGTATTCTTCGGCAATGTTTTCCGCCCTGCCAGCTGATTTCGTCTTGACGTACTCATTCGGTATTTCTCCTGATTTTTAATTCTCTCATTTCCATCGTTTAAAACAAACATCTTCTTATTTCAGCTATTATACCATATGTTTCTTAACCATTTATGAATTTTGTCTTAACTGTTTTATATTCGTATAAAAGAGAAATTCCCGGCAAATCCAGCTCTCACTGAACCTCCGGGAATTCCTCAAGGCGTTCCTATATATTATTTTATTATATCAGGGATGTGATTTTTCATCCCGTCAGGTAATGCGGAATATCCGCAGTACTTCCAAATTATCAGTCTGCATAAAATCTGCAAACTTCCCAATTACTCGTCTACACTGTAGTTCGGAGCTTCTTTTGTAATATGAATGTCATGTGGATGACTTTCTTTCAATGATGCCGCAGAGATCTTCACAAATCTTCCGTTCTCTTTGAGTTCTTCGATTGTGTGTGTTCCGCAATATCCCATTCCTGAACGAAGTCCACCCATGAGCTGGAATACCGTATCTTCTACAGATCCCTTGTAAGCTACACGTCCTTCTACTCCTTCCGGAACAAGTTTCTTTGCATTCTCCTGGAAATAACGGTCTTTACTTCCGTTCTCCATCGCTGCGATGGATCCCATTCCACGATATACTTTATATTTTCTTCCCTGGTACAGTTCGAATGTTCCCGGGCTTTCATCACATCCTGCAAAGATGCTTCCCATCATACATACATTCGCACCTGCTGCGATTGCCTTTGTCATATCTCCTGAGTACTTGATACCACCATCTGCAATGATCGGAATACCATACTCTGATCGGGATTCCATAGCTGTTGGCTACTTCATAGCAATCCATAACTGCTGTAACCTGCGGAACACCGATACCTGCAACAACACGTGTGGTACAGATAGATCCAGGTCCGATACCAACTTTAACTGCATCTACACCAGCTTCGATCAGTGCTCTTGCAGCCTCTCCTGTAGCCACATTTCCAGCGATCACCTGAAGATCCGGGAATGCATCCTTAACCATCTTCACTGTGCGGATAACATTCGCTGAATGACCATGTGCTGAGTCCATAACAACAACATCTACATGAGATTTCACAAGTGCTTCTACACGCTCCAGACAGTTTGCTGTGATACCAACAGCTGCTCCACAGAGAAGTCTTCCCTGCTCATCCTTTGCTGACAGTGGGTACTTGATCTGTTTCTCAATATCTTTAATCGTGATAAGTCCTTTCAGATTACCTTCATCATCTACGATCGGAAGTTTCTCTTTTCTTGCTTTGGCAAGAATCTTTTTTGCATCCTCTAATGTGATTCCTTCTTTTGCTGTAACAAGTCCTTCTGAAGTCATGGATTCTTTGATCTTCTTAGAGAAATCTGTCTCAAACTTCAGGTCACGGTTTGTGATGATTCCGACAAGTTTACGTCCCTCTGTAATCGGCACACCTGAAATACGGTATTTTGCCATCAGGTCATTTGCATCTTCAAGTGTATGCTCCGGTGAAAGAAAGAAAGGATCTGTAATAACACCATTCTCAGAACGTTTCACCTTATCAACTTCCTCTGCCTGTGCTTCAATAGACATATTCTTATGGATGATTCCGATTCCACCCTGGCGAGCCATAGCGATTGCCATTCTATGTTCTGTAACAGTATCCATTCCTGCACTCATCATCGGAATATTCAATACGATTTTCTTTGTCAGATGTGTTGACAGATCTACCTGATTCGGAATTACTTCTGAATAAGCCGGTACAAGAAGAACATCATCAAATGTAATACCTTCCCCTATAATCTTACCCATTATACTTTACCTCTCTTTCTTAAGAACCCATGAAACTGCTTTGAAATGGCAGTTAATGTATCTAAAAATCTTTTGTAATTATTAACTGATATACTACAGAAATTCCCGAAGGATGTCAAGAGTATTTTCCCTGATGTGCTCATAATTTGTATTGATTTATTTTAACCTCTATTATTAAGTTTTACTTATAAGTACTCCTTTATTTATTATCTATGCGACAAACTGAGCCTTTTTTAGAACAAACAAAAGGTTCTATCTGACATTACGAAAATGTGATAGAACCCTCTGTTCCTGCTGCTACAGATCTCTATGTAACAGCTCTTTTATTCTATTCTTATAGAAATTCTGCAAATCTTCCTGATGGATAGATTACATCATTCCCATTCCACCTGCTCCGCCTGCTGGCATAGCCGGTGTATCCTCTTTAATTGTAGATACAACAGACTCTGTTGTAAGAAGTGTAGAAGCAACACTTGTTGCGTTCTGAAGAGCACTTCTTGTAACCTTCGCCGGATCAAGGATTCCCTTCTCAACCATATCTACATATGTCTCATTGTAAGCATCAAATCCTGTTCCTACTTCAGACTCTCTTACTTTGTTTACAATAACTGCTCCCTCAAGTCCTGCATTCTTTGCGATCTGAGCCAGAGGAGCTTCCAGTGCTTTCAGGATAATCTTGGCACCTGTCTTCTCATCTCCCTCAAGAGTCTCTGCGAATTCTTTTACCTTCTTAGAAACATGGATGTATGCGGATCCACCACCACCGATGATTCCTTCTTCAACTGCTGCTTTTGTAGCATTCAGAGCATCTTCCATACGAAGTTTAGCTTCTTTCATCTCTGTCTCTGTAGCTGCACCTACACGGATAACAGCAACTCCGCCTGCAAGTTTTGCAAGTCTCTCCTGAAGTTTCTCCCTGTCGAAATCAGATGTTGTCTCTTCGATTGCTTTCTTGATCTGTCCAACACGATCTGCGATTGCGTTCTTGTCTCCACATCCGTCAACGATAACTGTATTCTCTTTCTGAACCTTAACAGATTTTGCACGTCCAAGCTGATCCATTGTAGTTTCTTTAAGGTCGAATCCGAGTTCTTCAGAAATCACCTGTCCACCTGTCAGAATTGCGATATCCTGAAGCATCTCTTTTCTTCTGTCACCATATCCAGGTGCTTTTACTGCTACAACGTTGAATGTTCCACGCAGTTTATTCACGATCAGAGTTGTGAGTGCCTCACCCTCGATATCTTCAGCGATAATAAGAAGTCTTGCTCCAGACTGAACGATCTGCTCAAGAACCGGAAGAATCTCCTGGATATTGGAAATCTTCTTATCTGTGATCAGAATATATGGATCATCCAGAACTGCTTCCATCTTCTCCATATCTGTTGCCATATATGCGGAAATGTATCCACGGTCAAACTGCATACCTTCTACAAGGTCAAGCTCTGTCTGCATTGTCTTAGACTCTTCGATTGTGATAACTCCGTCGTTGGATACTTTTTCCATTGCATCTGCAACCATCTGTCCGACTTTATCATCTCCTGAAGAAACTGCAGCAACTCTTGCGATCTGCTCTTTTCCGTTAACTTTGCTGCT
>OBAH01001633.1_pt1 | contig 12408 bp, 9 predicted proteins | sample 1517491 | NCBI WGS metagenome assembly OBAH01 (sample SAMN04571697, study PRJEB22368) | human gut metagenome | biome: human gut; material: stool | host: Homo sapiens | place: Luxembourg | collected 2012-08-03
CCAACACCGTTCGACCCAGCCACACAGATGCATCCTGCCTTTCTTTCAAAGCTCCCGGCCCTCCTGGCAGGCGCCCTGCTTCCGCTCGCTCTCGCGGGCGGCGCGCATGCCGAGAAAATCACCGGCCCGTTCGCCTACCCGACGGGCCTGCTTGACGCGCCGGCCACTCTGACGACGCCGCTCGGCCGCGACGCCCGCATCGGCAAGCCCCGCATCGTGCTCGAAAGCACCAGGCTCGAGGATCTTGCCGCCATGACGGGCGCAACCCGCCTTTCGGAGGGCGACGGCGTCTTCCGCCGCGACACGCTCTGCCTCACGGGCACCACCCACGGCAAGCCCATGATCGTCTGGTTCATCGCCACCGACAGCGACTTCGTGACCGAAGCGCAGCTCGAGTGGGCGGGTGAGCGCACGGTCCCCGAAATCTGCCGCAGGCTCGACGCCGAGCACCTTCCCGTCCAGATCGGCCGCATTGGTCTTGGCATGGAGTCCGCACTCGTTAACGAGCTTCTCGGCCGCGCCTCCTACAAGGACGAAGCGGGCTGGCACTACTGGTTCAGCCAGCGCTTCCTTCGCAACAAGCGAGGACTGCAGGAGCTCGAGCTCAACTGGCTGGCCGTTCACTATGACGACGACGGCCTCGTCGACAAGACGTTCTCCTCCCAGGTGACCAACCTCTGAGCCACCCTATGACCGACAGTCTTGCGCTATATTCCGCGCGCCGCGGCCTGGGCATTCTCGGCGGCACGTTCGATCCCGTGCACGCGGGGCACCTCTGTCTGGCCAGAGCGGCGCTCGACGCCGTTCCGCTCGTGCGCGTCGAGCTCATGCCCGCAGGCGAGCCTTGGCAGAAAAGCCGAATCTCGCCCGGCATTCACCGCTTGAACATGCTTCGCATTGCAGTAGAATACGAGCCTCAATGCCGCATCAACACGTCGGAACTCTGCCGAAGCGGTGCAACCTACACCATCGACACGGTCAGCAGGCTTCGCGAGGAGGTCGGGCCCGACATGCCGCTGGTCCTCATCCTCGGCAGCGACCAGTGGTTCAACCTCTCCACCTGGAGGGAGTGGCAGTCGCTCACCGACTTCGTGCACATCGCGTACTGCGCCAGGGACGGCGTGCGCGAATCCGAAATTCCCGAAAGCCAGGCCCTCTGGGCCGCGCCCCGCATGACCGAGGCGCGAAAGCTCGTCTTCTCGCCTTCGGGCAGGATCGCCCGCTTCGAAATGGCGCCTCACCGCGCTAGCGCCACCGCCATCCGCCGCACGCTTGCCAGAGAACCCTTTGCCCGCGCCATGTCGTCGCTCGACGGCTGGCTCGACCCCGGCGTTGCCTCCTACATCCGGACGCACGGACTCTATCAGCCCGCGCGCCATTAACCTCAAGTGAAACATGAACATCGAAGAACTCACCCAGCTCGTCGTCAACGCCCTTGAAGACGTCAAGGCCAAGGACATCAAGGTCTTCAACACCGAAGGCCTCACCGACCAGTTCGAACGCGTCGTCATCGCTTCGGGCACCTCCAACCGCCAGACCCGCGCCCTCGCCTACTCCGTCTCGCACGAAGTCAAGCAGGCCGGCGGCGACGTTCTCGGCATGGAAGGCCAGGAAACGGGCGAATGGGTCCTCGTCGCCGTCGTCTGCCACTGCCTGCAGCCCAACGTCCGCGACTACTACAACCTCGAAGAGATCTGGGGCGGCAAGGAAGTCTTCCTGAAGGCCAACGAAGAGTGCGCCTCCCGCCTGATGCCGCATCGTCCGGGCCACATGCCCGAAGACTTCGAATAAGTCATGCAGATCCGCATCGTGGCCGTCGGCCAGCGCATCACCGAGTGGGCGCAGTCGGCCGTCTCCGACTATCTGTCGCGCTTTCCGCGCGACTTCAGGGTCGAGCTCAGGGAAATCCGCACCGAGCCGCGCGCAGGCCAGACGCCCGCGCGCCTCATGGCGGCTGAAGCCGAGCGCATCCTCGCCGCCATCGAACCCGACGACTTCGTCGTCGTGCTTGACGAGCACGGCAAGGATCTCACGACGATGGACCTCGCCAGACACTTCTCGCACTGGCGCGCCGACGGCGAAACGCCCGTCTTCGTGATCGGCGGCCCCGACGGCCTCGCCCCCGAGGTGAAGGCCAGGGCCAACCTGACGATCCGGCTTTCGTCAATGACCCTGCCGCACGCCTTTGCGCGCGTCATGCTCTCCGAGCAGATCTACCGCGCATGGTCGATCCTCGCAGGCCATCCCTACCATCGAGCCTGACACCGATGTCCAGCAAAACGATTTTCCTTGCGAGCAAGAGCCCGCGCCGCCGCGACCTGCTCACACGCCTCGGCTACGACGTTCGCGTCATCGCGAGCAACGCCCATACGCTCATGGCCTTCGAGGGCGACGAAGTCGTCCTGCCCGACGAGGCGCCCAAGGCCTACGTGCTGCGCACCGCGCGCAACAAGTTCCTTGAGGGCCTCGGCGTCAAGAACGCGGGCGAGTTCGCGGGCGTGCGCCTGCCCATCGTCGCCGCCGACACCGTCGTGAGCCTCGGCAACGAGATCCTCGGCAAACCCCGCGACTTCGACGAGGCCTGCCTCTTTCTCGAAAAGCTCTCCGGCCGCACCCACGACGTGCGCACCGCCGTCTACGTCGGCCTCTCCGAAACGGCCTGCGACTGGCGCATTTCGCACTCCACGGTGAGCTTCCGCGAGCTCACGCACGACGAAATCGAGGCCTACGCCAACAGCGGCGAGCCCTACGACAAGGCGGGCGGCTACGGCATCCAGGGCCTTGCGAGCATCTTCATCTCGAACATTTCGGGCAGCTACACCGGCATCATGGGACTCCCCGTTTACGAGACGGCCGAGCTCCTCGCCAATGCGGGCCTTCCCGTGTTCAATGCTCAATAAGTCGACCTGTTGCAAACAGTCATGAAAAAAGCCCGCTGACGCGGGCTTTTTTCATGACTGCCGAAGCGGCCTCAATCCGGTCTTAGTAGACCTTCACGAGCTCGACTTCGAAGATGAGCGTAGCGTTGGGCGGAATGCAGCCCGGGACGCCGTAGGCGCCGTAGCCGAGATGAGCGGGGATCGTAAGGCGGCGCTTCTGGCCTTCGCGCATGCCGACGACGCCCATGTCCCAGCCCTTGATGACCATGCCGACGCCGCAGACGAACTCGAGCGGCTCGCCGCGATCAAGACTGGAGTCGAACTTCGTGCCGTCCTCGAGCCAGCCCGTGTAGTGTGCGGCGATCGTATCGCCCTTCATCGCCTGACGGCCGGTGCCTTCGGCGAGTTCCTCGATCTTGAGATCTTTCAATTCTTCCTGCATGGGTGTAGCCCTCGTGTGTAGGTTGCTGATGACACAATCTTACAGCGTCAAGCCGTTGCTCTGGCAACAGGGATGCATTCGACGTTTCCGCCGTGTACAATGAATGCGCCGTCCGACAAGCCTTCACCGTCGGACGCGATGACCTTCAGCCTGCCATCCCGCAGATCCGCCTCCCTTCGCATCAGAGGGCACGCGGAACGGACCGCGGCGCACACCCGCGCGCCCGCAGACACTATTCCTGACAGGCTGCTCCCGCACGCCACAGCGTTTTGGCGGGCACATCCGATTTCGATTCCGCATACACCCAACCGACGCGAAGGGGTGCCCTCTTCTTTTCCGCGCATTCCGTGTCGGCGTGCATTGCTCAAGAACGATGACAAAAGACGAAAAAATCTCGAATTTCGAGCGCGTGCTATCCTGGCTGCCCGAAGCCTTCAAGAGCTGGGCGACCTCCAATCCGTTTCTCTCCAGCACCCTCAACGAAGTCCTGAACGAACGCGACACGCGCCTCTCCGGCACGCCCTGCACGTCCCGCCTCAAGACCGCGGTAACGGCCCTGCTGCAGAAGCTTCAGGACCGCCGCGACAAGAGCGCCGCCCTGATTCTCGCCGCCTCGCGCGAAGCCGAGGAGACCGCCTTCACGCTGGCCTCCCGCATGTCCGAGGGCACCGGCCTCAGGATCGCCGCCACGACGGGCGTGCGTGACGGCGCAGGCCTCGCCGCCATCTTTGCCACCGCACCCGACCTCGTCGTCACGAATCCCAAGGTGCTGAAAAAGGTCTTCGACAAGGGTTTCGTAGCCCCCGAAGCCTTCCGCACGATCCTCGTCGACGGCGCCGAATGGCACGACGTCATGGGCGACACGGACCTCATCGCTTCGCTCGTCGAGCGCTTTCCCGCCGCCCTCCAGCTGATCGTGACGGGCCCCGTCGTCGTTGAGACAACCGAGGACCCCTACAACGCCATGCTGCACGCCCCCGCCTACTGCAGGGCGCCCGACGAGGCGGCGCGTGAAACCGCCCCCAAGGAACGCGTGGTACTCGTACCCGAAGAGAAGATGAGCGAGACACTCGCCCGCGAGGCTGAAAAGACGCCCGTACTCTTCCTGGTCTCGACCCCTACCGAAAGCACCCGCGTCACGGGCCTTCTCAAGGAGGCGGGCATCGCCGCCAAGCGCGCCACCGCAACCCAGTCCGCCTCGGCCCGAGAGACGCTCGTCCTCAAGTTCATCGCAGGCCGCGTCGAGCACCTCGTCATGCCGCACTCGGTCATCGGCGAACTCGAGCACAATCGCGCCTCCCGCGTGATCCTCACCGACCTCTCAGGTGGTCCCGAACCCTATCTCGAGCATCTGGCCCTGACGGCCGACGGCACGGGCGAGCTCGTGACGATCGTCACGCCCGAAACGCTTCCGCTCTTTGAAAAGCTCCTCGTCGCCGCCGAAAAGCGCCTGACGCTTGAAAATCCGTACAACCTTCCCGAGCCCCGCACCGTTATCGGCCAGCTTCTGCGCCGCGAAAAGCTCACGATCCGCACGAAATACGGCCGCACGGCCGAGTCCACCGAGGGCGACAGGGGCGAGCAGGACGACCGCGGCGAAGGCCGCAGCCGCTGGGAGCGCCGCAAGTCGAAGAACGGCCAGCGCAAGGACAGGAAGGATGGTTTCCGAAAGGACCGCAAGGACTTCAGAAAGGATGAGCAGGGCAAGACCTTCGGCAAGAAGCCTCGCAAGGCCGCCAAGCCCCACAGGGACGAAGCCCTCCCCGTCGAGGCCGCTGCCCCCGAAGCCGATGCCGTTATGCAGCCTCAGGCCGCTCCCGCCGAGGGCGCCGCCTCCGAGCAGGCTCAGACCCGCAAGCCGCGCAAGTCCTTCACGGAGCGCCGCTTCGGCAAGAACCGTCCCTTCAAGCAGCGTCAGGAAGACGCCGCCGAAACTTCCTCCGCACCCGTCGAGGCGCAGGCCGTCCCCGCCGCCGAAGCCGGAGCCCAGGACAAGTCCCGCAAGGACCATTTCAAGAACTTCCGCCGCAAGTCGCGCAAGTTCCAGAACGGTGAGGGCGAAGCCTCCCGAACGCAGGAAAAGCCCGTTCAGAACGCAGGCTCCGAACAGGCGGCCGCAGGCGACAGGAAGCCTCAGGAAAAGAAGGCCTTTGAAAAGAAGCCCTACGAGAAGAAGCCTTTCGAGAAGAAGCGCGACAGGAAGAAGCCCGCAAGGCAGGACGCCGAGGCAAAGCCCCGCCAGCAGGACTGGGACGACGACAACTTCGGCAATTCGATCCACTACCAGCCCAAGCGCCAGAATCTCCGCGGGCTGCCCAGCGACCAGCAGATCCACTGGGAGCCGACGGATCCCTACCATCCGTCCTCCCAGGCCCTCAGCCTGCCTCAGATCATGCCCGACGAAAACCGCCGCGGCGGCTACGTCAACGGCAATGTGAACGGCAACGTGAAGGGCGGCTTCAACCGAAGCCGCAGGAACTACCGCAAGAAGCGCGAGGGCTGATCCACGAGCGCCCCGCACGCCGACAAGTGTTTACAGAAGCGCCGGATGTTTTTACGGACATCCGGCGCTTTTTCTCTAAAATAGATTTGTTTTACCTACCCGATCGAGTTCGTCCGGCCTCCTCACACGAGGGCCGGCAGCCAGAAAATGTCCGCTTCGCTTCCCGTCCGCAGTCTTCTCGCCGCCACCGCCGCCATGCTCCTGCTTTCCGCCTGCTCCACCGCCTACTACACGGGCGACACGATCAGCGGCCCCGCCCAGCGCATGAAGCGCGACGCCGACGGCAACCTGCACGACCCGCTCCTCGACGCTCCGAACCGCTCCCTGATGACGTGCACGTCCGAAGCACCCGTTACGGTGCTCCAGCGCGTGGGCGAAGTGCCCTTCGCCTGCCCCGACCTCGGCGTCTCCGCCACGCTCGACGAGCTGCGCGACGCCGGATGGCGCATTCTGAGGCTCGACATCGGCGAGGACCTTGAAAGCGACTCCCACGTGGGCTTCCCCGTCACCGTTCAGGTCCGCAAGCTCTTCTGATGCGCCCCGCCCTGCGCAGGCTCTTCGGGACTTTCTTCATCTGAGGCATCGTCATGAACCAATCGAGCGCCGAACGGCTCGGCAAATTTCGACAGACCATGAAGGACCGGGGGCTTGACGCCTGGATCGGCCGCATCGTCGATCCGCATCTCTCGGAATACGTTCCCGAACACTGGCAGTCCGTTGCCTGGCTCACGGGCTTCACGGGCAGCACCGCCCGCCTGTGCGTGACGCAGGGCGCTGCCGCACTTCTCGTCGACAGTCGCTACTGGGAGCAGGCCGAAGGCGAGCTCGACGGAGCGCCCTTCGAAGTCGTGAGGCTCGGTGCGCCCGACGCCCCCTCGCAGGAGGCCTGGCTTTCGCAGCATCTCACCCGCGGCCGCGTCGGCCTCGCCCCCGAACTCTGGAGCGAATCGGATGTGCGCCGCATCCGCACATCACTCGCCGACTGCGGACTTGAGCTCACGCTCGTCCCCGATCTCTTTGACGACGTCTGGACCCAAGGCCGTCCCGCCCGTCCGCAGACCGCCGTCACCCCGATGACGCAGGATTCCTCAACCGTTGCAGACAGGCTCGCCCGAGTCCGCGAAGTGCTTCGCGACCGCGCTAGCGAAGCCCTGTGCCTGCACTCGCTCGACGACATCGCCTGGCTCACGGGCTGCCGTGCGGCCGACATCAAATTCAATCCCGTCTTCCTCGCGAGCATGATCGTGACCGACAGCGAGGCCCTTCTCTATACGGAAGCCTCCAGATTCACGCCCGAACTCCTTGGCGCTCTGGCCGCACAGGGCATCGAAGTTCGAGCACCCGAATCGCTCGCAGGGGACATCTCCGCGCTCTCGAGGGACCTCGTCTTCATGGCCGACCCCGACCGCCTTCCCGCCTCGATCTTCGGACTCCTCGAGCGCGTCCCCGTCGAGGCGCTCTCGCCCGTCACGCTCATGAAGAGCCGCAAGTCCGAGGAGGAGCTCGAGGGCATCCGCCGCGCCATGGTCTCCGACGGCGTCGCGCTATGCGAATTCTACGCGCTGCTTGACGAGCGACTCGCCGAAGGCGCCGTGCTCACCGAATCCGACGTCGCGAACATGCTCGACTCAGAACGCGCCGCACGCCCCGACAACAGGGGCCTGAGCTTCGGCACGATCTCCGCCTTCGGCCGCAACGCTGCGCTTCCACACTATGCGCCGAAGCGCGAAACGGCCGCAGTCCTCACGGACGGGCTTCTTCTCATCGACTCGGGCGGGCAGTACGAGGCGGGCACGACCGACATCACCCGCATGACGGCCGTCGGCCGCATCGACGACGACATGAAGCGCGACGTCACGCTCGTGCTCAAGGCCCACATCGCGCTTGCACGCGCCGTCGTTCCCGCAGGCGTCTCGGGCTCGCAGCTCGACGCCATCGCACGCGCGCCCCTCTGGGCCAAGGGCCTCGACTTCGGACACGGCACGGGCCACGGCGTGGGCTGCCGCCTCAACGTCCACGAAGGTCCCTTCCACATCTCCCCGCGTGCAACGAAGACGGGCGAGCTCGGTCTCCAGGCAGGCATCCTCGTCTCCGATGAACCCGGCCTCTACCGTCCCGGCCACAGGGGCGTGCGCATCGAAAACCTGATCGTCGCCCGCAGGGCTGCGTCCACGGAGTTCGGCGAATTCCTCGCGTTCGACGTCGCAACGCTCTGCCCGATCGACCTCAGAACCGTCGATGTTTCGCTCCTCACGCCCGACGAAGTGGCCTGGCTCGACGATTACCATGGGAAAGTCCTGACCGCCCTTCAAAACGAGGCGCTTTCTACTCGCGCACAGGCATGGCTCAAGGCCCGCACGGCCCCCGCCTTCCGTTCCAGAAACATTGTGTAACACTGCTTAACCCGGGTTAGCCGAAGACATTTGCCTCTCTTCGGCTTCGCGGCCATACTGAAACGCAAGCAAGGAACAATCCACCCTCAACGACATGCGACATACATTCAGTCTTGTCTGCGCCGGCCTTCTGGCGCTCACGCTTCTCGCCGGCTGCGAAAAGACGACGGCCCCAAAGACCGTCCGCGCGCCCCTTTCTGTTGAAACCCTGACCGTTGAAGCGGCAGACCAGCCCCGCTGGATCACGCTGCTCGGCCAGGCCGAGGGCGGCCGCGAAGTCGAGGTCAAGTCCCAGGTGAGCGGCATCCTCAAGAAGGTCGCCTTCACGGAAGGCGCCGAAGTGAAGGCGGGCGACGTGCTCTACCAGATCGATCCCGCGCCCTTCGAAGCCAGGCTGAAGTCGGCCGCGGCGAACACGCGCAGCGCGAAGGCCACGCTTGCAGAAGCTAAAACCAGCTACGAACGCACCCGTGCGCTTTTTGAAAAGGGCGCCAAGAGCCGTCAGGACCTCGACGAGGCCAACCGCGCGCACCTCGTCGCCTCCTCAGCCTACAACGCGGCGACCGCCTCCGAAAGGGACGCGGCCATCAGCCTCGAATGGACGACCGTGAGGGCTCCCGCCTCCGGTCTCGTGAGCGACACGCAGTTCAATGAAGGCTCGCTCATCTCCTCGGCAAGCTCCGTGCTTGCCACGATCACCCAACACGACGACGTCAGGGTCGTCTTCGCGCCGTCCGCACGTGCGCTCGACGGCGCCGACGTGACGACCGACAATGCGGTCAAACTCCGCGACGAGCGCGGCCGCACGCTCTCGGGCAAACTCGACTACGTCGCCCAGTCCGTCAACCCGAAGACGAGCACGCGCCTCATGCGCGTTAGGCTCGATGAAGGCTCCGGACTTCTTCCCGGCGACTTCGTGCACGTGGACCTTCAGATCGGCGTACGAGAAAACGCCGTGCGCATCCCGCAGAAGGCCGTGCGCCAAGAACCCGACGGCACTTACACGGTCTTCGTGTACCAGGACGGCAAAGCCAGGCTCCGGCCCGTCAAGCTCGACCGCTGGGACGGTCCCGACTGGATCGCCACCTCGGGCCTCGCCACGGGCGACCGCGTGATCACCAACCAGCTTCTCAAGCTTCGTGACGGCTCCGCCGTGCAGCCCGCCGAAGCCTCCAAGACGGCCAAGTAGGATCCTGCGCCATGCTCAGCCAGTTCTGCATCCGCCGCCCGATCTTCGCGACGGTCCTCTCGATCATCATCGTGCTCGCGGGCCTCATCGCGCTGCGCGTTCTTCCGCTCTCCCAGTATCCGGACATCTCGCCTCCGACGGTGCGCATCTCGACCACCTACGACGGCGCCGACGCCCAGACGCTCGCCCGCACCGTGGCCGCTCCAATCGAGGACCAGCTCTCGGGCATCACAGGCCTGCTCTACTACACGACGAACATCCGAAGCAACGGCGACATGTCGATTTCCTGCGTCTTTGACGTCGGCACCGACGCCAACGACGCCATGCTCGAAATCAACAACCGCGTCCGCACGGCCGAACGCAGACTGCCAGACGTCGTGCGCAATCAGGGCGTGAGCGTGCGAAAGCGCTCCGAGGAAAACCTCCTCATGGTCGCGCTCTTCTCGCCCGACGGCAGCATGGCCGCCACCGATCTGGCCGACTACGCGAACCTCAACATCGTCGACGAACTCAAGCGCCTGCCCGGCATCGGCGACGTGAGCGTCTTCGGCAACGCGCAGTCCGCCATGCGCATCTGGCTCGATCCCGAAAAGATGGGCCTCATGGGCATCACGATCAAGGACGTCGAAAACGCCATCGAGGCCCAGAACGCGCAGCGAAGCGCGGGCCGCGTGGGCACGGCGCCCACGGTGTCCGAGCAGCAGCTCTACTACACGATCACGACGCCCGGTCAGCTCCTCACCGCCGAGGAGTTCGCCGACATCATCGTCAAGGCTGACGGTCCCGACAAGCTCGTGCGCATGAAGGACATCGCCACGACCGAAATCGGCAAGCGCTCCTACGAGTTCCGCGTCGACATCAACGGCACGCAGGGCGTCAACGTCGGCGTCTACCTGCAGACGGGCGCCAACGCCATGGCGGCCGCCGAGGCCGTCAAGGCCCGCATCGTCGAGCTCGCCGCCCAGTTCCCCGAAAACAAGATCGACTACATCATCACCGACGACACGTCGATCTTCGTGGGCGCCTCCCTCAACGAGGTCTACCACACGCTGTTCGAGGCAGGCATCCTCGTGCTCCTCGTCGTCTTCGTCTTCCTGCAGAACTGGCGCGCCACGCTCATCCCGATGCTCGCAGTGCCCGTGTCGCTCATCGGCACGATGGCGGGCCTCTGGCTCTTCGGCTTCTCGCTCAACACGCTGACGCTCTTCGCGATGACGCTCTCGATCGGCATCGTGGTCGACGATGCCATCGTCGTGCTTGAGAACGTCGAGCGTCTCATGCGCACCGAGGGCCTCGGCCCCTACGAGGCGGCCCAGAAGGCCATGAAGGAGGTCTCGGGCGCACTCGTCGCCATCGTGCTCGTGCTCGCCTCCGTCTTCATCCCCGTCGCCTTCCTCGGCGGCATCGCAGGCGAGCTCTACCGCCAGTTTGCCGTGACGGTCGCCCTGTCCGTCGTGCTCTCGGGCTTCGTCGCCCTAACGCTTACGCCGGCGCTCTGCGCGATCCTTCTCAAGGAAAGGAAGCCCGAAGAGCGCAAGAACAGGTTCTTCCAGGCCTTCGACCGCGGACTCGCGTCCTTCACGCTCAGGTTCCTCAAGCTCGTCAAGGCGGCGCTGCGCCACCGCGTGATCACCGCAGGCCTGCTCGTCGCCGTGACGGCCGGCTGCTGGCAGATGCTCGAGCACACGCCGACCTCCTTCATTCCGCGCGAGGACCAGGGCATCGTGCGCATCTCGGTCCAGCTCCCCGAAGGCGCGGCCTTCCCCCGCACCGAGGCCGTCTCGACCGAAATCCTCGAGCACCTCAAGAAGAACGACGCCGTGCAGAGCGTCGTGACAATGGTGGGCTACGACACGATGAGCGGCGACGTCCGCAGCAACGCATCGACCTTCATCCTGAAGCTCAAGCACTGGGACGACCGCAAGGAGACCGCCGAGGAGATCCAGAAGGACCTCCAGAAGTACGTCGCCTCCCACCCCGACATCAAGGGCGTGGCTGCGCTGCCTGCGGCCATCAAGGGCCTTGGCTCCACAAACGGCTTCTCGGGCTATATCCTCTCGCACGGCAACGACAATCCGCTCGTGCTGCAGAACGTCGCCGAAAACTTCCTCGACGCCCTTCAGGACCGCCCCGAGCTTACGGGCCTGCGCAGCTACCTGACGGCCGACACGCCCCAGCTCAAGCTCTACGTTGACCAGACCAAGGCGATTGCGCTCGGCGTGGACGTCGACGACATCTACGACACGATCTCCCATCTGATGGGCAGCAAGTACGTCAACGATTTCACCCGCAACGGCAAGATCTACCGCGTGGTGGTTCAGGCCGCTCCGCAGTTCCGTTCGACGCCCGAGGACATCGGGTCGGGCTACGTGCGCTCGAGCTCGGGTGAAATGGTGCCCATCTCGGCGCTCGTGCGCACCGAGCGCACGTCCGGTGCGGCGGCCCTCGCCCGCATGAACGGCTACCTCGCCGCTCAGTTCAGCGGCGCGGCCGCTCAGGGCGTCTCGTCGGGCGACGCCATCAGGATCGTCGAGGAAACCGCCCGTGAAGTGCTTCCCGAAGGCTACACGATCGAATGGGTCGGTCAGGCCTACCACGAAAAGCGCATCGGCGCCTCGTCCGCCACGGCCTTCGGCTTCGGCATCCTGATGATGTTCCTCATCCTCGCCGCCCTCTACGAGCGTTGGTCGCTGCCGATCGCCGTCGTGCTGGCCGTCCCGTACGCCTTCCTCGGCGCCATGACCGCCATCTGGCTGCGCGGCACGCCCAACGACATCTACTTCCAGATCGGTCTACTCGTGCTCATCGGCCTCACGGCCAAGAACGCCATTCTGATCGTGGAGTTCGCGGCCCAGAAGATGGAGGAGGGAATGGGTCCCTTCGACGCCGCCCTTGAGGCCGCGGGTCTTCGCTTCCGCCCGATTCTGATGACGTCCTTTGCATTCGTGCTCGGCGTCGTGCCGCTCATCATCGCGACGGGCGCAGGCGCGGGGGCCCGCCAC
>OBAH01001644.1_pt1 | contig 12344 bp, 18 predicted proteins | sample 1517491 | NCBI WGS metagenome assembly OBAH01 (sample SAMN04571697, study PRJEB22368) | human gut metagenome | biome: human gut; material: stool | host: Homo sapiens | place: Luxembourg | collected 2012-08-03
GATATATGCTATAGCATTTTTTAACATTTTTATCACTCTCCTTTATACATATTTAATAGATTCCATTCTTTTTACTACTTTACATCCAAAATAGTACTTATACTATCGTATTACAATAAGAAATATAATTTAGAAATTATAATTTGTATCTAAAATCCAAGTATTTATATGTTTTACCCTGATTTTATTGTAAAAAGAGTTTAATTTCATTATTAAATTAAACTCTTAAATCATTTCTTATTCTTCTATTTTTTCAAAGAATTCTTTTCCAAGACCACATAAAGGACAAACCCAATCATCTGGTAAATCTTTAAATTTTACTGCTTCTACATTATATCATCAGAAATGATAATATCTTTCATTTTTATAACAATCCTTTCTATGTAACAAATCTCACACAAAAAGCTTAATTTATCTATATTTATTCAACTTCTTTTGACCAAAGTCCATGTTTATTACAAAAAGAATAAATTTTACTTCCTTTAACATATGGAAATATTACACAGGCTTCTTCTCCTGGCAATAAAAATTTCTTTATAATTTTATTATTTGCTAACATTGCAATCCATTCTATAAAATGGTCTTCCTCCATAACATGGTTAACCTTTACAATTATATGATTATCTATTGCTTCATAGTTTGGTACATGTTTTTCAAAAGATGCGTCTACACTATTTGGAGCTAATTCTATCATTTCTTCACCGCAACATTTAATACTACAATTATCGCTAGTACAATCTTTTAGAACTTCAACTAAAGATTGACATTTAGAACATCTTTTTATTACTAATTCTTTTTTCATAAATTCCCTCCATATTAATTTATATTTCTCATAAGAATAGTTTTCCTATATTTTAATAATTTTCAGCTTTAATTTCGAAATATGCTTTTGGATGGCTACATACAGGGCAAACTTCTGGAGCTTTTGTTCCAACAACAATATGTCCACAATTTCTACATTTCCATATTTTAACTTTTCCTGCTTCAAACACTTTTCCATCTTTTACATTTTCTAATAATTTTAAATATCTTTCTTCATGTTCCTTTTCAATTTTACCAACTTCTTCAAATAAGTATGCAATATGGTCAAAACCTTCTTCTTTGGCTATTTTAGCAAATTCAGCATACATATCTGTCCATTCATAATTTTCTCCATCAGCAGCAGCATTTAAGTTCTCAGCTGTTGTTCCAATTTCTCCACCATTTAATAATTTAAACCAAATTTTTGCATGTTCTTTTTCATTATCAGCTGTTTCTTGGAAAATTGCAGCTATTTGTTCATATCCTTCTTTTTTTGCTTTACTAGCAAAATATGTATATTTATTTCTTGCCTGAGATTCTCCTGCAAAAGCCGTCATTAAATTTTGCTCTGTTTTTGATCCTTTTAATTCCATAATTATTACCTCCTAATACTTTTTACCTATGCAAAATATCACATTATTGAATTAAAGTCAATATTTTTTTGATGTTAGAATAAAATTAAAAATACACCTTGTAATTTGTCTATTCATTTATAGATATAATCTCTCCCTTTTCATCATAGCATGTTGTCCTTTCAAGCTTATATTCATATCCATATTTATTTCCTATTGGATCAAATCCACCCTTGCCATAATATTCTTCTATTCTTTTCTGATTTTCAACTACAAATATATTTTTATAATCATAGTAATTCACATTTTTCTTAATCTTTAAAAGTAATTGCATTATTCTAACAATAAAACCTATCTCTAAACATTAATTTGTAGAGATAATTTTAATAAATAAACAAAATAGTTGCAATTTGAATTTTTCAAATCACAACTACTTTTATTATCTTATTTATTTTTTTCATTTATATAATCACAAATAATATTTACTACCTTCTCATTTCCAATAGAACAGTCAAGACAAATATCATAGTTTTCTTTATCTCCCCATTTTTTGTTCGCAATTATTTCATAATACGAAGCTCTTGATTACAGCACTTATATATATAACTAAATACGATACTGATATTAAGAATCCTCCTAGTACATCACTTGTATAATGTACACCTAAATAAATTCTGCTTATTCCAATAGAACATATTAAAATACTTAATAATACTATAGAAATCCATTTTATGTATTTGTTTTTTACATATTTATAAATTAAGTATATTATATATCCATAGAAAGCCATACTTATCATAGAATGTCCTGAAGGAAAACTATATCCTGTTTCTTCAATTATTCTATATTCTGTTGGTCTTGGTCTTTGTAATATGTTTTTTAATAATTGATTTAGCGCTGTAATTATTACTAAATTAGAAAATATTGATACTCCAATTTTTTTATTTTTTATTAGTATGAACAAAATAATAGTCAATACAGTTAAAAATATTGCATCTCCAAAATTGGTAATAAATTTTGCTATTGGCGTTGCAAAGTCTGATATTAAAAATGTTGATATTAATTTATATCCTACTATGTCTCCGTTCATTATTTCTTTATTAAATACATTTTCTGCTATTGCTAAAAATCCTATTAAGCAAATGAATAATATAATCCATTTAAAATTTTTTACAATAAACTCTTTTACTTTCTCTTTCATTGTTGCTTCTATCATTTTTACTTTTATCCTTCTTTATTTTCAAAAATATCTATATCAACAAAGTATTTTTTTATATCATTTCTATTAATATATACTGGGAATTGTTTTATATTTCTTTCTATTATAGTATTTTCCGGATTTATCCAAATATTTTTACTTTTAAATATATATTTTTTACTATCTAATGGATTATTCCATTCGCAAATAATTCGGTACGGATGTCTTCCATTTACTCTATACGAACTATTTACGATTGTTTCTACATAATCCGCATATATTACATCGCCATTTTCTTTTAAAGATTTTTCTAATTTTTTATTTCTGTTTTTTAATAATAATCCTGTTCCTCCTATCGACAAAAATATTAATCCAAATCCAGGAAACATTAAAAATATAAAATCCAATGATTTCATTCCTATTTTATTGGGATTATTTTTATCATAATATATATTGATTTCTTTTCCTTCATAAAAGCTAGAAGAATATCCATTTAACTCTGATTCATACGTTCTTCCATCAACATTGTATGAAACATACACTCTATAATTTCTATCGTCGTTATTACCTCTATATGTTGATATTTCCGTAATTATTCCTACAGTGCTTTCTTTGTTTTCATAATTAAAAACATTTCCAACGATGATTAATCCTATTACAACAAATATTCCTCCTATAATTGTAAATATAATCCATAATAAATTTTCTGTTTTATTCTCTTTCATAAAACTCCCCCTCGCTTCTGATTATACAAAAAGAACTACTATATTTCAAGTAGTTTCTTCATAATTTATTTTTCCTTTTTCCAAAGTCCAAAGGCCTTCTATTAGTCTTTTAGCATTCCACCCATTTTCACTCATTTTATTCATAAATTTTTCTTTCGCACTCATTGCATGATCTGATATACCTATTTTTCCTATAAATTTTCTATAATTGGAACAACACTATCTAAAGATGAAAATTTGTATTTCTAATTATTAAGTTTTTTTATTATTTCATTTAATTTTTCTGTTTGTTCACTAGACAATATGGCTTCACCTTTTTCATTTGATGTAATATGGTATTCACTATTAAATACTTCAATTCCATAGCTTATAAAATTTTCTTTTTCATTACTATTATAACTAATAATATAAGTTGGTATCCCATCACAAGTTTCATTTACAAAAGTTAAATTATCTATAATATTAAAAATTACATATATTTCCTCTTGATTTAAAGTGTATTTTCTAGCTGGTACTGCAGAACTTAAACCATTTTTTTGAATATCTATTGTAGTTACTTTATTATTAATATTGTTTTCCTTGTCTTCATTATTTTCTTGAAATTCTTCTCCGTATTTCATTTCATACTTTTGCATTTCTTCTTTAAAGTCATTGTACTTCATAAACCAATTTCCTATCTTTATATCATCGAATCCTGCCACTGTATGAAAATCTATTACTTTATAACCTAAACCAAAATATTCTATTGTACCTCCATCTGCTAGCATTCCAGCTGTATTTTGTATACAGAAAATAGGCTTTTCCTGATTTTTTACTCTATTATAATCTACTACAAAAACCACAATTCCTAAAACTACTATTATTCCCAAAATACCGCCAATTACTTTTAAAAATATTTTCATAAACATTACCTTTTACCTTTCTTTTTGTAATCATGACAATATAAAACAAGATTACTTATTTCTTAATAAATTAAATTTTGCATAGCTTCTATCAATTTTCTCTGAAATTCATTGTATATGTCCCTCCAGCTTGAACAAAAGCAACATCACATTTTACTTTTCTATTTTCTTCTTTTTCTAATGAGCTTATTCCTTTTTCTAATTCTTTGTATAAAATATGTTTATCTGTTAAAAGTTCGTATAATTCAATACTCATAACAGCTAAATCTCCTGCACCATTTTTTGTAATATATACTGGTCTATTTGTTTGATGACAAATTGTAGAAATTTCGTTATAATTGTTTCTTAAGTCAGAACTTGGTCTAATAACTGGCATAATAAACACCTCTATTAATATTATATACATATTTTTAATATCATTTCTAAAACAAAAATACTATTTATCACTATAATTATCACAAAAGTACCACTATTTTTCAAGCAGTCCTAAGTAATATTTAACTTTGTTTTTCTTTATATATTTTTATAATATCTTTAATGCTCATCTTTGTACCATAGTTCAGTATTGCATTTGAATATATTTTTATAGCAACATTGGCAATAATAATTATGGTAACAACTAAAATTGCGATTGAAATTATTACATCTGTAGAATTTGCAAGTCCCATCATAATTCTAAATGGCATACAAAATGGTGATGATATTGGAAATAATGATGCAAATAAATTAAGCTTGCTTGTTGGATTCATCATAGTGAAATATGATAAATAAAATCCGATTACTGCTAGTATTGCAACAGGCGAATTAGCAGATTGTATATCTTCTGGCTTGCTTACTGTAGAGCCAGTTAGTGCATATAGTAAAGCATAAGCCAAATAGCCTAATATAAAATAAATTGCAGTCATTATTCCTAAATATGGTGTAACATTAGACATATCCAAAACAGAATCTAGCACTCCTGGCTCTAAAAATGTTTTTGCACTTATTAAAGCTGTTGCAACTATTAATATCATCTGGGCTAAGCCAACTAGACCAATTCCAATTCTTTCCAAGCACTATTGTTTTAGGGCTTGTAGATGTTACAAGTGTTTCAATTATTTTTGAAGTTTTCTCCGTTGTTATCGAGCTTGATACTTGATATGCACAAAAGTATATCGCATAGAATAATACTATCGACATTAGCATCATTACCAAAATATTTCCACTCGCACTCTTTTCCTCTGTTTGTTCTATTTCAAACTCAAAGTTTGGAGTAATCGATTGTAATTGTTGTTCTGTCAATCCTAATTTAGATATTCTTAAATTAGAGTATAATGATGTTAGAGCATTCATACATCCTTCTGGCACTTCGCTCATCGTTGTTTTGTTTTCTACAATATATAATACTTTTATTTTTTCATTTTCTTGATTTATAATTATCGCTTCTTTTATTTCTTCATTTTCTATTTTTTTCTTTACATCTTCAAATTTCAAATCTTCATTTGTTATTTCAAACTCATAGCCTAAATCCATCTGTTTTAAGTTTTCTAATGCTCCTTCAAATACATTTTTACTGTCTATTATTAATAATTTATCTCCAGAATTATCTCCATTAAAACTTTTAATTAAATTTGGTACATTAAAACCAACTACTATAAAAGTCAAAATGATTAATGTTGATATTATGAACGATTTTCTTTTAACCATATCTTTCATTGTAAATTTCACTACTGTAAAAATATCTCTCATTATTATTCACCTACCTTTTCTATAAAAATATCGTTTAGTGTAGGTTTCTTAATTTCAAATTTGTCAATATTAATTCCATCTGCAACAAGTTTATTTAATAATTTATGTGCTTTTTCTTCATCTGATATTTTTATAATATAGTTATTGTTTGTTTCGGTTTCTATTTCTAAATTAAGCTCTTCAATGTATTTTTTAATATCTTGTTTTACATCTATTTCTACTCTATTTGCAGGATATTTTTCTTTTATTTCTTTCAGATTTCCTTGCAATACAGTTTTACCTTTATTCAATATTAAAATATCACTACAAAATTCTTCAATCGTCGCCATTTGGTGTGCTGACATTATTATGTATTTTCCATTCTTTATTAAATTAATAATAATATTTTTTAGTATTTCTGTATTAACTGGATCTAGTCCACTAAATGGCTCATCTAATACCACTAATTCTGGATCATGTATAATTGCAGTCATAAATTGTATTTTTTGTTGATTTCCTTTTGATAATTTTTCGGCTGGCATCTGCAAATATTCTTCCACCTTTAGCTCTTTAGCCCATTTGTTTATTGAACTGGTCGCTTCATCTTTTTGCAGTCCTTTTAATTCTGCAAAATACATTAGTTGGTCAAATATTTTTGTTTTTGGATATACACCTCTTTCTTCTGGTAGATATCCAAATCTGACAGATTTTCTATCTACAGGTTTTCCTTTCCAAGTAATTTCTCCGCTATCCTTTTTTATAATTCCAAGTAGCATTCTGATTGTCGTAGTCTTCCCTGCTCCATTAGTTCCAAGCAAACCATATACACCTGGTTTTGTTAAACTAAAGGAAATATTGTCTACTGCCTTTTTACCAGCAAATGACTTGGATACATTTTTTAAAACTAAACTCATTGACTTTTCCCCTTTTCTCTATTTTTAATTATTTTCTTGATACCATTCTGCAAATTTTTCCATAGCAGAATAAGAACCATCTGTTTTCTTTCTATTCTCTCTTTCCTCAGTACTCATTTCAGCTAAAGTCTTATCAAAACCCTGAGGCTCGAAAATATACCATAAATCAGACCATTTTTCTCTTCTATCTTCACCTCGGATTTTATTTGATAGATTTCCAGGATGTTTTCCAAAGAAATAATGTATATTTTTTCCGTCATGATAAGCTAAACATTCATTAAATGCACATGCTCTATTATTTTTATTTTCCATCAATTTTAAAATTCCTTTTATTCCAATCGTTTCTAGTGAAAAATTAACAAAAGCTCTTGGAAAGCCATTTAATTCATCAATTCTAAAGTCCGTGTCTAATGCAATGCATGGCTTTTTTACCATTTCATAAGCTTGGCAGACTTTTGCTTTTGCAATTTCTTGTATATCATCACTTCTTGGCTCGTCTAATTCAAAATTAATTGTACTTAATTTTATATTTTTAAAATATTTTTCTGCTGATTTAACTTTTCCTTGATTATGTGTTACAAAAATTATTTCTTTCTCCATTTTACTTACTCCAATTTTCTCTTATATTAGAAATATCTATCACTCAGTTTTTCTCTGATTCTTCATTAAATTCCTTTGTTCTTGTATTAACACCATCAATAACTTTATATTCCCTTTTCGAGTTTTTATAAACTTTTTTTAGTATTTCATCTTCTAAATCAATATTTAAAATCTCTGATAATCCTAATAAATAAATTGCAACATCGGCTAATTCTTCGCCCAAATCATCTTTCTTTTTTCTCCAAGCTTCATATGCCTCTGCAACTTCTCCATATGTTAAGCAAAATTCTTTATTTATATCAGTTATATTAAATCCCTTATTTACTTTATTTTGATATATTTCTTTTTGTAATTTCTTTAAATCAGTCATTTAATTTTCTCCTTATTTTTATATTATCATAAATTAATTATTATCATATCGCTTATTTCCCCACCAATTAGGTATTACTTCTGATAATTTAATAGTTGTTCTTGTTTCATAATCTGTCAATATTTCCATGTTCTTATTAGCTTTATCTAATTGCATTAAAAATTCCCTGCAAGCTCCACATGGCATTCCACCATTATGTGGCGGATTATCCCTGAAAACTATTAACCTTTTGATTTTTGTTTTTCCTGTATTGATATACATATTTAATGCTGCAACTCTTTCCGCACATAAATTCATAACACCACTAGCACTTGCAATACAAAAGCCTGTAAAAATTTTACCATCTTCACTTTCAACTGCAGCTACAACATGATGTGCAACTATAAAAGGTGATACATCTTCTCTATGATATTCTTTTTTAGCTTTATTATACATATCTTCCCATATATCCATATAATTATTTCCTCCCAAAACTTACTATCTATTATATTGTACTAATATCATCTTATTATTTTAATAATCCTTAATTCTTTCTTCTAAATCTTTAAAATCAATTAGTTTCCAAGACCAATTTTTATCACTTTCTATGCCCGGAATATTTATTCTTGAATTTTCATCTAATCCTAATATATCTTGAACCATAATGATTGGCATTTTAGCTTTGCATCTTGATAGATATTGCATAATTCCAATATTTACGTTTATTTCATAGCATTCATTTTTCTTTAAGAATTCTTTCAATTTCCATTTATGGTCATCACTTAATGTCTTATACCAACCATAAATTGTGTTGCAGTCATGATTTCCTGGGAAAACAAGAACATTTTCCTCTTCATTGTCTCTATCATATAAGTTATCCAAATCGATTGAAAATTGCAATATTTTTTGTCTTGTAAATCCATATTTTTTACGTAGTGCAATGGTTTCTTCTCTAATTTCGCCTAAATCTTCAACTATCAATTTTTCTGGATTTACTGTTTTATCTTTGAAAAGCTCATCAAAAAATCCATAACTTACACCATCAGAGTATGAGCCCTCTCTCCCAGTTTTTCCAATTGGAATTTTGAAAAAAGAATCATATCCTCTAAAATAATCGATTCTTAGCTTATCAAACAAATTTAATTGATATTTGAACCTCTTTATCAAATATTTATATTTATCTTTCTTGATGTTTTCAATGTTATATACTGGGCTATTCCACTTTTGTCCATTTTGATTAAAATAATCTGGCGGTGTTCCAGCTTCAAAAGTGAATTTGCCATCTTTCATTTCAAAATATTCAGTATAATATCGTGTTTCAACAGAATCAAAAACAGGATACACTGGCATGTCTCCAACAATTTGAACATTCTTTTCGTTTGCATATTGTTTTAATTCCATCCATTGAGTATACAGAATATATTGTAAAAATAAATAGTATTCTTTACTTTTACCTTTTTTTATATGTGCAAACTCTGCATATTTATCTATTTCATCTATTTTAATAAACTTTTTGAATTTGTTGTCGGGTTTAAAATTTTCAAAAGCCTCTTTATAATATTTTTCCTTAAAGTCATCATATATTGCTCTGTCTTTATTTGGACGGGTCTCAGTTTCTTTTATTAGTCCTTGTTCAGCTAGTTTATCAAGCGAAATGTAATTCTCCTCAAGAGCGTAATAGCTTACAGGTGAATATGGATGGGTATTGCACTCATTTATCGGCAAAATCTCCCAATATCTTATGTTATTTTTACTTAATATATCTATAAATTCATATGCTTCGTGTCCAAAATCTCCAATTCCATATTTACTTGGAAGTGAAAATATTGGAAGTAATACACCTTTCTCTTTCATATTCTTTTGTTTCCTTTCAAATTTATTTTCTGTAGAAATTGTTGTTCTATTTTCATGTCTATAACATCTCCAAAACTAGCACTCAATGTTTCTTCTTTTTTATATCATAAAAACAAGTTATTTACAATATGGGATTTTTACAGCCTACTAAATATTGCATAAAATATTAATATAGGAGAATATTTTACAAAATTCTCGGAAAGGATTTAAAATTAAATGAAAAAATTATTTATTATTTTTATACTTGCAATTTCACTGTTATTACTAGGCTTTGTTTCATCTTATGCTTCGGAAGTGCCTGTATATGACGAAGCCTATAATAATAATCAAGGTGCAATTTATGCAAACGGTACCTCAATTGTAGTTTCAGAATCCGAAGGTCAAAAGCTTGTTAGCTGGAATGACGGAAGTCAGATTGTTCAAATATTGAACTAAATGGTGGCAAGGTTTTCTCTATGCAAGGTGAAAGCATTGCAACAGGCAAAAATCTCTGGCGGAAATATTGCTGTATTTCAATCTATAAACAGAGGTACTGTTGAAAAAGCCTATGTAAAAGTCGACGGTGGTAATATTGAAAAATTTTATGTTGGTGGAGAAACCGAAGATTCAACTGTTACAGGAACAATAAACAATGTAGAAACTAACCTTATTGGTGGAAATATTAATACTTTAAATGTTGGAACGAGTAACAGCCAAGATTCAATGATGAAATTTCTTATAATAGTCAAAATTCTGAAATTGCAACTGTGGATAGTAATGGCATTATTACTAGTATTAGCAAAGGTTCTACTACTGTAGAAGTTACTGTTGGAAATAAAACAAAGATTGTTAATGTTGAAGTTAGAAAAAGTGCGTTCTTATTTATTCTAATTGGACTACTTTGGATTACAGTACTTGCCGTATTAACTCTTTTATTATTATTCTTTATATAGAAGTTTAGTGGTTGTCGCAAATTTAGTAACAACCACGTCTGTTGTCTTATCAGTTAAATCGAAAAATCCACATTTAGTCATTTTTTAAAAAATTCATTACTAAATCTATAATAATTTCCTTTTCTTTTGGATTTGATTCTGCTATCAATAAAGTAAGTGCAGCTAATGTATTATTATCAATTGTCTGTCTTCCGTTTTTATATAAAATTCCATAGAAATTTAAAAAATATATAAATAATGTTGCAGCAATTCTTTTATTTCCATCGACAAATACATGGTTCTTTACGATTAAATACAAAAAATTTGCTCCTTTTTCTTCAATACTTTTATAAATGTCTTGTCCTCCAAAGCTTTGATAAATATTTCCTATAATTGCTTCAAGTCCTCTATTTCTTTCTAATGCAAATATTGAACTTTCTGAATTAAATCTAAGCTGATTTATTACATGAATACAATCGTCATACTTTATTTTTCTCTCATCTATATTACCCTTTACTTTTTCTAGCGTTCTATGGTCATAGTCATCTAGTAAATTTAATGCTTTAGAATAATCTCCTATAACTCTTAGTATTTCTTTTGCATCATTTCCTTCTAATCTTTCATCCATTCGGTTTGCAATATCTATTAGTTTTACTGTTTTTTCTAAATATTCTAATCTCTTTTGATTTACAGCATAGCCCCTTAGCATATAATCTTTTAAAACATTATTTGCCCATTTTCTAAATAAAATTCCCTTATCTGACTTGACCCTATATCCAACACTTAAAATCATATCTAGGTTATAATATTCTACTTCTCTTTTTACTTCTCTTTCGCCTTCTTTTTGAACTGTCGCAAATTTTGCGACAGTTGGAATATCTGTCAATTCCTCTGCAAGTGCATTATTAATGTGTTTACCTATAGTTTTTACATCTCTGTTAAATAATGTTGCCATTTGTTGTCTATTCAGCCATACCGTTTCATCTTTTAAGTTTACTTCTAATTTTACTCCTTGGTTTTCAAATAAAATAATTTCATTTTTTCTTTCTTCCATAAGAACCATCCTTTTCTTTATAATTTAAGTTCTAGATACATTTACTTCTACTTACAAAGCTTCAAATTTTCGTTCTTATAGAACTTATGTTCGTATTATACAATAGTTTCATTTGTGTGTCAATTCTTTTTTGTAAATATCTCTAAAATAAAAGATACTTTACATTACTATACATTAATCATGAGCTTCTCTAATTTTATATTTTAATTTTTAAAGCTGTAGAAAGTTACAAACTCTCTACAGCCATTTTTTAAGCTAGAATAATTATTCAATCTTATATTTTTTATATTATGCTTTTTCTTTCTCCTTTTCAGGTAGCTTCATGAAGTTTTTTTAATCTTTTCTAAGTAACTCTATGAATCTTTCTTTCTCCTCCGGCGTCAATTTTCTATAGCTAACATTGCTTTCCAGCATTGGGCGGTAATCAGCAGGAATGCTCTCCAAATATCTCCAAATTCTTTCAAACTCATCCTCTCTTACAATGTCTTCTATTTTCTTTTTTAAACAAGGCCCATGCCGTTGTTCAGCAGGAATGCTCTCCCAGTATCTACAAATTCTTTCAAACTCATCCCCTCTTACAATGTCTTCTATTCCCATTTTTTTGCTCAAAGTATCCATTAGTTCTAAATCATCCTCTAGATCTAAATCATCCTCAGGCAGAGCCTCATCATCATATTTCCAAAGAGCATACCGTGGTCTTACTTCCATAAAAATGCCTCCCTTCAAAGCATAACCATAGTTTAAACTTTCTACAATA
>OBAH01001656.1_pt1 | contig 12265 bp, 9 predicted proteins | sample 1517491 | NCBI WGS metagenome assembly OBAH01 (sample SAMN04571697, study PRJEB22368) | human gut metagenome | biome: human gut; material: stool | host: Homo sapiens | place: Luxembourg | collected 2012-08-03
TTGGTTGAACTTACCTGGAGACTCCCCTGATAGGCTTTTCTGTTTTTTTGCGTGGTATGAAAAGGGCGCAGATTCGTTTTCTGTGCCTTTTTATTATGCGGCTTTTGAACAAAGGGAGAATTTTACATTGGAATCATTTTCTATATAATCCTTTTGACGGCAAAGAGAGAAGCGGCGATAATATAAGGAGTGGTTTTGATTTCATATAGAAATGAGGAGACAGGATGGCAGATACAGAAAGGGAACAGCAGAGAGCGGAGTTATACCGGGGAATTTGGAATATAGCCAATGACCTTCGGGGAAGTGTGGATGGATGGGACTTCAAGCAGTATGTGCTTTGTACCCTTTTTTACCGTTATATTTCAGACAATTTGACGAAATATATCAATGACGGCGAGCATGCAGCCGGCAATGGGGCCTTTGACTATGCATCCCTAAGTGATGAAGAAGCGGCACCGGCCAAGCAGGGTCTGGTGGAGGAGAAGGGCTTTTTCATTCTTCCCTCTATGCTTTTTGAAAATGTGCGGAAGGCGGCGGATCGGGACCCGAAGGATCTGAACGAAAAGCTGGAAAAGGTCTTTTCCTACATCGAGGGCTCAGCAGTGGGCACTGATTCGGAAGATGACCTGGCCGGCCTTTTTGATGATATGGATGTGAACAGCAACAAGCTGGGCGCTACGGTAGAGGAAAGAAATAAGCGGCTGGTAAGCCTCTTGGACAATATCGGCGACATCAATCTGGGGGATTACCAGAAGAGCCGTATCGACGCTTTTGGTGATGCTTACGAATTTCTTATGGGTATGTACGCCTCCAATGCTGGAAAATCGGGCGGTGAATTCTTTACGCCCCAGGAAGTATCGGAGCTTTTGAGCCGTATTGCCATCGGGGACAAAAAGGAAATCAACAAAATATACGATCCTGCCTGCGGTTCCGGGTCTCTCCTATTGAAAGCAGGCAAACTTATTGGCAGGGAGCATATCCGGCAGGGATTCTTTGGACAGGAAATCAATATTACCACCTATAACCTTTGCCGCATTAACATGTTCCTCCATGATATCGGCTACAACAAATTCGACATTGCCCACGGGGATACTCTTATCCATCCGGCCCACTGGGATGATGAACCCTTTGAAGCCATCGTTTCCAATCCCCCCTATTCCATTCCCTGGGAGGGGGATAATAATGCCACCCTGATTAATGATCCCCGCTTCTCACCGGCTGGAGTGCTGGCGCCGAAGTCGAAGGCGGACTTTGCTTTTATCATGCATTCATTGTCCTGGCTGGCCACTGATGGCACGGCAGCTATCGTCTGCTTCCCGGGCATCATGTACCGCGGCGGGGCGGAGAGGAAAATCAGGAAGTACCTCATCGACAATAACTATATTGACTGCGTCATCCAGCTGCCATCCAACCTTTTCTACGGTACCTCCATTGTCACCTGCATTATGGTGCTGAAGAAATCCAAGACCGATAACAAGGTGCTCTTCATAGACGCATCGAAGGAATTTGTGAAAGTGACCAACAGCAATAAGCTCACCGAAGAAAATATCATGCACATCTACAACTGGTGGCACGACAGAAAGGATGTGCAGTACATCTGTAAACTGGTGGACGCTTCGGCCATTGCAGAGGAGGAGTACAATCTGTCCGTGTCCTCCTATGTGGAACAGGAGGACACCCGGGAGAAAATCGATATCAAAGTGCTGAATCAGCAGATTCGGGACATCGTGGCAAAAGAACAGGTGCTGCGGGATGAAATCGACAGGATTATTGCGGACATCGAGGAGGACGGAGACCATGAGTAAGCTGGATGAACTCATTAAGGAACTCTGCCCGGATGGAGTGGAGTATAAAAGGCTGGGAGAAATAGGGACACTTATCCGCGGAAATGGTCTGCAGAAGAAAGATTTTACCAAGAGCGGGGTAGGGTGTATCCACTATGGACAAATTTATACTCATTATGGAGTATATGCGAATCAGACAATTTCTTTCGTTTCTGAGCAGACCGCTAAAAAATTGAAAAAAGTAGAACCCGGTGATTTGGTTATTACATCTACCAGTGAAAATGTGGAAGATGTTTGCAAATGTGTTGCATGGCTTGGCAAAGAAAGCATTGTTACAGGTGGACATGCAATGATATTCAAGCACCATGAGAACCCTAAATATTTATCCTACTTCTTTCAGTCTTCACAGTTCTTCAAGCAGAAAGTGAAAATGGCGATTGGTGTTAAGGTTATAGATGTTTCTCCTCAAAAATTGGAGAAAACACTGGTCCCTGTCCCACCACTGGAAGTGCAGAGTGAAATTGTCAAGATACTTGACAATTTCACGGAGCTTACCGCGGAGCTTACCGCGGAGCTTACCGCGGAGCTTACCGCCCGGAAGAAGCAGTATGAATATTACAGAAATCGGCTTTTGACGTTTGATAAAGGAAATATTACTTATAAAAAGCTTAAAGAAACGTGTTGGTTAAAATCAGGGAAAGCTATTTCATCTAACGACATATCACCAGAACAAAGTGCTGAATATCCTTTTGCCTGCTATGGGGGGAATGGAATAAGAGGATATGTTTCTCAATTCGCATATGATTTAGATTGTCCAATTATTGGCAGACAAGGCGCATTATGCGGCAATGTGCAATATGCTTTGGGAAAGTTCTATCCGACTGAACATGCAGTGGTGGTCCGTTCTAAAGGCGAGTACGATCAGCGCTTTCTGTATTATTTGCTTACGTATATGAACTTGAATCAGTATAAATCGGCAGGAGCCCAGCCTGGCTTATCAGTTAAAAACCTGGAAAATCTAAAGGCTCCTGTGCCACCAATTATGATTCAGAAACGACTTGTCAATGTACTGGATAACTTCGACAAAGTCTGCCATGATTTACATATCGGCCTTCCGGCGGAGATTGAGGCGCGGAAAAAGCAGTATGAATTTTACCGAGATTCCCTCTTGACATTCCTTGAAAAAGGCGAGAGCATTTTGACAGACAGACAGACAGACAGACAGACAGACAGAACTGAAGTACGCCCTGATTAAGCTGTTTCAGTATGTGTTTGGTTATGTAACTGTTGGACTTGGTGAGGTTTGTCAGCTTATTACTGGAGCTACTCCTGATACTAAGAAAAGTGAGTACTGGGAAGATGGAGACATTCCATGGCTTAGTTCGGGTGAAGTAAGCAAAAAAAGAATTAAGTCAACAGATTCATTTATTACTGAATTAGGTTATAAAAACTCCAGCACTACACTCGTTCCGCCGCAAACTGTAGTTATCGCACTGGCAGGACAGGGAAAAACTAGAGGAAAAGTGGCTATTACAGAAATTGAGTTATGCACTAATCAATCACTATGCTCAATGGTTTGCGGTGATTTAATTTTACCAGAATATTTATATTTTTATCTTGATGGAAAGTATGATCAGTTGCGTGCTATTTCTAATGGAGATGGTACACGGGGTGGACTTAGCTTACGATTACTGAGACCGTATAAATTACCTATTCCATCGTTAGAAGCACAGAATCGTATTGTTATAACATTGAGACGCTTTGAACAACTGATAAATGATATTTCCTCCGTCCTTCCGGCGGAAATAAAAGCGAGGAAGAAGCAGTACGAGTACTACAGGGACAAACTTTTGAGTTTCAAAGAAAAGAAGGGTTAGTTATGTATGACATGGTGATGGAAGGCGGACGGAACACGGTGGTGGCGGAATATACGCCGGACAAGGAGAGCTATCATTCCGACCATTACCAGAGTGAGGCCCAGCTGGAGGCTTCCTTTATAGAGCAGCTGGAGAAGCAGGGCTATGAGTATCTTGCTATTCATCAGGAGGAGGATCTCATTTCCAATCTGCGGAGGAAGCTGGAGGAGCTAAATCACATCCGATTTTCCGATAAGGAATGGAATCGCTTTTTCAAAGGCTCTATTGCCAATGAGGCTGATGGCATTGTGGAGAAAACGAGGAAAATCCAGCAGGACTATATCCAGCTTCTTCGCCGGGACGATGGATCTACAAAAAATATTTATCTTTTGGACAAGGAGCATATTCATAACAACAAGCTTCAGGTGATTAATCAGTACGAAGAGGAAAAGGGAAGCCATAAGACCCGTTATGATGTGACCATTCTGGTGAACGGCCTTCCTCTGGTGCATGTGGAGCTCAAGCGGCGAGGTGTGTCCATCCGTCAGGCTTTCAACCAGATCGAGCGGTACCAGCGGGATTCCTTCTGGGCTGCGTCCGGTCTCTATGAATATGTGCAGATTTTTGTCATTTCCAATGGCACTGATACGAAGTATTATTCCAATACCACCAGGGACAGCCATATCAAAGAGGAAACGGCGTCGGGACGAAAGAAAAGTCGGAAGACCAGCAATTCCTTTGAGTTCACCAGTCACTGGGCAGATGGGAGAAATCGGAACATTTTCGACCTTGTAGATTTCACCAAAACCTTCTTTTCCAAACATACCCTCCTCTCCATACTGACCAGGTACTGCATTTTCACTACGGAAAATATTCTTATGATTATGCGGCCTTACCAGATCGCCGCTACGGAAGCCATTTTGAACCGTATCGAGGTGTCTAATAATTACAAGCAGATGGGCACTGTCAAGGCGGGGGGCTATATCTGGCATACCACAGGCTCCGGAAAGACATTGACGTCCTTTAAGACCGCCCGTCTGGCTACGGAACTGCCTTACATTGACAAGGTCCTTTTTGTGGTGGACAGGAAGGATCTGGATTACCAGACCATTAAGGAGTATGACCGTTTCCAAAAGGGCGCTGCCAATGGAAACAGGAATACGAAAATCCTGACGAAGCAGCTGGAGGATCCAAAGTGCAGGATCATCATCACTACCATTCAAAAGCTGGATTCTTTCATCAAGAAGAATAAGGCCCACGAGGTGTACAAAAAGCACATTGTCATGATTTTTGATGAATGCCATAGAAGCCAGTTCGGAGATATGCACCAGTCTATCGTGAAGCATTTCAGAAATTACCATATTTTTGGTTTCACCGGTACGCCTATTTTTGCGGCCAACGCCAATAAGAGCGGGAACTTGCGATATGCTACGACGGAGCAGGTTTTCGGCGACCGCCTTCACACTTATACCATCGTGGATGCAATCCGGGACAAGAATGTGCTGCCCTTCCGCATCGACTATGTGAATACCATGAAGGAAAAGCCCGGGCTCACAGACTCCCAGGTGGAAGCCATCGACAGGAAGAAGGCTCTGGAGGCACCGAAGCGGGTCAGCAAAATTGTGAAGTACGTGCTGGATCACTTCGACCAGAAGACGAACCGCAGTATTTTCTACGCCCTGAAGGGGCAGCGGGTGAATGGTTTCAACTCCATTTTTGCGGCTGAATCCATTCCCATGGTGAAGAAATATTATGTGGAGTTCAAAAAGCAGATGAGAGAGCGGGGAAAGCATCTTACCATTGCCACCATTTTCAGCTATGCACCAAACGAAGAGGCACCGGGACACGTGATTTCCGATGAGGATTTCGATACATCCACCCTGGACCAGAGCTCCCGAGACTTCCTTGAAAGCGCTATAGAGGATTACAACGAAACATTCCAGACCAATTTCTCCACCGATAACGACAGCTTTGAGAACTACTACAAGGACATTTCCCAGCGCATGAAAAAACGGGAAATCGATATGCTGCTGGTGGTGAATATGTTCCTTACCGGCTTTGATGCTACCACCTTGAATACCCTGTGGGTGGACAAGAATCTGAAGCAGCATGGCCTTATTCAGGCCTTCTCCCGCACCAACCGTATCTTGAATTCCGTGAAGACCTTCGGCAATATCGTATGCTTCCGCAACCTGGAAAAGGAAACGGACGACGCGCTGGCCCTCTTCGGTGATAGAAACGCCAGAGGCGTGGTGATTCTGAAGGATTTCAAATCCTACTTTGAGGGATACAAGGATGAGAATGGGGAATCGGTGCCGGGGTATAAGGCCCTTGTGATGCTGCTGAGATCCAAATTTCCTATGGGAGAGGAAATTACCAGCGAGGCGGCACAGAAGGAATTTATTCGTCTCTTTGGTAAAATCCTTCGCCTTCGGAATATTCTCCGGGCCTTCGATCAGTTTGAAGGCTACGATATCATGACCGAAAGAGAACTGCAGGACTACCAGAGCCTTTATATCGACCTGTATGAAGACTGGAAGCCAAGGGGAAAGGAAAAGGAAGATATCAACGACGATATCGTCTTTGAAATGGAACTGGTGCGCCAGGTGGAAGTCAATATCGACTACATCTTAAGTCTGGTACAGAAATATCATGACGGGCACAGAAAAGATAAGGAACTCCTGGGCATTATTGATAAGGCCATGGACTCCAGCCTGGAGCTTCGGAGCAAGAAAGAACTAATTCACGGATTCATTAAGGAAGTGGATGTGGCGCCGGATGAACCCATGAATGTGGCCGATGAATTTCATAAATATGTGGCAGAAGAAAAAGAAAAGGAACTGGACAGCCTCATCCAATCTGAAAACTTGAAACCGGAAGAAACAAAGTCCTTCATGGCCAATTCCTTCCTGGACGGTGAAATTTCCACCATCGGCACCGGCATTGATCAACTCATGCCGCCTATGTCCCGATTCGGATTTGGCGGAAGTGACAGGGAAGGAAAGAAACATCGAATCATTGATAAGCTGAAGGCCTTCTTCAACAAATATCTGGGCATTTAAAGAAAAGAAAAAGACAGGCACCTGCTCAAAGCTGCCTGCCTTTTTTGAGTAGAAACACCATGATACATCTACAGAGTCGTGTTTCTTCTTTTACCTTAAATTACAAAAGGCGCTCTTCAATGGGCGCCTTTTAATTTATGAGAATTGCTGTCAAAGTCGGCTTGTAAAATTTGCAGTGAAGTCACTACCACACCTTAAGGGGCAAAGTCCTTTCCTCAGATGACCCGGAGGGCGTTGGGGAGACGGACGTACTGGAGGTGCTCGGACATGTCCATGTAGAATTCCACGTCGGTGTAGAAGGTATCCATGACTTCATGGAAGTGGGTGCCCAGGTCTTCTTTGAAGGTGTATTCCAGATAGTAGGGGGTCCAGCCGGCTTTCATGAAGAAATATTTCATGGGGTTCAGTTCTGCCGGGCAGGTGAGGTGGGCGGCCTGGAGGAGGTCTTCGCCGGTGGCCCGGTCGAAGCCGAAGTAGGAGGCCATGGAGAGGACCAGGAGTTTCAGTTTGTAGTCTTTTTCCACAAGATCCAGTACGTCCATATTGACGTAGAGATCAGAGGCGATGGAGCGGATTTCCTTTTCTTTCGCCTTGTATTCTTCTTCAGACATGGTGATGGGGTAACCGTTTTTCATTTCGTAGAGCAAACCTTTTCCTTTGGTATCCATAATGGACCTCCTTTTTGAAATATATTATGATTCTATATTTATATTTTACTATATGTATTCAGAAATTTCAATAAGGCAACTTATGGACATGCCCTGTTGGGCTTGAGGGTTCAAAGGGACAAGCCCCTATGGGGCTTGAGGGTTCTAAAGTTTGACGGGGCTATCGCCCCGAGGGTTCTTAAGTTTGACAGCGGCTATGCCGCTGAGGGTTGTGGAGGGCACCTCTAAATTTGTAGAAGGCGCCCTTTTATAAAAAACCTTCACAACCGCCCTGGCGGGCGAGGGAAATGCAGCCCCCTTTGGTGCCTTACGGCATCACCTTTCCCCCGCAAGCGGGGCACTATGGGTGCTTAGCCATGGAGCCATGTCTCTGCAGGAAAGCATAGAAACCTATTCTGCCCCCTGAACAGAGGGAAGTCCGGCGCAGCTGGATAGGGGGAGGCGAGCGCAGCGAGCCAGTCAGCAGAATTGTTTTCATGTCATATGACATAGAAAGCCAATCCCGTAACGCTGACTTTATAAGCATTGCCCAACGGGCAATCCACAACCCTCGGGGCCAAAGGCCCCGTCAAACTTACGAACCCTCCGGCCGCAGGCCGGTCCATCTTAAGAACCCTCGCGCCACGAGCGCGTCCCGCGTCCCATGTGCAATTCTTTCCGGCTTGTTATATAATTAAATTGACTCATTGTTTATTGAAGTACAGGAGATGTATGGAGCGTTACAGGAATTATTCTGATTATCTGAAGGAGAGGTACGGGGAGAAGGTGTACAAGATCCCTGTGTCTCTTCCGGTGACCTGTCCGAACCGGGACGGGTGTCTTTCGTCGGGGGGCTGTATTTTCTGCGGGTCCATCGGCGCTGATTATGAGACGAAGGCGGTGGGCATGGGTATTACCCGCCAGCTGGACCGGAGCATGGCCCATGTGGGGCCGAAGTACAAGGCGCGGAAGTTTATTGCTTATTTCTTGAATTTTACGAACACCTATGCCCCTCTGTCCGATTTCAAAGGCTGGGTGGAGGAGGCCATGAGTCATCCGGCGGTGGTGGCGGTGGATGTGTCTACCCGGCCGGACTGTATTCATGAGGCGTACCTGGATGTGCTGAAGGATGCGTCGCTGAAGTATGGGAAGGATGTGACGGTGGAGCTGGGGCTCCAGAGCAGTAATGTGCACACCCTTTCTGTGCTGAACCGCTGCCATGGGCTTGCGGAGTTTATCGATGCATCTCTTCGCATCGGGCGGTATGGCTTCGACCTCTGCACCCATGTGATTGCTGATCTTCCCTGGGATGACCGGCTGGATGTGGCGGAGACGGCGAAGATTATTTCCGCGCTGCCGGTGACGGAGGTGAAGCTTCATTCTCTTTACATCGTGAAGGGGACGAAGCTGGCAGACATGTATGAGAAGGGGGAGGTCTCGCTTCTTCCTATGGAGGAGTACATGGAGCGGGTGGTGCTTTTTCTTTCTTATCTCCGGAAGGATATCGTGGTGCAGCGCATGGTAGGCCGGGCGTCGGGTGGAAATACGATTACTGTGAACGGCGGCTCTCCCTGGTGGGAAGTGAAGGACCGCATCGACCGGCTTCTGGAGGAAAGAAATATTACCCAGGGCTGCCGCTGCCATTATCTGGACGGCAGGGCAGTGAAGCGTTTTTTGAAATGACAGGGTTCATGAAAGGAAAATGATTACGGAACGGGTAGAAGAAATACTCATCAGGGATTCGCAGGAAGCGTCCCATATTTTTGAAAGAGACAGTTCGTATCTGAAGGTCATGGGAGATCATTACGGCATTGATATATCGGGCCGGGGAAATCTCATCCGCATGAAGGGAGACCATGAGGCGGTGGAGCAGGCGGTTCATGTGGTGGAGCGGCTCCGCCACATGGTGCGTGAGCGTATCCGTCTGTCGGAGCGGCAGGTGCGGCTGGTGATGCGCCTTATGGATGAGGGAAAAGAGCAGCTTCTGGAGGATATGGAAGAGGATATTATCAATTTCACCAAGAGCGGCAATCCCATCCGTCCCCGCACGCTGGGGCAGAAGTTCTATGTGGACGCCATCCGGAGGAATTCCATCACTTTCGGCATCGGTCCGGCAGGCACGGGAAAGACGTACCTGGCGGTGGCCCTGGCGGCTTTTGCCCTTCGGAACCACGATGTGCAGCGCATCATCCTGGTGCGCCCGGCGGTGGAAGCGGGGGAGAAGCTGGGTTTCCTGCCCGGCGATATGCAGGAGAAGGTAAATCCCTATCTGCGTCCTCTCTTCGACGGCCTCTTGGATATGTTCGGCCCCGAGGAGTTCATGCGGCTCCAGCAGAAGGGGCAGATCGAGGTGGCGCCGCTGGCTTATATGCGGGGACGCACGCTGGAGAAGTCTTTCGTCATTCTGGACGAGGCCCAGAATACTACGGTGGAGCAGATTAAAATGTTCCTCACCCGTCTGGGGTTCCGGTCCAAAATGGTGATTAACGGCGACGTGACCCAGATCGACCTGCCGCCCCATGTGAAGAGCGGCCTCATCGACGCTCTCCGGGTGCTCGGCGGGGTGAAGGATATCGGACAGGTTCATTTCACAGAGGACGATGTGGTGCGTCACGACCTGGTGGCCGCCATTATCCATGCCTATGAGGAAGATGCTAGGAAAAGAAATAAAAACGGAGGCAGCAGCCATGGAAATCACGATTAATTACAGCGATATGAAATATTACAGTGAGGAACTGGAAGCACTGATTCATAAGGTGCTGGAGAAGGGGGCCGAGCTCCAGAAGGTGCCGGAGGATGCAGAAATCAGCGTGCTCATCTGCGACGGGGAGACTATTCATGAGCTGAACCGGGACTACCGCCATGTGGATGCGCCCACTGACGTCCTTTCCTTTGCCCTGAACGAAGGGGAAGACGATATTCCGGAAGAGGAAAAGGCTCTGGGCGATATCGTCATCAACCTGGACCGGGCGGTGGAACAGGCGAAGGAATTCGGCCACAGCAAGGAAAGGGAAATGGCCTATCTTTCGGTGCACGGTTTCCTCCATATCCTGGGCTATGACCACTACGATCCGGAAGAAAAGAAGGCCATGAGAAAGGCGGAGGAAGACATCCTCGGCGCCTGCGGCATTACCCGCATGATGACCGAAGGCAAGCTGGAAGCGGAACATGAAGGCTGATGTCATCCAGAGCCTTCTGGAAAAGGCGGAGGAGGCCAGGAAGAAAAGCTACTCTCCCTACTCCCGCTATCCCGTGGGAGCGGCCTTGATGGCCAAAGACGGCACCATCTATGCCGGATGCAACGTGGAGAACGTTTCCTACGGCGCCGCCCTCTGCGCGGAACGGAATGCCCTGGGAAGCGCCGTGGCTGATGGACAGCGGGACTTTACCGCCATCGCCATCATCGGGAGCCATAAGGACTACACCATGCCCTGCGGCATCTGCCGCCAGGTGCTGTCCGAATTTCATGTGCCCCTCATCATCTGCGGAAAGTCACCTGAAGACTATCGCACCTATACCCTGGAAGAACTGTTTCCTTCTTCCTTCAGGGCTGAAGAACTGAAACACTGACTCAATAAGGAGAATCCATGACAGACAAAGAAACTAAATTTCATTCCGGCTTCGCTGCCCTGCTGGGCCGGCCCAATGTGGGAAAATCCACCCTCATGAATGCCCTTCTGGGAGAAAAGATTTCCATCGTCTCCGCCCACGCCCAGACTACGAGAAATAAAATCACCGGCGTGTGGAACGGCGACAATGCCCAGGTGGTATTCCTGGATACCCCGGGCATGCACAAGCCCCAGAGCAAACTGGGCGAAGCCATCCGCCAGAGCACCATGGACGCCCTGGACGAGGTGGACATGATCGTCTTCCTCTGCGCCGTGAACGATCCCCTGGGCGCCGGCGACCGCTACATCCTCTCCCTTCTGAAGGACCGAAAAGTGCCGGTCATCCTGGCCCTCTCCAAGACGGACCTCATTTCCAAAGAAGAAGTGCTGAAGAAAATCGTACAGTACAGCAAAATCTACCCCTTCGCTGAAATCATCCCCCTCTCCGCCAAAACCGGGGAGAACCTGGATGAGCTCATGAAGTGCGTGGTGAAATACATGCCCGAAGGGCCGAAGTACTTCCCTGACGACATGGTGACTGACCAGCCGGAACGAAATATCGTCCAGGAAATCGTGAGAGAAAAACTTCTCACCCGCACCAGAGACGAAGTGCCCCACGCCATCGGCGTATACACCGAAGAATTCTCCGAAAGGGAGAACGGCAAAGTCTACATCCGCTGCACCATCTACGTGGAGCGGGACTCCCAGAAACGGATCATCATCGGCAAAAAAGGCAGCGTCCTCAAAGCCGCCGGCCAGGAAGCCCGGGAAGAAATCCAGAACCTCATCGGCGCCCCGGTGTTCCTGGACCTGTGGGTGAAAGTCACCAAAGACTGGAAGAATAAAGATTATATTCTGAGAGAACTGGGATATAAGGAACATAAGTAACACGCCCCTTTGGGGCGTGAGGGTTCAGGCGCCTTCGGCGCGGTCGGGATCGGGGCCGGGACTTAGGCGGTGCTTTCCAGTATTCCCGTAGGTTGACGCGGCTTCGCCGCGAGGGTTGATGGCGCCGCCGGGCCTTTGGCCCTGGGCGCCAAGGGTTCTGTCCGGGACCGGCTGACGCCTCCCGGACGGGTTGAGGGCTCCGCCCTCGGGAGGTATGAAGTACTGTGGAGGTCCTGCATAGGACCTCCAAGTCAGCCAAAGTAGGCCCTTAGCCTGCCCATTAAAGGGCTTACCTATTGGTTGGCTGACCGTGCCGCTGGCGAGGTGGGCGCCTTCGGCGCCATTTTTATGCCGCCTTTGGCGGCTAAAACCATACAACCGCCCTGCGGGCGAGGAAATGCACCCCTTTTGGTGGCTGGC
>OBAH01001658.1_pt1 | contig 12245 bp, 10 predicted proteins | sample 1517491 | NCBI WGS metagenome assembly OBAH01 (sample SAMN04571697, study PRJEB22368) | human gut metagenome | biome: human gut; material: stool | host: Homo sapiens | place: Luxembourg | collected 2012-08-03
CCAGTCATACAAAAATAAATCGTGTAGCATTGCACCTCTAGCTGCAGAAACATAATCCCAGCCATATTTTTTGCAAAATAAATATGACCAATAGGCAACTTCTAAACAATGTTCATAACAAGAACAATCGTAGTGTTGCCTAAAATTTTTCATCTGTTTTACAGTAGAATTTTCTAAAATATCTTTTGTTATATTTAAAAATTCAATTATATTATCATAGTTATATGTATGTACACTAACTTTTTTTTCTCTAACTTTTAAAGTTTGCATCTTATGTTATTACCTCTATGTTCATTTCTTAAATTTATTATAAACACAATAAAAGTCTATGTCAATAAAAAAATAAGAGATTAAAATGGTATTTTCTTGCAATATTTTTAAAAATAATACTAGACAAAAACACTTGTTTGTGTTATCATTGGTTCAATGAAGTTTTTATCATTATAGCTATGAAAAAATTTTTGTTATAAATTAAAAATGAATTTGCAAAGCAAGAAATGGAAGTACTTATGATTGATTTAAAACAGAGTGTTCAATATATTAAGGGTGTTGGACCGAGTAGGGCAAAGTTATTAAGCCTGCTTGGTGTAAATACTGTTGAAGATTTGATTAATTATTATCCGAGAACGTATGAGGATAGAACAAAAATAAAAAAGATAGAGGAGCTTCAAGATGGAGAAGATGCTCTTATTGAGGCTGTGACGGTAACTGCTGCAACCGTTTTTAAATTAAGAAGAAATATGTCTGTTTCAAAAGTTATGGTGCAGGACGATACTGGTAGATGCTTAATTACGTGGTTTAATCAGGATTATATGAGAAACGTAATTCATGCACATGAAAAATATAGATTTTTTGGAAAAGTTACTAAAAAACTTGGGCAGATAGAAATGGCGTCACCTGTTTTTGATGAGGAAGGAAAAAGCAAGAATACAGGTAAAATTGTGCCTGTTTATTCTACTACAAAAGGATTGCCAGACTCAGCAATAAGACAAGCTGTTGAAAATGCACTTTCGATGGTAAATGCGAAATTACAAGAAACATTACCAGAATATATAACTAAAGATTATCATTTAATGGAACTAGATCAAGCAGTAAGAGAAATTCACTTTCCAAGCAAAATGGAAAATTTGGCGAGAGCAAGAAATAGGTTAGTATTCGAAGAATTGCTAACATTTCAACTTGCTTTATTAAGCTTGAAGGAACAATATGATAATGAAATAAGAGGCATAAAATACAGCAAAGATGTGCATATGTCAGATGTAATAAACACATTACCATTCAAACTAACAAAAGCTCAACTAAGAGTTCTTGAAGAAATAGACAATGACATGGAATCGGAAAAGCCAATGAATAGGCTTTTGCAGGGAGACGTTGGTTCTGGTAAGACCGTAGTTGCAATGATTGCAGCATATAAGGCTGTGAAGAGTGGATATCAAGTTGCAGTAATGGCTCCAACAACAATACTTGCAACACAGCACATAAATAATTTTAATAAAATATTAGAGCCATTTGGAATACGTTGTGGATTACTAGTAAGCAGTCTAACAAAAAAACAGAAAGGCATACTCCTAGAAAAATTAAAAAATGGTGAAATAGACATATTAATTGGAACTCATGCTCTTTTACAAGAAAATGTAGAGTTTAAAAATGTAGGACTAGTAGTAACAGATGAGCAACACAGATTTGGCGTAAAACAAAGAAGTGTAATTGCTGGTAAAGGAAAAAATCCAGATGTACTGGTAATGACTGCAACTCCTATTCCAAGAACACTAGCGATAATAGTATATGGAGATTTGGATATTTCCATAATAGATGAACTGCCACCAAACAGGAAAAAGATTGATACAATAGCAGTAAAAGAAAATATGACAGATAGAATAATTCAGTTTATAAAGAAAAATGTGGACGAAGGTAGACAAGCATACATAGTATGTCCATTCGTGGATGAAAACGAAGAAATGATGGATGTAAAATCTGTAGAAAAACTAGCAGAAAATTATAAGAACGAAGTGTTTAAGGATTATAATGTAGAAATATTACATGGAAAAATGAAACCAAAAGATAAAGAACAAGTAATGCAAGATTTCAAAGAAAATAAAATAAGCATACTAATTTCTACAACTGTAATTGAGGTTGGAGTGGATGTACCAAATGCAAACATAATGGTAATAGAAAATGCTGAAAGATTTGGTTTGGCACAGTTACATCAATTAAGAGGAAGAGTTGGAAGAGGAGAATTTAAGTCATATTGTATACTAAAATATAACAGTAATTCTGCAATAGTAAGAGAAAGAATGAAAACAATGACAACAACAGAAGATGGCTTTAAAATAGCAGAAAAAGACTTAGAATTAAGAGGTTCTGGAGAATTCTTCGGAACAAAACAACATGGACTACCAGAATTCAGAATAGCAAATATATTTGAAGATGTTAAAATACTAAAATTAGTACAAGAACTTGCACTAAAAATAGAAATGAATGATCCAAAACTAGAAAAAGAAGAAAACAAAAAATTAAAGGCATTAGTAAATAGAGTAAGAGAAGAAAGAATAGAATTATAAGAAAATTTCTGAAAACCCTTGCATTTTTTCCATAAAAAGGGTATAATAATATTGACATAAGAAGTACGGCAGAAGAGTGGAAACAAATTCCACTCTTCTACAATGTTATAAGACAACATTTAATATGAATATAGGGAGGTATATCTTGTCTAAAATAGAAGAAAAAGTAGAAGAGCTCGTTACAAAGCCAATAAATGAACTTGGTTACAGAGTATACGATGTTATGTACGTAAAAGAAGGCAAAGACAATTATTTAAGAATATTTATAGATAATGATACTGGAATTAGTTTAGATGATTGCGAAAAGGTAAACAATGCAATTACAGATATGCTAGATGAAGCGGATTATATAAAAGACCAATATTTTCTTGAAATTTCGTCTTCTGGAGTAGAAAGACATATTAGAAAAGATTCACAGTTGCAAGAACATATTGGAAAAGATATAGATGTGAAATTGTTTAAAACATTAAATAAGCAAAAAGAGCTTGAGGGAAATCTTAAACAATTTGACGAAAAGACCATTACATTAATCATAAATGAAGAAGAAATTACAATAGAAAGAAGTAACATTAGCTCGATGAAAAGGGCTTTTAAATGGTAATAATATAATTGAAAGGAATGATTGGAAAATGAAGAAGAATGTAAAAAAGGTAGAAAACAAAGGAATTGATAGTACAGAATTAATAATGGCACTAGATGAACTTGAAAAAGAAAGAGGAATAAAAAAAGACTATGTTATAGAATCTATAGAAACGGCTTTAGTTACAGCATATAAGAGAAATTTTGATGTTACGTCAGACAATGTAAAAATTACTCTAAACCGTGAAACAGGTGAGACACACGTTTATGAAGAGCTTAATGTAGTAAACGAAGTTGAAGATTGGGACACACAAATTTCAGTAGAAGATGCTAAGAAAATTGACCCAAGATATAATGAGGGAGATGTTGTTGAAAAAGAATTAATGCCAAAGAACTTTGGTAGAATTGCAGCTCAAACAGCAAAGCAAGTTATAGTACAAAGAATAAGAGAAGCTTCAAGAGAAGTAATATTTAGCGAATTCAACGAGAAAAAAGGCGAAATAGTTTCTGGTATAGTACAAAAAGTTGATAAGAACATTGTTGTATTAGATTTAGGAAAAATTGAAGGTATAATGCCAATTAAAGAGCAAATACCAACAGAACATTACTATGTAAATCAAAAATTAAGAGCATGTGTTGCAAATGTTGAAAAAGGTGCAAAAGGCTCAACACAAATAATAGTTTCAAGAGCAAATAATGATTTCTTAAGAAAATTATTCGAGCTTGAAATTCCAGAAATTTATGAAGGTTTAATCGAAATTAAGAGTATTTCAAGAGACCCAGGAAAGAGATGTAAAGTTGCAGTATATTCTCCAAATGAAAACATAGACCCAGTTGGTTCTTGTGTTGGACAAAAAGGAATTCGTATTCAAAATATAATAAATGAATTAAGCGGAGAAAAAATAGATGTAATAGAATGGAATGAAGATCCATCTACATACATTGCAGAAGCTTTACTTCCAGCAAAAGTTATGGCTGTTGATATTAAAGATGAAGAAAGATTTGCCCAAGTAATAGTTCCAGATGATCAATTATCATTAGCTATTGGTAAAGCAGGACAAAATGCAAGACTTGCAGCTAAATTAACAAACTGGAAAATAGATATAAAGAGTGAATCTCAATTTAGAGAAATGATACAAGAGCTACAAGCAAATGGTGAAGAAAAAGAAGAAACTGCAGATGCAGAAAACGTTGATGAAACAAATGTAGAAGAGGCAAACGAAGTAGAAAACGTTGAAACATCAGAAGAAAATAAAGACGAAGAATAAAAGGAAGTGTGATACTTGAAGAAAATACCACAAAGAACTTGCTTAGGTTGCAATGAAGCAAAACCTAAAAATGAATTGATAAGAATTGTAAAACAGAGTGATGGCAAAATATTCGTAGACAAAACAGGAAAGGCTGAAGGACGAGGTGCATATATATGTAATAATGTAGAATGCTTGGAAAAGGCCATAAAGTCAAAGAGATTGAGCAGAAGCTTTGAAACAGAAATAAACAACGAAATTTATGAAAGCTTAAGAGGTGTAATTATTGATAAATAGAGAAAATAAAAAGGAATTAAGCACAAGAATAAATATAGGGGGTGGAATTATTGGGTAAAATAAAAATTCACGAACTAGCAAAAGAAATAGGAATGTCAAGCAAAGATGTACTTGAAAAAGCAAAGTCGCTAGGCATAGATGTAACAAGCCATTTAAGTAATGTGACAGATGAACAAGCAACAGAAATTAGAAATGCATATTCAAAAAATAATAAAAATAATGTGAAAAAGGAAAATAAAGTGGAAAATAAGAAAGAAACCAAAAAAGAAACAAAGAAAGATAACAAAAAAGATACTCCAGTAATTATTAGAAGAGAAGTTATATTAAATGATGAAGAGGATTCTAAGAAAGACAATAAGAAAGCTGAAGAAAGAAAAGATGTAGGTTTTGTAAAAAGAAGAAATAACAACGATTATAACATTGTTTACAGAAATAAACCTAATAAACCTCTTACAGTAAATGAATTATTTGGACTTGGTAAAAAAGAAGAAAAGCCAAAGGCAGATGTAAAAGCTGAAACCGCAAAGAAAGAAGAAGTTAAGAAGGAAGAGAGTACTGCTAAAGCTACTACAACTGAAGTAAAAACAGAAACTGCAAAAGTAGAAAAAGCCGAAACTACAAAGGCAGAAACAGTAAAGGCTGAAACTGTAAAAACAGAAGCTCCAAAGCCAGAAGTTAAAGCAGAAGTAAAACAAGAAGCTGTAAAAGCAGAAAGTTCTAAAACTGAAGTTGTAAAGAATGATAGAACCGAATCTCATGACAGAAATGACAATTATAGAGGCGAAAATTCTAGAAACGACAACAGAGGCGAGTATTCAAGAAACGATTCTTTCCAAAGAAGAAATAACTTCAATAATGGAAATAGAGAATTTGGAAATAATAATGGTAACAGAGACTTTAGCAATAACAGAAACCAATTCCAAAGAAACAATAACTTCAATAGAAATGATAGATTCCAAAATAATAATCAATCAAGAGATGGTTACAGACAAAATAATCAAAATGGCCAAAATAATAGATTTAATAATGGCAATAATGGTTATAATAAAAATAACCGTGATAATAACGGATTTAACAGAAATAACCGTGATAACAATGGCTTTAACAGAAATAATAATCGTGATAATAATGGCTTTAACAGGAACAACAATGGTGGTTTCAACAGGAGACCATTAGATGAGAAGAGATTAGACAAGAAAATTAACGATATATTAGAGACTGAAATTGTTGAAAAAGAAAGCCAAAGAGATTATTCTACAAAGGCAAGTTTCAAGGCTAAGAGCAATAAATATGATGAAAATAAGCAAAATAAGAATAAGTCTAGAAGATTCAATGGTGAAGAAGAATATGATGAGGGCAAGTTAAAGAATTTAAAACAAGTAGATAAGCTTTCTAACATGTTTGGAGACCAAGAAGGTGGAATGCTTGATTACTACGATTTATCAACAGAACGTGGTAAGAAGGGTAAACGTAAAAACCAGAAAAATACTGAGGAAAGAAATAAGCAAAAAATATTTAAGCTAACAGAAATAACAATTCCAGAGAGCATAAGTGTTAAAGACCTAGCAGCAGAGTTAAAGAAAACAAGTGGTGAAGTAATAACAAAGCTTATGGGATTAGGAATAATGGCAACTATAAATCAAGAGCTAGATTTCGATACAGCATTCTTAGTAGCAGAAGAATTTGGTGTAACAGCCAACAAGAAGGAAGAAGTTAAAGAAGAAGATATACTATTTGACGAGTCAGAAGATAAGGCAGAAGACTTAGTTCAAAGAGCTCCAGTAGTTGTTGTTATGGGACACGTTGACCATGGTAAGACATCACTTCTAGATGCAATTAGAAAAACAAATGTAATAGAAGGCGAAGCCGGAGGAATTACACAACATATTGGTGCATATAAGGTATCAATAAATGGAAGAGAAATTACATTTTTAGATACACCAGGACACGAGGCATTTACAAGTATGCGTGCTAGAGGTGCTCAAATTACAGATGTTGCAATACTTGTTGTTGCAGCAGATGATGGTGTAATGCCACAAACTGTTGAAGCTATAAACCATGCTAAAGCAGCCGGAATTCCAATAATAGTTGCAATAAACAAAATTGATGTACCAGGAGCTAACCCTGAAAAGGTAAAACAAGAATTAATGAAATATGAATTAGTTCCAGAAGAATGGGGTGGAGATACAGTATTTGTAGAAATTTCTGCAAAACAACATATCAACATAGACCAATTACTAGAAATGGTATTATTAGTTTCAGACATGCAAGATTTAAAAGTAAATCCAAATAAGCAAGCTAAAGGTGTTGTAATAGAAGCAAGACTAGATAAAGCAAAAGGTCCTATCGCATCTGTATTAGTACAAAGAGGAAGCTTAGACGTTGGAGATACAGTAGTTGTTGGAACATCAATTGGTAGAATTAGGGCAATGAAAGACGATAAAGGAAAACGTGTTAAATGTGCAGGTCCTTCTACACCAGTAGAAATTATGGGACTTACAAAAGTACCAGAAGCAGGAGAAACTTTCTATGAAGTTAAAGATGAAAAAATGGCTAAACACTTAATAGAAAGAAGAGAAAGAAAAGCAAGAGAAGATGCTATGAATGCATACAACAAAGTAACATTAAGCAATCTATTCGAGCAAATGGAACACGAAAACTTAAAACAATTAAATATAATTGTAAAAGCAGATGTTCAAGGTACAGCAGAAGCATTAAAGCAATCTCTTGAAAAATTATCTGATAACGAAGTTGCAGTAAAAGTAATACACTCAAATGCAGGAGCTATAAATGAATCTGATGTTAACCTAGCAAAAGCTGCAAAGGCTATAATAATAGGATTTAATGTAAGACCAAACGCAACAGCAAAAGAAGTTGCAGAAAAACAAGGAGTAGAAATCAAGTTATATTCTGTAATTTATCAAGCATTAGAAGATGTTGAAGCTGCAATGAACGGCTTACTAGACCCAGTTTATGAAGAAAAAGTAATCGGAAATGTAGAGGTAAGACAAACATTCAAAGTTTCAAATGTTGGAACAATTGCTGGTGGATACGTAAAAGACGGAAAAGTTGAAAGAAATGCCGGAGTAAGAGTAATAAGAGAAGACGTTGTAATACACGAAGGCAAACTTGCATCATTAAAGAGATTTAAAGATGACGTTAAAGAAGTTGCTAAAGGGTTCGAATGTGGTCTTCAAATTGAGAATTACAACGATATTAAAGAAGGCGACATTATAGAAGTATTCGTAATGGAAGAAATAAAAAGAACTAAAAAATCAAAAGTACAACAAATTTCTCAAGAACATGGAATGAACAAATAATCTAAAACCGAAGAAAGGAAATTTTAGAGAAAATGAGTAAAAATGAAGCTAGACTTGGCAGAGTTAATGAAGAATTAATGAAAGCCTTAAGCCAAATAATAACTTATGAATTGAAAAATCCTGATGTTACAGGAATGATAAGTGTTACAAGAGTAAAGGTAACACCAGACTTAAAATATGCGAAAGTATATGTAAGTATGTTAAATTCAAAAAGTGTAGAAAAAACTATGCAAGGGTTAAAAGACTCTGCAGGCTTTATGAGAACACAAGTTGCTAGAATGGTAAATTTAAGAATTACTCCAGAGCTTGTATTTGAATATGATGATTCAATAGAACATGGAGAAAGAATAGATAATATTTTAAAGCAAATTAGTGAACAAGATAAGGCAATAAAAGAGAAAAAATAATATTTTTAGGGACAGCACAACTTTTATTATGCGGTCCCTAAAAGTCTATATAGGAAGGAACAATAATGACTTTAGATAATATTTTAGAAGAAATAAAAAAAGCAAATACCATTGCAATAGTAGTACATGAAAATCCAGATGGTGACGCCATTGGAAGTGCACTTGCTATGAAATTGGCATTGGAGCAATTAAACAAAGAAGCAGACGTAATAATACCAGAGTATCCAAGTGCATTCAGCTTTTTGCCAGGAGTAGAAAAAATAAAGAAAGAATCTGACATACAAGAATACGATTTAGCAATAGCTTTAGATTGTGCAAGTATTAGGTTATTAAATGGATTTGCAAAATATTTTGATAATGCAAAAGTAAAGGTTGCAATAGACCACCACAGTAGTAACACAATGTATGCAGATTACAACTTCATAAGCCAAGATTCACCAGCATGTGCCCAACTATTATTAGTTGCATTTAGTTACTTTGGAATAGAAGTTACTAAAGAAATTGGAACTTGCATCTTAGCAGGAATAATCACAGATACAGGTGGATTTAGATACTCAACAGTTACAGCAGAAACTTTTAGATTTGTTGCAGAGCTATGCGAAAAAGGTGTAAAAGTATCACAAATATATGATAAGGTATATTCAAGCAAGACAAGAGCTAAATTTGAATTACACAGAATTGCACTTGAAAGACTTGAGTTTTTAGAAGAGGGCAAAATAGCCTACACATACATAACAAAGGCAGACGAAGAAAAAGTTGGAGCCGAAAACGGAGACTACGACGGAATTGTAGAAAATGGTAGAGATGTTGAAGGTGTTGAAGTTTCACTATTCTTAAGAGAAACAAGCAAAGGCATAAAAGCATCAATACGTTCTAAAAACTATGTAAATGCAGCAGAAGTTGCAATGATGTTTAGTGGTGGCGGACATTTACGTGCAGCAGGTTGTAGCAATTTACCAGGAACTATAGAGCAAGTAAAAAACCAGATGATAAACAGAATAAGAAGCTGCCTAAAATAAATTTTGTCGCCCAATAGGGACGCCCTTTCGCCAAATAGGGACGCCCCTTTTTGGGCGAAAGGAGCATTAAATTGAACGGAATAATTTTAATAAATAAAGAAAAAGGTTGTACATCACATGATGTAGTTTATAAAGTAAAAAAACTAACAAATTCTAAAGTAGGACATACTGGTACATTAGACCCTAACGCAACAGGAGTATTACCACTTTTAATTGGAGAAGCAACTAAAATTTCTAAATATTTAATAAACCATGATAAAGAATATGAAGTTGTATTAGAATTAGGCAAAAAAACTTCGACAGCAGATGTAGAGGGAGAAGTAATAGAAGAAAAAGAAGTTCCAGCTAAAAGCCTAGAAGAGCAATATGTAAAAGAAATTTTAAAAACATTTATTGGAAAACAAGAACAGACTCCACCAATTTATTCTGCAATAAAAATAAATGGGAAAAAGCTATATGAATATGCAAGAAAAGGACAAGAGGTAAAATTAGAGCCAAGACAAATAGAAATATATGATATTGAGCTTCTAAACATAAATAAAACAGAAAAACAAATAAGCTTTAGAGTGCAATGTTCAAAAGGAACTTACATAAGGAGTTTATGCGAGGATATAGCAGAAAAGCTTGGAACAGTTGGCTTAATGAAAGAGTTAAAAAGAACTGTGGTTGGAGATTTTAAAATAGAAAATGCAATTACTGTAGAAGAATTAAAAGAAAAAATAGAAAATAAAGACTACTCTTGCATAATTTCTATAGAAGAAATATTTAAACATAATAATAGAATAGAACTAAATACACAAGATTATAGCAAATATGTAAATGGAGTAAAGCTAGATATAGAAAATTGTAAAATAACAGAATTTGATGTGACACGAAGAAATGTTAAAGAAGAAACACAGAAAAACAATTTAACAGATGAAACATATAGAATATACTTAGACAATAAATTTATAGGACTTGGAATTGTTAGTGAAAATAAATTAAAAAGAGATTTGATTATACAAGACTAACAGTATGAGAAAATATAAAAAGACGAAATTCAACAAAAAATGACAAATTTGAAAAATAAGAAAAGATTATTGTACTGGTGTAGAACGATGATATTATTCATATTGAATAAATAATACTTTATTTGAAAGAATAAAACGAACTTGCCAAGGAATTATAGGAGGCTGTAAATGAAAGTGGTAGTAATTCAGACGATTTATTGATAAGATTAGCTTTTATAAGTTAGTCTTTTTTATACTAAATAATTCATATGTGACTAAATGAAAAATTTTACGTCAGTATAGATGAAGGAGATAAAATGGAAGACAACGAAATAATTGAACTTTACTGGAAACGTGATGAAGTGGCAATACTAGAAACAGATAAGAAATATGGAAAATATTGTAGTAAGATAGCTTATAACATATTAGCAAGTGTTGAAGATTCGGAAGAATGCGTTAATGATACATATTTGCATGCGTGGAATGCGCTTCCACCTAATAGACCTAATATTTTTAAGGCTTTCCTAGCAAAAATTACAAGGAATTTGGCTCTTGATAAATATGATAGTAAAACTGCACAAAAAAGAAATAATTCAATGGATTTAGTTTATGAAGAATTAGAAGATTGCATACCAACGTATAGTATGGAGAAAGAAATTGAACACAATGAACTTGTGAAAGAGCTTAATATGTTTTTAGAAAATCTGTCAAAGGAAAAAAGAGTGATATTTCTCGAGAGATACTGGTATATGAGTTCGATTAAAGATATAGCAACAAAACATAAGCAAAAAGAAAGTAAAACGAAAATGGAATTATTAAGAATGAGAAATGCCTTAAGAAAATATTTGGAGGAGAGAGGTGAAATGGTATGAATTCAAGAGATTTATTAAGAGCTCTTGGCGATATTGATGATAAGTATCTAGATGAAGAATATGAGACACCCAAAGTGAAAAATAAAAAAGAATTTTATATGAAGATTATTAGAAACAAAAAAATTATCTATGGCTTATCATCGGCTTGTGCAGTATTTATATTAGGTGTTGGAATATTGGCTATGCAGAAAAAGTCAAATAATAATGAGATGAAAGTTGAAAATGAAAGAATGGTTAGTAGTCAAAATATGAATGTAATGTTAGAAATTAATCCGATGCAAGGTGCCTCAATGGCAAAATTAGATGCAGATGTACAGACCGTTGAAATAAGTAGCTTGCCAGAAAAATTTGGATTTATTAATAATATTGCATTGCCAAGTGAATATAAATTAGAAAATAGTTATGAAATTTATACAAGAGAAAATTATGATACTGCTGAATATAGTTTATTGCATGATTACGTATTTAATTATAGTAAGGACTATGAAAATACTATTAAAGTAGCTTTTTCGGAAGTAGGAGAACCAATAAGAGATTATTTCTTAGATGACAGTAAAAAAATATCAAAAATTGGTGATGTAGATGTTATTATATCTCAATATGAAAAAATGTATGTGGCAACGTTTAAATGTAAAGAAATAAATTTTGACATAGAAACAAATGGAATAACAGAGGAAGAATTAGTAAATCTATTGGAAAGCATAATAAAATAATAAATAAAGGACTACATTAAACAGTGTAGTTCTTTTTACGTGTTGATAAAAGAGAGATTTTGTGGTATAAATTAAAATTGATAATTTATATAGGAGTTTATATTATGAAGATTATAACATTATGTGGAAGTTTGAAATTTCAAAAATATATGATGCACACTGCTGAAAAAATGGCGTTGTTAGGCAATTGCGTTCTGACACCGATATATCCAACTTCTGAAAATACGGAAAGAACAGAAGA
>OBAH01001662.1_pt1 | contig 12238 bp, 8 predicted proteins | sample 1517491 | NCBI WGS metagenome assembly OBAH01 (sample SAMN04571697, study PRJEB22368) | human gut metagenome | biome: human gut; material: stool | host: Homo sapiens | place: Luxembourg | collected 2012-08-03
GGTGCCAGTCTGGAAACGCCTCACATCATGATGCTGGCCGATGACCCGGGCTGCACCCTCATCGAGCCGGTGGCGGCGCATAAGGCGGAGCTGCCCAAGGTGTACGAGGGCGAGCTGATGCTGGGCGGCGGCCACATCGCAGGATGGGCCGTGGAGGACCCTGCCCTCATCGCGCAGATCGAGCATGCGCTGGACGTGCTGGGCAGCCAGGAAGAATTTGACAAAAAATACCCGGATGCCACCCGCCGCGACCCGCTGACCCTGGCTGTGGGCGACGGCAACCACTCGCTGGCCACCGCAAAGGCCTGCTGGGAGGAACTGAAAAAGACCCTGACGCCGGAGCAGGCCGCGAACCATCCGGCCCGCTGGTGCCTGGCCGAGGTGTGCAACGTGCACTCGCCCGCCATCGAGATCGAGCCCATCCACCGCGTGCTGTTCAATGTGGACTGTGCGGCGGTGCTGCTGGCGCTGATCACCTGGAGCGACGCCAACATGGCAGGCTGCTGCTTTGGCGGCAGCAAGAAGCAGCCTTTCACGCTGGCCGGGCCCCACATGGCCAATGTGCTCAGCTTTGAGGACCCCACCGCCCCGCTGACCGTGGGCACCATCGATGAATTCATTGAATACTACCTCGAACACCACAAGGAGGCCCGCGTGGATTACGTCCACGACGAGCCTGCCGTCCGTGCCCTGTGCAAGAAGGGCGCTGTGGCGTTCCTGATGCCGCCGTTTGCCAAGAGCGACCTGTTCAAGGGCGTCGTGATGGGCGGTGTGCTGCCCCGCAAGACCTTCAGCATGGGCCACGCAGAAGAAAAGCGGTACTATGTGGAGTGCCGGAAAATTACGGAATAATTATTGGAGAACCATGACATTTAAAGAATTGAATCTGTCCGCCCCGCTTCTGCGCGCTGTGCAGGAGGCAGGCTATGAGACCCCGTCGCCCATCCAGGCGGCTGCCATCCCGCCGGTGCTGTCCGGCCGGGATCTGATGGGCTGCGCCCAGACCGGCACCGGCAAGACGGCTGCCTTTGCGCTGCCCATGCTGGACCGCCTCACGGCCAACCCGCCCCGCCGCAAGGGGGCTATCCGGGCCCTGATCCTCACGCCCACCCGCGAGCTTGCTTTGCAGATCGGCGAGAGCTTTGAAGCCTACGGCAAGTACCTCAAGCTGCGCAGCACCGTCATCTTTGGCGGCGTGGGCCAGGCACCCCAGGTGGAAGCGCTGAAAAAGGGCGTGGACATCCTCATCGCCTGCCCGGGACGGCTCAACGACCTGATCGGTCAGGGCTTCATCGACCTGTCGGACCTTGAAATTTTCGTGCTGGACGAAGCCGACCGCATGCTGGATATGGGCTTTGTGCACGATGTGAAAAAGGTGATCGCCAAGCTGCCCAAGGAGCGCCAGAACCTGATGTTCAGCGCCACCATGCCCGCCGAGATCGAGCAGCTGGCCGCCGGCATCCTGCGCAAGCCCGCCTTCGTCAAGGTGGACCCGGTGTCCAGCACGGTGGACCGCATCCAGCAGAGCCTTTACCATGTGGAAAAGGGCAACAAGAAATTTCTGCTGCCCTGGCTCATCAAGAACCTGCAGCCCCCGGTGGTGAACGCGCTGGTGTTCAGCCGCACCAAGCACGGTGCGGATAAGATCGCCCGCGACCTGACCAAGCAGGGCATCCTGGCAGCGGCCATCCACGGGAACAAGAGCCAGACCGCCCGCGTCACCGCGCTGGAAGATTTCAAGGCCGGTAAGACAAAGGTGCTGGTGGCCACCGACATCGCCGCCCGCGGCATCGACATCAGCGAGCTGTCCCACGTGTTCAACTACGACCTGCCCGAGGTGCCGGAGACCTACGTGCACCGCATCGGCCGCACGGCCCGCGCCGGTGCCGACGGCACGGCTGTCAGCTTCTGCGCGCCCGAGGAGCAGGAATATCTGGCGGGCATCGAAAAGCTGAACCGCCGCAAGATCCCGGTGGTGAGCGGCCACCCCTGGGACGGCGTGCCCGCCCCGGTGCGCCCGGAGCCGCCCGTGCGCGGCAAAAAGCCGAAGGCGGCTGCCGCACAGGCCGACACGCAGCCCGAACCGCAGGCACAGAAGGCCGCCAAGGCTGAAAAACCTGCAGCCGCAAAGGCAAAGCCTGAAAAAAAGGCTGCCGCCGCGCCCAAGGCGCAGGCAAAGCAGCCCGCAAAACTGGAAAAAGAGGAACAACCCATGGATGATACCAAGCGTACTTCCGGCGGACGCAGCAATGACCGCCGTTCCAATAATAACAGCCGCCCCCGCCGGGAACAGAATGCCCCGGCCCGCGGCAGCAATGCACAGCCCAAGTTCGACCCCCACTTTGTGAGCGCGCCGGAGGCCACCCCGCTGCGCCCGGCCAAGAAGACCCCGGCAGCCCCTGCTGCTCCGGCCATCCGCAGCGCCGCCCAGCCTGCCCAGAACAATGCACAGGGCCAGCAGAAGGGCCGCCGCAATGACCGCAGTGACCGCCTGGCCCGTGGTGCCCAGAACAGTCAGAGCGCCCAGAATGCGGAATCCGGCCGCAGCCGTGACCAGCGCGGCCGCAGCCAGAACACGGGCCGCAGTGCCCAGCCCGCCCGCGCCCCCAAGGCAGAACCTGCCCGCCGTGGCCGCGGCGCGGCCGCCCGCGATGAGGACCCGGGCCTTGTGCTCATCAGCCGCCGCCCGCCGCAGCAGAAGTTCACGAACTTTGAGGAGTATATGAACGCCCACGGCGGTGCCACCGCCCCCATTGAGGACCACAGCGACGAAGTATGAGCAGAAGTGAACCGTTCGCCCCGTGGCAGTGCCCGCTGTGCGGCGCGCGCCTTTCCGGGGACAGCGTCCTGAAATGCGAAAAAAGCCACTGCTTTGACCGCGCCAAAGAGGGCTACTGGCATCTTCTGCCGGTGCAGAGCATGCGCACCAAAGCTCCCGGCGACAGCAAAGAGATGGTGGCGGCCCGCCGCGCCTTTCTGAACGCCGGGTACTACGGCATCTTCGGCAAGGCGCTGGGGGAGCTGTGCGTCGAGTATGGCGTGCCTGCCGCCCCGGATGCGCCGCTGCACCTGCTGGATGCAGGCTGCGGCGAGGGCTGGTACGACCGGTGCATCGCGCAGAAATTTGCCGAGACCGGCCGCCCGCTGCAGCTGGCGGGCTTTGACATCGCAAAGCCGGCGGTGCGTCTGGCCGCGAAGGCCCTGCCCACCGCGCAGTACGCCGTGGCGTCCAGCTTTGGCCAGCCCGTGCGCACCGGTTGGGCCGATCTGCTGCTGAACTGCTTTTCGCCCTTTGCGCAGGAGGAATTTCTGCGGGTGCTGCGCCCGGGCGGGCGGATGATCTACGTGGTGCCCGGGGCCGAGCACCTTTATCAGATGAAGGCGGTGCTGTACGAAAAGCCCTACAAGAACCCGGTGCAGCAGATCGCCTACGAAGGCTTCAAGGCCATCGGAGAGCGGGAAGTGTCCGGCCGCATCACGGTGCCCCACGAGCAGCTGGAAGCGCTGTTCGCCATGACGCCCTACTACTGGAAGACCCCGCGCGGCGGTGCCGAGCGCCTGGCCGCGCTGCCGGAACTGGAAACGGAAATTTCGTTCCGGTTCCTGGTGTTTGAAAAACTTTGAGAAATAAAAAACTCCCCCGGCAACGCCGGGGGAGTTTTTGCGTCATAACGTCAGGTATGATATTCCATCCATTTGCCTTTCCAGGCGTAAAGGGCCATCAGCACGGCACCCAGCCCCCAGCTGACCGGGTACAACAGGAAGATGCCGTTGATGGTGGAAAAGGAGGGCAGCACCCACTGGATCCACACAATGCGGAACAGGCACAGCGACACCAGCAGCACCACCATGGGCGGCACGCTGGCCCCGGTGCCGCGCACCGCGCCTGCCAGCCCGTGCAGGATGCTGAGCAGGAAGTAGAACGGGCAGAACCAGTGCATGGCCAGCTTACCGAAGGCAATGACGGCTTCGTCCCGGGTGAACAGGTGCAGAATGAAGTCCTGTCCGGCCAGCAGAGCCGCGCCGGTGCACAGGGTGTAAAGGATGCCGATGCCCAAGGTCACCCAGACGGCCTTTTTTACCCGGTCCAGCCGCCCGGCACCGTAGTTCTGGCCCACAAAGGTGGTGGCCGCCATGCTGATGCTGGTCACGGGCAGGATGTTGAAGCCGTCGATCTTCATGTAAGCGCCGAACCCTGCCATGGCGGCGGCACCGTAGCCGTTCACACCGGCCTGCACCAGCACGTTGGAAATGGAGATGACCATGTTCTGGATGCCGGTGGGCAGGCCCACCCGGATGATGCGGCCTGCCATGCTGCGGTGCAGCCGGATGCCGGAAAGCTCCACATGGCAGGCGTCGTCGGTCTTCATCAAAAAGCGCAGGCTCAGCACGCAGGAGACCAGCTGGCTCAGGTCGGTGGCGATGGCGGCACCGGCCACCCCCATTTTCAGCCCGGCGATGAGCACCAGGTCCAGCACGATGTTGGTCACCGACGCAGCGGCCAGATACACCAGTGACCGGCGGGAGTTGCCCGCCGCGTTCAGGATGCCGGCCGTCATGTTATACACCACGCTGAACAGCACGCCGCCGAAGTAAAGCCGCAGGTAGGTCACTGCGTCGCCCATCACCTCGGCGGGGGTATTCATGGCGGTAAGCAGCGCCCGGCAGCAGGCTACGCCGCCGATGGTCAGCACAAGGCCCATGAGGACCGCAATGGCCAGCGAGGTGTGCACGGCCTCCCGGGTCTCTTTGTGGTCCCCGGCACCCAGATACTGGGAGATGACAACGCCCGCGCCCACGGCCACGCCCTGGCTGAAGCCGATCAGCAGGTAGATGGGCGAGCCGCTGGAGCCCACGGCAGCCAGCGCGTTGCTGCCCACAAAATTGCCCACGATGATGCTGTCGGCGGTGTTGTACATCTGCTGCAGCAGGTTGCCCAGGATCAGCGGCAGGGCAAACAGCAGCAGGTTCTTCACGATGCTGCCCTCGGTCATCAGGTTAGTGTTCTGGTTGGATGGTGCTTTGACAGCAGCCATGATGGATCCCCCTCTCAAAAATCGACTGTATTTTTAAGCATAGCACAAATGCGGCAGCTGCACAAGAACGCAGAAAACACCACTGCCCCCGCCGCCGGAGGATAGGAGATGTCCGGCAAAGCGAGGGCAGCGGTGCTGTATCAGGATAGAGAGATAGCTTAGTGTTTTTCGCCCTTGGGCAGCAGGCCGGCGCGCTCCAGAGCCGGACGCAGGGCGAGGTACAGGATGACAGCGCACACAGTGGAGGCCACGCTGTTCACGAAGGTGACGCCGCCGGCGATCTTGGAGAGCGCCTGCGCCACGGTGTATTCCTGACCGAAGATGTACACATTGCGGAAGTAGCCCAGGAACGGGTCGGTGACCACGTTCAGCAGCAGGCCGGAACCGGCGGCCGCGATGACCTTGACGAGGTAGCCTGCGCTGTGCTTATCGAGATCGCGCAGCTTGAAGGCCTTGTGGGCCACGGCACCACAGGTGATGCCGATGATGAACTTGAGCACGAAGGTGGTGATGGCATAGCCCGGGTCACCGGCCAGGATGTCGGCCAGGGCCAGACCGATGGCACCGGCCAGACCGCCGGAAACGCCGTCCAGCAGCAGGGCGGTCAGGGCCGTGAAGGTGTTGCCCAGATGGAACGAGGAGCCGCCGTAGAACGGGATGCGGAAGAACAGGTAAGCCACAAGGCTCAGCGCGGCCATGACGCCGGTGAGGGCCAGCTCCTTGGTGGTGAAAGTGCGCTTATACAGCACACTGGCAAACAGAATGACGATGACAACGACTGCCAGCAGCAGCCACATTGCGGTAGTAGACATGATGTACGTTCCCTCCAATTTCCAATGAAAGCTCCAAAGACTTTCATTTTCCCGCGGACCTGCAGATAAACCTACAATCCTACTTGACATTTGGGTGTCCGGCGGGTATGCTCCTATTATACGCAGAACTGACACCATGAAAATACCCAGAACAAAGTTTTTTTATGGGGTCAGTTTGGCAGAATGCCCAGACAGGAGGAAGGTTTTATGGTCCATCTGACCACGGCACTGGATGCAGACTCCGGCGTGCCATTGTACGAGCAGCTCTACCGCAGCCTTGCGGGGGAGATGCGCAGCGGCACGCTGGCGGCGGGCACACGGATGCCCGGCAAGCGGCGGCTGGCGGCGGAGCTGTCCGTCTCGGTGAACACGGTGGATGCCGCCTACCAGATGCTGGCGGCGGAAGGGTATCTGGAATCGCGGGAGCGCAGCGGCTTTTATGTACAGGAATATCTGGCCCTGCCGCAGGCGGCCGCGCCGGGAGCCGCAGCGCTGCCCAGACAGCCGCAGCCCCAGCCGCCCGCGCCGCCGGTGCGATACGATCTTTCCACCCGGGGCGTGGACCCGGGGCTGTTTCCCTTCCGCACCTGGGCGCGGCTGCAGAAGGAACTGCTGTACTCCTCCCCGGAGCTGCTCACCCACGGCGATGCCCAGGGCGACCCGGCTTTGCGGCAGGCACTGGCCGATTATCTTTCGGAGTATCGGGGCGTGCAGTGCGGGCCGCACCAGATCGTGGTGGGTGCGGGATTGGAATACCTGCTGGGCCTGCTGGCCCCGCTGCTGCCCGGCCCGGCAGCAGTGGAGACGCCGGGCTACCCCCGCGCAAAGCAGGTGCTGGAAAACAACGGCGTGCCCTGCTGCTGTGTGCCGGTGGACGGCGACGGCCTTTCGGTGGCGGCACTGAACCGCTCGGACGCAGCGGTGTGCTACGTCACACCCAGCCACCAGTTCCCCACCGGCGTCACCATGCCGGCAGGCCGCCGGGCCGAACTGCTGCACTGGGCGGCCCGCAAACCGGGGCAGCGATACATTATAGAGGACGACTACGACTCCGAGTTCCGCTTTGACACCCGCCCGCTGCCCAGCCTGCAGGGCATGGCGGGCGCGGACGGCCCGGTGGTGTACCTTTCCACCTGCTCCCGCAGCCTCGCGCCCAGCATCCGCATCGCCTACATGGTGCTGCCGGAGCATCTGCTGCCCGCCTGGCGGGAAAAGTACCGGCTCTATTCCGGCACGGTGAGCCGCTTCGAGCAGCAGACGCTGGCCCGCTTCATCACCGAGGGCTACTTCACCCGGCATCTGGCCCGGGAACGGGTGGCCTACAAGGCCCGGCGCGACGCCCTGACCGCAGCCCTGACCGCCGCTTTCGCACCGGGTGAGCTGACCCTCGCAGGGCTGCACACCGGGCTGCACCTGCTGGCAGCGCTCAGGGACCCGCCGCCGGATGCCGCCCTGCGCCGCGCCGCTGCGGCTGCGGGCATGGAGCTGGGCCTGCTGAGTGACTACGACCTGACCGGCGACGCACCTTCGGCAGCGGGCACGCTGGTGCTGGGTTACGGTTCGCTGAAAGACGACGCCTGCGCCTCGGTGGGCGAGACGTTGAAGAAGGTCTGCACCGCCGCGCGGGAAGCATCGGTGACGGTGTAAGTGCCGGTGGCCGTGTCCCAATCGCCGGGCAGGGCTTGTGCTTCGATGCTGGCGGCGTTGTTCGCGAGGAATTCCAATGTGCGCTCCAGCGTGTCGTAGTCCAGCGCGGTCAGGTCGGTGAGCAGGGAAGAACTGACCCCGCGCAGGGCATCCGGCAGGGTGGTGGGCAGCAGGTCGAGGTTCTGCCGGAAAAAGGCGTCCCACACGGCGGCCCGGGCGGCGGCGGTGCGCTGGGGTGAAAGGGCCGCATCGGCCTGCAGCTGGCAGAGCAGTTCGTGGGCGTCCCCGGCCGAGATGCCCTGCACCGCCCGGCTGCGGCCATAGCGGGCCAGCTCGTCGTCGGTCAGCGCGCCGGAAAGGCTCACCCGCACCGGCCCGTAGCGGCCCGCGATGCGTTCCAGCACAGCAGGCGAGAGGGCCAGGTAATGGGTATCCTGCGGCAGGGCCAGCGTTTCAGTCAGGGCTTCGCGGCAGCGGGCCGGGCCTGCGGCGGTGTAGCACTGGGCGAGGGTGGCTTCGCCCTCGGCAAAGGGCACAGTCAGCACAGAGGGCACGCTGAGCAGGTGCACGCAGTTCTGGCTGGCGTTCAGGTAGGCCAGCAGAAAGCTGGGCTGTTCGCCGGGCACGCACAGCAGCACGGTGAGCTGGTCGTCGGCCTTCGGCAGCCGGATGGGGATGCCGCTCTCACTGCGGGCGGTCTGCCGCAGCTGGGTGCGCAGCTGCTGGCGGCTCAGCAGCACCGTGCCGCCCACCAGCGGCACCAGCACCAAAAGGGCCGCCAGCAGCGACGCCCAGAACGGGTCCCAGCCCCGGCGCTTGTGCCGTTTGTGCATGAAACATCCCTGCCTTTCCGGTGGGGAGTATTGACTGGAATGGAAGGGAATATGCAATTTTCCGGCCAGTGGGCAGGGAGTTTCTCCGAGGACCGTCCGCTGGGGTGGGACCCTGTTGCCCGAAGGGCAATAGGGCGGGCGATGGAATGGCCCGATTCGTGTCTGAGGAGAAAGCTTCCGGCACACCGCTCCTTCGCTCTTTTACTGCGCCCCAAAAAATTCCTTGGCGATGTCGGCGCTGCGCTTGGCGTCCTTGGCGTACCAGTCGGCGCCGATCTTCTCGGCGTACTCCGGCGTGAGCACCGCGCCGCCCACCATGATCTTGCAGTCGAGCTTTGCCTCGTGCAGAGCGGCAATGGTCTCCTCCATGCTCTTGAGGGTGGTGGTCATCAGGGCGGAAAGGCCTACCAGATGCACATCCTTTTCGCGCACGGTGTTCACCACCGTCTCCACCGGCACATCGCGGCCCAGGTCGAGCACCTCGAAGCCGTAGTTTTCCAGGATGACCTTGACGATGTTCTTGCCGATGTCGTGCACGTCGCCCTTGACGGTGGCCAGCACGATGCGGCCCTTGCTGGCACTGCCCTCGCCTTTTTTGGCAATGGCGGTCTTGATCTCCTCAAAGGCGCTCTGGGCGGCGCTGGCCGCCTGCAGCAGCTGGGGCAGGAACAGGGTGCCCTTTTCGTACTTCGCGCCCACAATATCCAGCGCCGGGATCAGCGCTTCGTCCACCACGTCCAGCGGCTGCTTTGTTTCCAGCAGGGCGCGGGTCTGGGCAGCGGCGTCACCCTTCAGGCCCTTCTCCACCGCCTTCATCAGCGGGGCATAGGGGCCGGTGAGCTCTGCGCTCTCGCCGGATGCCGCTGCCGAAGCCGCCGGGGCAGCCTGTGCAGCCTGCTTGAGAGCCACCGACGCAGGCACGCGGCTGGCGTAGCGCTCGATGTACTTCGTGCTCTGCTCGTCGCGGTTGGTCAGCACGTTGTAGGCGTACACCGCCGCCATCATCTCCTCGCTGGACGGGTTCATGATGGCAAGGTCGAGTCCTGCGTACATGGCCATGGTGAGGAAGGTGGTGTTCAGATAGGGGCGGCAGGGCAGGCCGAAGCTGATGTTCGACACGCCCAGAATGGTGCGCACGCCCAGCTCCTTTTTGCAGGCTTCCAGTGCCTGCACGGTGGCCAGCACGTCCTTCTGCTGGGCGCTGGCGGTCAGGGTAAGGCAGTCGATGTAGATATCCTCCCGCGGGATGCCGGCGGCGAGGGCTGCTTCGGTGATGCGGCGGGCGATGTCCACGCGGTCCTCGGCGGCAGGCAGGATGCCGCGCTCGTCGATGGCAAGGCCCACGATGGCCGCGCCGTATTTCTTGCACAGGGGCAGGATGGCGTCCAGTTTTTCCTGTTCGCCGTTGGTGGAGTTGACGATGGGCTTGCCGTTGTAGACCCGCAGGCCGTTTTCCAGCGCCTGCACATTGGAGGAATCCAGCTGCAACGGCAGGCTGGTGACGCTCTGCAGGGCTTTGACGACTTTCGGCATCATGGCAGGCTCGTCCACACCGGGTGCGCCCACATTCACGTCCAGCACCTGGGCCCCGGCTTCCACCTGGCTGACGGCCTGCTCGAGGATGTAGTTCATGTCGCCTTCCCGCAATGCCTGCTGGAAGCGCTTTTTGCCGGTGGGGTTGATGCGCTCACCCACCACCGTGATGCCGTCCACATTGACGAAGTCCACCGGGCTGCACAGCACCGAGGGCATCTTGTGGGCGGGGCGGCCCGGCACGCAGCCTGCGAAGACGCCGTTCAGCAGCTTGATAAAGTCCGGCGTGGTACCGCAGCAGCCGCCTGCGGCGAACAGGTGCAGGTCGCGGTAAGGCTTCATCTCCATGGCGAACAGCTGCGGGGTGATGTCGTAGCCGCTGCCGTCGGCGCGGGGCAGACCCGCGTTGGGCTTGACGAAGACCGGGAAATCGCCGGGCACGGCCTCGGCCAAGCGCTTTGCCATGGGGTAGATCTCCTTGGGGCCCAGTGAGCAGTTGATGCCCACCGCATTGGCCCCAAGGCCCCGGGCGGTGACGCCGAAGCTCTCCACCGTGCAGCCGGTAAAGGTGCGGCCGCCCGCTTCAAAACTCATGCTGGCCAGAACGGGCAGATCGCTGTTTTCCTTCGCGGCCAGCAGGGCGGCTTTCAGCTCGTAGAGATCGGTGAAGGTCTCAAAGAAAATGAGGTCGGCCCCGGCGGCAACGCCTGCCCGCACGATGCGGGCATACTCGTTCACCGCGTCCTCAAAGGCCAGCGTTCCGCTGGGTTCCAGCAGTTCGCCCAGCGGGCCAACGTCCAGCGTGGTCAGGGCACCGTAGGGTGCGCAGGCGCGCTTGCAGTTGGCAATGCCCGCCGCAATGATCTCCTCCAGGCTGTAGGCACTGCCCGCCAGCTTGTGGGCCGACGCGCCGAAGGTGTTGGCGTTGACGATGCGGCTGCCAGCGGCCGCATATTTTGCGTGGATGCTCTCAATGAGCTCCGGGTTCGTGATGTTCAGTTCCTCCGGCTTGGCACCCAGCTTCAGGCCCGAAGCCTGCAGCATGGTGCCCATGCCGCCATCCAGCAGGATGGTGTTGCTCTGCTTGAAAAGTTCACTCGCTTGCACAGGTCTTTCCCCTCTTTCTGTATTCACAACGGGTACGCAGCACACAGTGGCCGCACCCGGCCAGTTTTCCCTTTACCGGGTGGTCGCTGACGCCCAGAATGGCCGTCACGCTCTTGCGCGGGGTCATCAGGTTGGTATCGGTGACGCACAGCCCTGCCCGGCGCACCGTGTCCAGCGCGTTTGCCACCAGCGGCTGCACCGCAATGTCCCAGTCGCCGTAGCCCGGCGAAAAGCGCCCGGTGAGATACTTTCCCTCTTTGGCGGCCCACTGGCGCAGCTCGGCTTCGGCAGCTTCGGCGGCCTGTTCGGCCAGTGCACTGCCCAGTGCGTCGGACGCAACACCCGCCGCGATATCGCCCACCCCGGCGCGGCGGATCTGGGCGTCCACGGCCGGGCCTAAGGTCACCGCCAGCAAAAGCGCCTGCGGGCAGCCTTCCAGATGCTTCATCACATCGCCGCCGCGCAGGATGCCCGCCTCGGCCAGCGCGTCCACATCGGCTTCCAGCCAGACGGCCCGGGGCGTCGCTACCGCCAGCAGCGGCACGGCGCATTTTTCGAGCAGTGCCATCGTGCTTTCGTCCGGCGTACCCCGCGCACCGAAGTAGCGTGCGGCCTGCGCCGTATCAATGGCCGCCGGTTTTGCCAGCACCAGCGGCTGCGGTGCTCCGATCATTCGCCGCACCTCCCTGCTTTTTTGAAATAAAGTGGTCTTAAGTATACCGCACCTGTGGGATTTTATCAATCCCGCAGCCGACCGAAGAAGCAAAAAGCTTTCCCGAATGGGAAAGCTTTTTGCTTCTTTTATTTGATGCAGCTGGAACAGGGCGTATACCCTGCTTCCACGGCTTCGTCATAGCTGGAGAACAAGATCTGATTCTTCTCTGCCGGCAGGTTCGAACAGCTGGGCAGGTGGAACTTTTTGCTGTTCACATTGCCGATGTACGCCTGCTGGGCCGTGCTGGACGCCGCCGGGTCGGTGGGGTTCAGCTGGGCGTCCTCTGCAAAGTGCTCAGTGCCCACGGTGTAGTTCTGGCCGTCCGAACCAATGGTGATGGTGCCCTGCAGGTCGGTGCGGTAGACATCCACCCCGGCGTCCCGCAGGATGCTCAGGGTCTCCTCGTGGGGGTGGCCGTACTTGTTGTTCACACCACAGGAGATGATGCCCATCTCGGGCAGGACGGCGTTCAGGAAGATGTAGCTCGTACTGGTGCTGGAACCGTGGTGGCCCACCTGCAGAACATCTGCCTTCAGGTTGGCCCCGCTGTTCACA
>OBAH01001666.1_pt1 | contig 12234 bp, 8 predicted proteins | sample 1517491 | NCBI WGS metagenome assembly OBAH01 (sample SAMN04571697, study PRJEB22368) | human gut metagenome | biome: human gut; material: stool | host: Homo sapiens | place: Luxembourg | collected 2012-08-03
AAGAAAGACGATGTTAAGCACATTGAGGTTAAGTAATCTTTCTTGAAGTGCTATGTAGCTTTCAAGATACATTCATTGCATCGAGAAAATAATTAAAACTGGGGGCTAGTCCTGATTATGGGGCTAGCCCTTTTTTGAATATATGAATTTAATTTTGGAAAGGATCAAGGATGATTAGAATATTTATTTCACTTGTTTTCTGTCTGATGTCTGCCTTTGCCTGTGCGCAGTCAAACCAGTCAGATAATATGTATCAATGGGGAAAAAACAAGGCCAGCGAGCAGTTGGTCAATGGTCTGAAGTCACGTCAGAAAACTCTCTGGAAAGAACAGCGCGATTTGCAAAACCGGATAGATAGTGTATATTGGGATGAAGCATTGGACGCTATTAAGGATACAACCTTTACTTTGGAAGCCGACAAGGTAGTTTTCCCGTATGGTCAGATTGCTTATGTTAATTCCAACACCAATTTCGTTTCCGTCAATAAGGACGATGCTGTTGTGCAGGTTGCCTTCAATGTACCCTTCTCCGGACCTAATGGCATTGGTGGAGTTACGGTTCAGGGAAGCGTAAGTGGATACAAAATTCAAACAGACAAGAAAGGGACTACACAAGTAAGTATGAGTGTTACTGGTATTGGTATCTCTGCCCAAATCTGGATTACCATGTATAAGGGAAGCCATGAAGCCAGTGTGGAAATTCTGCCTAACTTCAACTCTCGTAGGCTCACCCTTAATGGAGTCATACTACCTCTTCACAAGAGTACTGTATTTCAAGGGCGAACATTATAACAAAGAAGCCTGCTGACAATTATAGCCAGCAGGCTTTTTGCTTTCTTCGTCTTTCTGTCCCAAAAACTATGATTTCATGTCCAAAACTCTTCTTCGCCAGTGGGTTGCATCTTGCCCCCGCACTTTGGGCAAGTATGCATATCCCACCTGTGAATCCTGTCAGAACCACATCTTAGACATAGATTCCCAATGACGGCAAGCAGACGCCGATAATCATGTGCTTTATGATGTGTGTACGCAAACAGATTGCATAAAGCGTGCAATCGTTTGCACAAAGAAATGTAACCTTTTTGAAACTTTTTCTTGCTTCGTATTGGATTTTCTCTTAAGTTTGCAGCCGAAAATAGATGCCAACTAACAAACGAAGGCTAAGTTTAATATAAACGAAACCAAATATAAAAGTAAAGTATAATGAAGCAAACATTCATAAAATCAGCTATGTTGCTGCTGCTGATCCTTTCAACGGCAACGACGCGAGCGCAGGAGGTCGCTCTGAAGACCAACTTACTGGGATGGGCTTCCACATCTGCCAACGCCGGCATCGAAATCGGCACGGGCAAGAAAACAACCTTCCAACTCTTCGGCACCCTGAACCCCTGGAAGTTCTCGGGTGACAAGAAGATGAGATTCTGGAATGTTATGCCAGAATACAGATGGTACACCTGCCAGAAGTTTGGAGGCCATTTCTTCGGAATTCATGCCTTAGGAGGTGAATACAACATTAAAAACATTGACATGCCCTTCGGCATCCTGCCGAAAACTCTGAAGGGCAGGCACTATGAAGGCTGGTATGTAGGTGGAGGCCTCACCTACGGCTATCAGTGGCTACTCAATAAGCACCTCAATTTCGAAGGGTCTATCGGTTTGGGATATGCCTACAGTCCTTACAAGCTTTACGGACGATGCGAAAAATGTCTCGACAAAGACCACCGCAACTATGTGGGTCCTACAAAAGCCGCACTATCTCTCATATACGTGTTCTAAGAATTTAATTTAACTGTAGTTTTAAACTGACAATAAAAACACGTAATAACTAGACAGAATACAAAAAATTTAGGGAAATCATAATATGGATAAAATGAAGCTTTATGCGGTCATTTCGCCCCTCTGCATACTCCTTTCTCAGGGCATCATGCCTGCTCAGGCTCAACAGCTGGCAGGGGGTAAGATTCAGGTAGAAAGCGTCTTGGCACGCAAGAACGGCAACCGGATGGACGTTGCCTTCCGTATGAATCTGAACGATTTGAAGATGAAATCAGAGCAGCAGATTGTTTTCACACCGGTAATGGTAGGAACTGATTCTATCGCTCTCAACCCTATCATCATCCAGGGTAGAAACCAGGCTGTAAGATACCGCCGACTTGCCGACAGCAAGAAGAATCCGCAGGCACAGGTTCTTACCCGCAAGAACAAGACCAGTCAGCAGGTTTACTTCGCCCAGTCTGTTCCTTATCAGAAATGGATGAAGAAGTTCAAACTCTCGGTGAAAGAAGATCTCTGCGGATGTGGCAACCTGATAGAACAGGACAATACGCCGATTGCGGATATCGACCGTACACCGAAGATTACGAAGGATTTCTTTGTGCAGCCGAAGGCGGAAGCCAAGAAGGTAAGAGCCGAAAAGGGTGAAGCTTATCTCAGCTTTGTGGTTAACAAGAGTTATATTCTTGCCAACTTCCGTGAGAATGCTACTGAGCTGAAGAAGATTACTTCCACCATCGACCTGGTGAAGAACGATAAGAACGTTGAAATCACAGATATTGATATCCATGGTTTTGCGTCGCCTGATGGTTCGTATACCAACAACAAGCGCCTTGCCAACGAGCGTGCAGCTGCCCTCCGTAAATATGTGAGCAGCCTCTACACCTTAAACAGCAAGCTCTTTACCTATCAGGCTACACCGGAAGACTGGGAAGGATTCAAGAAGAAGATTCAGGCTAGTCATCTGGCTGATAAGGAAGCAATTCTCGAGATAGCTAACTCCTCGCTGGCTCCCGACGATAAGGACCTGAAGATCAGAAAGCTCCATCCGGCTAGTTACCGCTACATCCTGGATCATATCTATCCTCGTCTCCGTCATAGCGACTATACGGTAACCTACACGGTTCGTCCGTTCAGCATCGAAGAAGCCAAGGAGATATTGAAGACCAAACCACAGCAGCTTTCTCTGCAGGAGATGTTCCTGGTGGCACAGACTTACGAGCCGGGTTCGCCAGAGTTTAACGAGGTATTCGACATCGCCGTCCGCCTCTTCCCAGATGATGAGACAGCGAATCTTAATGCCGCCTGCACCGATTTGCAGAAAGGTGATCTTACTTCTGCCGAAAAGCATCTTGCCAAGGCAGGCAACTCGAAAGAGGCAGAGCGTGTAAGAGATGTCTTCAAGCAGATAAAGGAATTGGAATAACAGAAAATTAGAGAATAACGATTATAAACAAGTTTAACTTTCAAAGATTATGAAGATTAAACATTTATTTGGCTTGGCTGTCATCGCAGCTATGACAGCAAGCTGTTCAAGCAATGAGGACCTGGGAACCGCAGGTCCAGGTACTGGTACTAATGAAGCAGGTGTTGGTTATGCAATTTTCACCATCAACTTGCCTTCGGTAAGTGGAACTCGTGCAGCAGATGCTGGTGGTGCTGAAATGAATGAAGGCACAGAAGAAGAGTATGCTGTAAAAAGCGCAACTGCCCTTATCTTCCAGAAGTATGGTTCAGATGAAGGCTCTTACAAGTTTGTTGAGAGCGTAACTTTACCTATAGATGGATGGAAAGACGATCCCACAGATGGTATCACAACTACTTCTAAAAAGCTGGTAGCAAAGCTTACTAATGTGGATACCAAGAATGATTATAGTGTTTTGATTTTGCTTAACAATAATAAAACTGGTGGTGGAGCAAAGGTTGAATTGCCTACTGCAGGTCAAAGTTATAATGATTGGAATAGCAAAATTTTGGCTCCTTCAGTTACTGATTTGGCTGCTTCTGGTGACTTCTATATGGCTAATGCTCCGTTGAAAGGAAGTGCTGACTCACCTGCAACTTTGGTTAGTATTGGCAGAAATAAAATATATGCCAGCGAGGCAGAAGCAAATAAACCTACTAACGATTGTGCTGCAACAGTTTTTGTAGAGCGTGGAGTAGCAAAGATGACAGTTGCTGCCCCTGGAACAATAACTGTTAAGGACAAGGCAACCACAAAGCCAACAAAGAGTCAAGTAACATTTAGCAATTGGGCTTTGGATATCACAAACAAGAAGACATACGCTGTTCATAATATTGATGGCTTGAGCAAAGATTTCCCTGCTATTTGGACTACAAAACGTTTCACTGGTACTAACAACCGAGTTTATTGGGGTACGGATCCTAACTACAATTTGGCTGAGCTCAATACTAATGATGCCAAAAGAGAAGAAGAATTCAATTTTATCACTGCTCCAAGTGAGATTAATAAAGACTTCACCAACACCACCAACACCAATCCGGTATATTGCTTAGAGAACACCTTTAACTTGGCAAACATGTATCAGGGTCAGACAACCCGCGTTATCTTCAAGGCAACATATACTCCTAAGGATGATGCAGGCAATCCCCTTGCAGAGCAAGATGGAACATTCTACACCATCGGTAATATGACAAATATCCTGAACGAAGCAGCCTTAAAGACTGCAGTTAATACTGCAGCAACTTCAGTTCTCCCAGATTGTACAGTTGACTATACAAATCTCAAGCAAGAAGGATCTCATGTGATTACCTTGGCAGATATCAAGGATTCTACTGGTACAACTCTTGTTGCCGATAACGTTTATAGTGGTAAGACAGGTAAAGAAATCGTTAAAGAGATTAATGATAAACTCGGCTTGATTGATGGAGCAGGATATGCAGAAGCGATGGTTGGTATCAATACATACGCACAGGGTGTTACATATTATATCGCTCGTGTTAAGCACTTCGGCTCATTGACTCCATGGAACTCAGGTGAATCTTATGGAACAAATAACGATAAGTATCTTGGCCGTTATGGTATGCTCCGTAACAACTGGTATGAATTGAACGTTGGCAACGTCTATGGTCCTGGCTACCCTGGTGTGCCTCCAGTAGACCCAAATCAGCCAGATGATGAGAATGAGAAGTATCTTAGTGTCAGCGTGAAGATCCTTTCTTGGGCTAAGCGTTCAGACACAGTTGATTTGTAATCCATTACACATTATTATATATAGCTCAGCCGCTCTAGCGCTAAGGAGCGGCTGGCTATCTCGGAAAAATAAGAATCTATTTATACACTTTACTTTTTCATAAAACAGATAAGCATCATGGCAAACAAGAAGTTTAACAGTTGGATCAGGAATATATGCATGGGATGGGGCTTCATCATGGCCGGCAGCCTGCTAGCAAGCTGCAACGACTTGATGCACGACGACCTGCCTCCTTGTGACATGGGTGTTGACTTGCAGTTCAAGTACGACTACAACGTGCAGCGTGCCGACATGTTCAAAGATCATGTGGGCGGACTCTGCGTATTCGTATACGACGAGCAGGGCAACTTCATTGCTCGCCATGATGCCTATAACGATGCGACATCACAGCCGCTCAAGGACCCTAACTATGCCATGCGAATCAATCTGGAACCGGGCAAATACAGATTCGCAACCTTCGCCTTCCAAAAGAAATACGAAGATGCACTTGCGCAGCCAGGTGCCAAATTCCAGATAGCTCTGCCACAGCAGGGTGACAACATCACCGCCCTCCATGCACGACTCGACCGCGAACAGGGCAAGGTGAACAATCAAAGCCAACCGCTCGATACACTCTGGCAAGGACTCAGCAACGAACTGGTTGAAGTAAAAGACCTGCAGGTTACACGCCATACCATCGGTCTGGTTCGTGATACCAAGCAGCTCACCATCAGCCTGCATCAGACCGACGAGCCTGCCAACATCAATGCCGATGACTTCAGTTATCAGATAACCAATGCCAACGGCGATATCAGTTACGACAACTCTCTCCTCCCCGACGAGGAGTTGACATATACCCCATACTACACCTGGACCACTGAGTTTAAGGATACCGAGGGCAATGTAAAGGAGCGCACCGCTCATGCCGCCCTCATGTTCTCCCGACTCATCTGGCATCCGGCTGAAGAAAACGACAAGAACGCCATCCTCACCATCACGAACAAGACTACTGGCGAAGAGGTGGCACGCATCAATCTTGCAGACTTTCTGGCTCAAGGCCGTGGCGCCTTCGAAGCCCGCCATTATTCAGAGCAGGAATTCCTGGACCGAGAGTACGACTACAAGCTCGACTTCTTCCTCCAGGGCAACCAGTGGAAGTATGTGCAGCTCAGCATTTCCATCCTGGATTGGAGCAAGCGCATCCAGCGTGTCGATTTCTAACCGTTTCAGGTGTCAGAGCCCCTTCCGGGCATTTAGCTCATAAGAGTATTTGACTTTAAAAATTAGAAACAATGAAAATACGAGATTTCATTTTAAGTTTAGTTAGTTGGTTTATATTGTTGGTTACAGTAAGTTGCTCTGACGAACTTGGAGGCGAGCGCACTCCCATTTCGTCAGAAAGCAACTTGCATGTACTCGTGCCAACCGTGCTCAGCAGCCGCGGTACCAATCCCGACGATGCTTCCGGCCTTCCTACCTATAATGCCACGGTAGATGAATGCCAGATCAACGACCTGACCCTCTATGCTTTCCCTACAGAAAATGAAGGCAAGCTCCTGAAAAAGACGCTCCCTGCCCCACTGGCTTCGATGATGCTGGAGCAGCATGTAGCTAACTATCAGCTCAATATCGAGCCGGGCACTTACCATATCTATGTGGTTGCCAATATGAACAAGGTGTTGAGTGGTAAGACTATCCAAACAGAAGATGATCTCAAAAATATAGTACTGAACTATGTAGCTGGAACAGAACTGGGAATGCCGGTTTCTACAAACATCCCGATGATTTATGAGCCAAAGGATGTGAACGGTAATATCATCGATACAAAAATAGAAAAAAGTGGTGATAAATATACCGAGGTGGCAGCTAACCTGAAGTTTACATGCGTAAAGGTTAAGCTCAACCTGCTTTTCGACCCTACTGCTGAAGGTTCTGCATTCAAAGGCAAGAGCTATCGCATCAAGGATATTCTGGCTCAAAAGCTTTCTCCTAGCACCACGCTGAGTTGGAATGGAGCATTTAGCAATTCTAATGTTAGCCATGATTATGCCAAAGGTTTTGAAAATGAAGTTTATGCAACTCCTTCTGAGGCAAGCAATAAGGGTGGTTATTATAAGGCGGGAGACTGGACAGAGAAAGCAGACAATGCCAATGTGAATAATAAGGACATCATCACCCTTGTTCAGGGTGCTACTCCTACAGCTGATCCACAGAATGCCGCCAATAAGTGGCTTTTCCAAGGCACTTACTATCTGCCTGAGCGTTATATCGCCAATGCCTCTCAGCAGTCTACCCTCAAAGTTAATGGCTTTGTGAATGGTAGCTTTGAGAACAACTATACTATTAAGCTGGGACATCGTCAGGACGAGAGCCCAACTTCCACCGAAGTTCCGACCTTCCCTCGTGGCACCTATTATGAGATTATCGGCAATATCAAGAGTCTGGGAAACATGACTCTCGACTGTAATGTGAGCGTAAAGGACTGGACTCCTGTAACGATAGATGCCGACTTCAACCATACTACTTTGTGGGTAAGCAAGACGAAGGCGAGCGTAACATCTACAACGACAGACTCCATCGACTATGAGTCGAACGTAATGCTGACAGAGGCAGATTTCGGTTGCGATGAAAAGGTAACAACATCCAGTGGTGTGAAAGATGTGATTGTGTTGAGCAAGCTAGATTCAGTGAAGAATCATAGAATCACATTCAAAATCAACGAGGACATTCAGTTCTCCGACTATAATGGAAATTACAAGGGTACGGCAAAGGTTTGGATTAAGGCTGGTAACATTAAGAAGTATCTCGATGTAACCTATGATGCCTCTCCTTATTTTGAGGTAAATCCACAGGAAGTAACCATCTATTGGCGTAGCGACAACAAGACCAAAGTGGTACAGTTTAAGACCAACCTCGGCGGTTTGGCTTTCACCGGTAACGCCTCTTCCACCGTAGGTAAGTCAACCATTCTGGCATCTTGCGATAAACCTGATACTCCAGAAGGAACCTTCAAGATTGTGGCAACCAGTGACCCTGTTACCACGACAGTACATTACCTCACTGTGCAGCCAAAGGAATCTGCAGAAGGCTTCAACTTTGTCAAGAAAATCAAGGTAACGGTAAAGCCTGCAATGGGTAACTATCGTATCAACTTCCGTGCCATCAACGACCGCGCACATTATAGTGGAGGTAATAGCACTGATAATTATGAGGGTACACTTGAAGAAAAAAAGAAAGAGACTTATAATGGAACTGAAGGAAATACCAACTGGGCAGATGGATGGGATGATTTAAAGGTTAAGGATGACCGAGTTCACATACCTAACACAGACCGTCATTGTACCTATGTCTATACCCAGATTGGTGAGACAACCGGAACTGAAGCCAACTCTAAAGTTTGGATATTTACAGAAAAATGGCCTGGTAATACAATGGTTGCGGATTATACGAATGTGGGTTGGTATTACGTGGACTTCAAAGAGAATGAGAAGTCGAAATATACAGAGCATGGTGCTACGGGAGCAAAGACCATCAAGCCTGGTGAAACATTGATTATATTCAGTAACAATACCTATAAGGAACAAGGTTATACGCTTCATCGTTGCACTCACCACTTGGAGCCGGGTATTCCTCTCTTCGACTATGAGGATCGAGAGGGTTGGATTGTCTATGATCCAACATCAGATCCTACTTGGAACATATATGATGCCATGCCAACTATTGAGAACATCAACTTTACCATTTACACCAAATTCCCGACTTACGGATGGTTCAAGGTATATGGTGTCGCCAATAGCAAAAATGGTAATGACAGTAATAAAGAGCGCGAGTCTTTTACCATCTATGATACAGAGGGTAAAAGTTGGTCATGCGATAATTTGAATAATGGTTGGTATAAGACTGTGATTACTCTCAAGGCTGTTAAGGGAGACCACGAGAAGGACATCAGAATCAAAAGCGACAAAAATACGAGCGTCCTGCTTTTCAATGGCAACAGCTATGAGAAGCATAATGACACAGGCTATTACGATGGCTCCTCTTGGCACGCTGGCAAGCCATCTGGTGTGGATTAAATAAGATTAGAATCAGATTTGAACACTGTTATAAATCAGTTTAAGCAATGAAGAAGATCAAACATTTAATGATATGGATTGGATTGCTCCTAAGCCTTGTTTCCTGCAAGGATACGATGGAGGCTATCGGACTCGGCGGGGATGAAATCCCTGCCGAGGGACTTGTCTTAAACCTTCAATTGACCAACTTCACCAAGCAACAGATTGGTACAAGAGCGGGGGCCTCGGAGACATTCAATTCGCTCTGCGCTGTGTTCTATGGAGATAAGGACAAATACTTAGGCAAGACAGATTGCTATTCTACCTTATCACAGCAGTCTGATGGCAGCTACAAGGTAAAGATAACCAATGTTCCTGCTGGTACCAAGAATGTACATCTTGTAGCCAATGCCAGCGACATGACGGAGAGCGAGGCACAAGACTTGCAGTCTCTCACTGCTGCTAAGGAGAGAGACCCTCAGCTTGATGCCCCTATCTGCTGGGGTAAAATTTCAATAGATACACTTTTGGAAGCTAATCCTTCAGTGACGATGTTGCGCCAATGCGCCAAGATAAGTTTGGAGATAGACAATAGCATCCAGAGTAATTTCACTAATGCAGGCTTGTATGTCTATAACATGGCAACCAAGGCAGCCATAGCTCCTGCCAATTATAATACCGAGCAAAAAACCGATGACTTGGCGGAATCTACCGCTCTCAGAACGGAAGACAACCCATTGGGCGGCGGTACCGCAACCACCATGGCAGTAAATGAAACTTCTGCAGGCAAGGCAATGGTGATTATCAAGGCGAATTATAAGGATAGAGAAGGATATTATAAGGTGGCACTCTACAAGAATGCTAAAGAGAAAATCCAATATGCCTTGCTCCGTAACCACCATTATACCATCAAGGTAACCAAGGTAAACGACTATGGCTTCTCTACGCTTGAAGAGGCTAAGAAGAGTCTGCCAGAGAATAGAGTGGAAGTAGAGGTGGTGGACGATAACCCAGAAATCACCCAAATGATAGCTTGCAAAGACTATGAATTGGGAGTGAGCGATTATCAGGAGGTAGATGCAAGCACTACAAAGGCTATCGTAACCATTGTTACTACCTTGCCAAAGGCAACGAGTAGTGATAGTGCGCTATATAGTGTCACGAGAAATAAGTCTTGGATAACCGCTTGGCAGCAAGAGACCGTGAATGATATACCAGAGACAAGCAGATCTTCTAAAGGCAAGAAATATACCTTGAAGCTTACGCTTGAAAAGAATAACCAATCAGAGAATCCACGTACAGGAACCATCACCGTTACTTCTGGCGACCTTTCTCTGGATATAACCATCAAGCAGGCTGGTTTCGATTTTAGAAGAGAGGATTCTGCTAGAATCGTAACCATGCAGTATAATAACTCCACCGTAGCTGCCAACTATTTCAAGTGGTTGGATAAAGATGTGCAAGGCATCACTCCTGAAGAAATGCAAGGGGCTGTGAGAAATGATGGTTTGCATTTCTGCGTGGGAACAGCCGATATCACGTATCTTATCCCTAAACTTAATGGTGATCAGATTACTAAAAAGGATGATAAAATCAAAGTGGAAGAAGATAATGGTAAGTGGAAGGTAAGCCTTACCAATACTACGGCAAACAAGAATTTGTGGAAGGCTTCATTTACCATTAAGAACCAGGCTGGCATCGAGATCACTTATCCTGTTTATCATACTGGTATCTTCCATAAGATAGATGAGAATTCCAAGGTATATAATGTTTATCAGTTGGCAGAAAACGGAGATAACGAGAAGAAGGTGAAGGGCTGGTTCTATTATGGTGTGGTAAAGGTAGAGGGAAAGAAGGCCGATGAAACCACCATTACTTATTATATGTTAGACCGCAACCTAGGTGCATCCAACAATGGTTACTATGCCCCAGATGTGGTGGCACTGGCAAAGAACAAGAAAGCCATTGGTGGCTATTTCTGTATCTCTGAAAAAAAGAGCACCAGCGATGCCACTCAGGATCTCTCCAGCACCTTGGCACCAACAGACTATACCATTCCAACTGATGCCGTGTTCGAAGAATTAGTTAATGCAGGCAATCTGGAGGTGGTACCACAGTCCACATCGTTAGGAGAAACCTACAACTGCGTGCGTATAAAGACGGTGGATTCCGAGTTGCCATACATCTATCTGCCTATGGGTGGATTCTTGGAGGGCGAGAGCCATAAGAACCCTATCCATGTAAATCTCTGGACCAAGACTTTGCTGTCAGGTACGCAGGGCTTCGGTACCAACAGTCCTGAATATGGTTTCTGGTATAGATACTTTGATGTTTACAACAAGAGGAAAGGATTATCCAATATGAGATTCGTGAGTGGTAGCAACGGCATGAACAATGGCCGCTACAAGGCGATGCCAATACGCCTGATTCTGAAATAAACATCAGATAAGTGATAAATACAATAACATCTTTTACTTATATATAATTAAAGTATAAAAAACAGCTGTTTTACAAAGAAGAGGGTGTATCATAAGCCACACCCTCTTCCTTGATTCTTAGCTTCACTCAAATCTGCAACTTCATTTCATCAATACGAACGCCAAAATCATCCATATAGCGCTTGTATATATAAGAGGCAATTTGTAATATTCCCATCATAGTCATTATTCATTTTATAGTTTATTGCCGCAGAGTTCCGCTTTTTTATTGAAACCGCCAAAGAAAATCAAAATAAATCTGCAAGTTATCTGCAAATTACAACACTAAGAAATTCACAATAAATCAACAAAATCCCCCGAATATAAGTTGTAAACTATAAACTATTAACTGTAAACTTTCCTCTCCCGGCGGTCCCATCCCGTACAATCTGGCGAAGACCGCTTTGGTCCGCCAACCTTAGAGCGTAGCGGTTCCGAGCGACGAGGAGGAGCGGTTTCCTCCCTCTTCCCTGAGGGTGAGAGGGTCGGGGTGAGAGGTGGAGCCTTCCTTAAGGGTAAGGAAGGACGGGATAATTTTAGAAAAAAAGCCCTGTAGGGCGGTTACATCCTTCCCTTTTCGAGAAGGGTTTCTGTCCCCTGTGAGGGGAATCGAAAGGGTCGTAAAGACCTTTAAGCCCATCAAGAATATCAAGAGAAATTAGTCATGACTATTAGGTTTTACCCTTGATAAGAGGAAAACCAATATTCAAACAGACGGCTTCGCATATGCTGCTTACCA
>OBAH01001669.1_pt1 | contig 12204 bp, 9 predicted proteins | sample 1517491 | NCBI WGS metagenome assembly OBAH01 (sample SAMN04571697, study PRJEB22368) | human gut metagenome | biome: human gut; material: stool | host: Homo sapiens | place: Luxembourg | collected 2012-08-03
TCGATTCTGAGAAATTGAACGGAGGGAAGAAATAAATATAACGCATAAAAGTTTGACGTCGTAAAACGCGACGTCAAACTTTTATTGTATTCCCCTACTTTTCATTCTATCGACAAACTCGTAGAAACGGGGATACACAAACATCAATATTTTGATTATCAGATGACTACCCATATGTCGTGAAACACGACACATGGGTATCTGAAGTTTTTACTCATTTCTAAAATAACTAACATACTGATTATCGGACAGTTAACCCACATGACGCTGTAAAACACAGCGTATGGGTACCCCGAAGCATTTACTCCTAAGCTTTCGCAAGTTTTCGTCACACGCCTTGCTGATTGCCATTATACCCAGGGTGCTGCCCTGGGCTAGGAGCTTCTGCCCTTTCAGGGCGTGCTGCTTACAAAAAAACTTGACATATTATTTCAAGTAACAAAATTTCAGATGATCTTCGGGGAAAAAGAGCAAAGCGTTAAAGCGTGACAGTTGTGACAGTTGTGACAGTTTTCAGCGGAGGGGTACATGCATTTCCCCTACTTTCAATCTGTAAGTATTATATATATACTTATATATTTATATATAAATATAAATATATAAGTAACTTCTAAATAGAGGAAAAGGGAGGGGTACCCCCTGAAAACTGTCACAACTGTCACAACTGTCACACTGTAACGCTCAGGTCTACCTGATGAAACCCAATACGTCCATCAGCAAACCTATCTTCTCTTCCGGTAAAACTTATTGATATCTGCTCGCCTACTCATAGTTTCTCTCCTGCTAAAACTACGAGTAGGCTTTGTTGGCTCGGAAAAACGCGAGTGTTAAATCCGTTTAACAGAACTCTGCAGCGCGTTTTTTGGCAATAACAGAAATATGTTGTACCTTTGCAGCACATTTCACCCATCACGCCCAGAAAGGCTTATTTCATGCCAATCTGCTTCACGCACTGCTCGAACTCTTCCCTGTCACAGATGGCACTATTCTTGATTTTGGCGCGATAATTATAGATAGTGTTCACTGAATAGTGAAGGAACTCGGCAATCTTAGAACTGTCCTCGATGCCCAAACGGATAAGGGCAAAGATACGGAGGGTGGTAGAAAGACGGCTGTCATCTTCGAGCACGATACGCTCTTCAGGCTTCAAGAGGGCATTGAACTCCTCAACAAAGTCAGGGAAGAGCTTCAGGAAGGCGGAATCGAAATACTCATACAGCTCGCCCATGTAGGCCTCGCCAGCCTGCATCTGCTCCAGCAACTTGTTGAGTTCTCTTGCCTTCACCAGTTTCACTACTCGCTTGCGCATGGTCTCTATCTTGTCGACATAGATGGCACAAAGGCGCAGGAATCGACCAATATATACTTCCTTCATCTTGTTACTCTCATTGAGTGACTGGTTCATCTCGTTGAGCGACTGATTCATCTCGTTAAGACGCTCATTTGCCAACTGCAAGGCATGGTTGGTTTCCTTCAGCTTATGATGGGCCGCAGCAATGCGCTTTCGCTGCTTGTTGACATAGTAGAGCAAGAGCATAACCACAAAGAGAAGCAGGGCAGAAAACGCTACCATGAGCCGCAGATGCTGGTTGCTCGAAGAAAGTTCTTTCTGATATCCCTCCTCAATCTGCGTGAGCACAGGCATGATCTGGCGGCTGCGGATAGGCGTATTGAAAACGGTAGCCGCCTTCCAGGCAAACTTGATATACTCGTGAGAGCGCTTCTGCTCGCCCGGTTCGGCGTTGAGAAGATTGGCAACTTCCCAGAGAGAACCCTGGTCCATCACAGCCAACTGGACATCGCAGATAGCAGAACGCAAGAGGCAGCGGAGGAACTGTTCTTTATCGCCAAACTGATTATAGGTCAAGCCGCGATAAAACTGTACAATGGCATACTGATGGGTGCCCGGTTTCGTCATCGCCAGCCGCTTATCGCTCAATCGCAAAGCCTCCTTCATATTGCCTGCATCGCGTGTCCTCACCTCCTGCATCTGCAGATAAAGGTCATCATCATGGCTGAATGTGCTGTCTATTGCAGCCTGATAGGCATTATGCTTGCCGGCATAATATTTCTTCAAGGAAGGAACGTTGGAATAATATGCCATCTCGCCATACAGGTGCTGGCAAGCCCAGAGGTAGTTGCGTTTGCCCTCAGCATCAAGATCAGCGATATTGACAGACTTCAGCAGGTCGTACGATTCGGCATAATCGCCCGTGGTCGACTCCTGGAAAGCCAGCAGCGCCTTGGCATTTCCCACCTTCTTTTTATCGCCCATTCTGAAGGCAAGTTCCATACACTGGTTGATGTATTTCAGCGCCATGTCATTCTTGTAGGAGCGATATTCCTCAAAGAGCGCAAAACAGGCATCATACTTACTGCTTAGCCGCCTGGCGGTCTTCAGTTTCTGCTCCCAATCGCGAATTCGGGCTTCACGTACCTTCACATAATCAGCCGAATGGGCAATGGCGTTGTCCAGACTATGAAGAAGCTGCTCTATATTATCTGTTGTTTTTGCTGCAAGAGAAAGAGGCATCAAGACAAAGAGCAGGAAGAAGAATGCCTTTCTCCATAATTCATTTACGCGATACATCAACTTGATTCCGTTTAAGATTGATTGATTTTCATGAGGTTTCATGTGCAAAAGTAATAAAAAAATCGGAAACGACAAAATCTGATATAGAAGAAATGTAGATTTCTTCGCATTTTTCGTCTATGCCGCATCCACTTTTTATATATTCTTCATTTTTCTTATCCATCTCATTATCAGATACATTTCTATCTAAAAAAGAAAAGTTCATCCACATTTTAACATTTCTATCGCGCATCGTATCATCTTTTTTATTATCTTTGCAAAAGATAAACATAAAAATAACAATTAACATAATAAACAATGAGAACAGCACTTTTATCACTCACATTTCTTTTGGCTGGTTCTATGGCAGCACCTGCTTTCGCCCATACCGCAGCCCCTAAGAAAAAAGTAACTGCCACAACCAAGAAAGGCAAGATTCTACCCATGAAGGAGTATATCGACCAACTGATGGCGAAGATGACGCTACAGGAGAAGATTGGTCAGCTGAACCTGATGGTAGCTGGCGACATCACCACCGGCGGCGCACTTGATACTCAGGTAGGCAGCGATATCGCCCAGGGCAACATGGGCGGAGTTTTCAATATCAAAGGGCTCAACAAGATCAAGGCTCTGCAGGAAATCGCCATCAAGAACAGCCGTCTGGGCATTCCGCTGCTCGTAGGTATGGACGTGATTCATGGTTACGAAACGATGTTCCCTATCCCTCTCGCCCTCTCCTGCTCATGGGATACCGAGGCGATGAAGAAGGTAGGCGAAGTATCGGCCAAGGAAGCCAGTGCCGACGGCATCAACTGGACATTCTCTCCTATGGTAGACATTGCACTCGATGCCCGCTGGGGACGAATCAGCGAAGGAAATGGCGAGGATCCTTATCTGAGCGGCGTGATGGGAGCAGCGATGACTCAGGGCTACCAGGGCGTGGATATGCGCACAGAAGAGATTCTGAGAGCCAACCGCATCATGGCCTGTCTGAAGCATTTTGCCCTGTACGGAGGCGTTGAGAGCGGTAAGGAATATAACACGGTAGATATGAGCCGCGTGCGCATGATGAACCAGTATCTGCCACCTTACGAGGCAGTGGTGAAGGCTGGCGTAGGCAGCGTGATGTCTTCATTCAATCTCATCGACTACATACCTGCTACAGCCAACAAATGGATGATGACCGATGTATTGAGAAAGCAGTGGGGATTCAACGGTTTCGTGGTTACCGATTACGCTTCTATCGCCGAGAATCTGCAGCACGGAACGGCAAAAGACATCCAGGAGGCTTCGGAACAGGCACTGAAGGCGGGTACCGATATGGACATGTGCTCCAACGCCTTCGTAAAGCATCTGGCTAAGAGCATAGCAGAAGGAAAGGTGAGCGAGGAGGATGTGAACATCGCCTGTCGCCGCATTCTGGAAGCGAAATATAAACTGGGCCTGTTCAGCGACCCTTACCGCTACTGCAACACCAAGCGCAGCAAGAGCGAGATTTATACCGCTGAGAACCGTCAGGCAGCCCGCGATGTAGCAGCAGAGACCTTCGTGCTTCTGAAGAACGAAGGAAATATCCTGCCACTGAAAAAGGAAGGAAAGATAGCCCTGATAGGTCCGCTTGCCGACACCCGAAACAACATAGCCGGCACATGGAGCGTGGCTCAGGTACCATCTAAATATACCACCATCAAGGAGGCAATGGAGCATGCACTTGCCGGAAAAGCCACCTTATTATATGCCCAGGGAAGCAATATCTGGCGCAATAAGGAACTGCAGCAAAACGGCGAATGCGGCAAGCCGATCAACTGGGGCAACGAGGCTGAGATGAAGGCTGAAGCGCTGAAGATTGCGAAAGAGGCGGATGTGATAGTATGTGCTATGGGCGAAAGTGCCGAGATGAGCGGCGAATGCGGTAGCCGTACCAACTTGGAGATGCCGGACGTACAGCGCGAACTGCTTGCCGAACTTCTGAAGACGGGCAAGCCTGTAGTGCTCCTCAACTTTGCAGGCCGTCCTACGGTTCTTACTTGGGAGAAAGCCCATGTACCAGCCATCATGAATGTATGGTTTGGAGGTTCAGAGATGGGCGATGCACTCTGCGATGTCATCTTTGGCGACAAATCGCCATCGGGTAAGCTCACCACTTCGATGCCTAAGACTACCGGTCAAGAGCCTCTCTACTACAACCATCAGAACACCGGCCGCCCTGTAGCAGACGATAATGAGAAGTTTGCCAAGTTTGCCAGCAACTGTCTGGATGTAAGCAATGGTCCGCTCTATCCTTTCGGTTACGGTTTGAGCTACACCAACTTTTCATACAGCAACTTCCGCCTGAGCAGCCAGGAGGCCGGCATCAGCAATGAGGAGGCTACCGAATGGCAGGATGGCAAGAAGATTACAGCTAGCGTCACCGTTAAGAACAATGGCTCCCGCGATGCTGACGAGATTGTGCAGCTCTACATCCGTGACATGGTAGCCAGCATCTCCCGTCCTGTAAAGGAACTGAAAGGTTTCCAGCGCATCCATCTGGCAGCAGGTGAGAGCAAGGAGGTAAGCTTTGATATCACCCCAGATATGCTCAAGTTCTACAACGCAGATCTGAAGCACGTGATAGAACCTGGCGACTTCCAGATTATGATAGGAACCAACAGCAAGGATGTAAAGACAATGAAACTGAGCGTGAAATAAACAAGAAAAATCGCCCTGCAAAGAGCAAAGCATAGCTTGAAAGATGCTTTACTTCTTACAGGGCGATTATCATCTACTGAGCCCACTCCAACAGAAAGCTCAGTTATGGATTCTATCCTTCAGGATTACTTAGTCATCTCGAAACCTACACGCATACCATCGTAATTATTGGCGATAGTACCGAGAGCGCTGAGGGTAGAACTGCCCTTGAGGGCACCCATGGTCTTGATGAGGTTGAGCAACTTTGTCTGGTCGAAGAGCAGGCTGATGCCGTTGGTAGTCTTCGTAGCATAACCCGACATACTCAAGAGCAAGCCCTTCATCTGAATGGCATGAGTCTTCTCATCAAAAGTATAATTGCCCTGCCATGACTTGCCATCTATCTTGGCAGCGAAAGTTCCATCAGTTTTGAAGGTGAAATAGGTATTTGAACTACTGAAGCCAAACTTGCTGTAATACTCACCCAACTTCTCCTCTACCTTGTTGGCAGCAATCTCACCGCCAGCCTTTGCCAGGAGATTCTCAGAGGTAAAGGCGCATCCCGGCTTGCTGTACTTCCAGGTATGGGCACAGAGATCCTGCTTGCTGAAGGTACCTGAACCGATTACATTATTCAGAATGCCATTGATAATACTGCTACCTGCAGAACTGCTGCTGTTAGAGTTTCCGCCCAGTACAGCACCCAAGATACCTGCAACGGCTGAGCCTGCATTGCTGGTTGCACTGGTAGAAGCGACGGCATTGCTGGTTGTTGCAGAAGTTGTAGTTGCAGAAGTTGTAGTTGTTGCTTCTGTAGTGCTAGATGCTGCTGAAGTTGTTTTCTTTGTAGAAGTCTTCTTTGTTGTCTTCTTAGAAGTCTTCTTTGTTGTCTTCTTAGCCGTTTTCTTAACCGGCATCATCTCAGACATTGAGGCATTGAGCGCTGCCTCGTTCATAGCGCTTGCGTTGCTGCCAGCTGTGCATGCGAGCACGAGGGCAGACAAAAGAAATACCTTTTTCATTGCTTTCTATTTTATTTTATCACTCTTATTTATATATACCCAATACTTCCTATTGTTCTTTCGGGTGCAAAGTTCGCAAAAAAAATCGGAAATACGATAAGAAAAATCCCTATTTCGCGGTATGAATCTCCCTAAAAACTCAGCATTTCTGCTCTTTCTACGCTATTATAGACGAATACTATGACAATTCGTTTAAAAGACTATGAAAATATCGTTCAGGAGATGATAATTATCGGTCTAAAGGAGGGGAAACTGTTCAATCGTTTGCACTTTTTTTTGACATACATCAAAAAATAACGAATAAAACACGTATTTTCATGCATTTTATACCTAGAAATAGGTAGAAACCCCTATCTTTGCAAGCGGTTAACAAATATCAATAGGTTATGAATGATTTAATTAAGGTAAATTCAGAAAATCAGAATCAGGCTATCGATAGATGCCAACAGATTCTTCAGGATCGCCGCGAGGCTCTTGCCTCTAAGGCAAAGAGAAGAGGTTAATACTCTTCAGAAACATGACGTAAAGGAGGAAAGATGATGCTCTTATACATATATAATAAGGACGCATCCTTTCTTTTTAAAGAGAGATTTTTCGAAACGACTCTTAAATGATGAGTTTCAAAAATTTTGGGAAAAGAAAAAAAACGTAAAAATCCCGTTGTCAGCCATCTGGCTTGTACAACGGGATTTTTTCGTTTATTATTCAAGTTTATTATATCAAGTCCGAGATTTACTTCTCGTTCTTCACTGCCTTCATGATAATCTCGAAATGATTACCACTCTTCAAGATGACATTCTTCAGGAAGTCTGAAATCTCAGATGCCTTCAGATTCTTCACCATCTCCTTGTAATCGCTATGAGTATCAACACCCATACGCTCGTATGTGCTCAACGCACCAAGCCAATAACCATTGGTTTTTTCGCTAACAGCAGCCTGCTTCAGGAGGATCTCCTTCACCTTCTGAAGGTCTTCTGCATTTGGCTGAGCCACGGTCTCTTCCATACCCTTGAAGAAGTAAGGAATAGCGATATCCGACTTCTCTGGGTTCAGCTGAGCCACGGCAGAAATAGAGATGGCAGCCTTGTTATCATAATCGCGAAGCAAACCATAGTTTGCTCCTGCATGATAAGCAGCGCTGAGTTCCTCACGGATAGTACGCAAATACTTCATCTCCAGCAAACGGGCAGAAACATCAGCAAGAACCATATACTGCAAGGTGAATGGAGCCTTGGTATACCAGATCTCTGTTGCCTGGTTCTGTGGATTCTCCATTGCCTTGGTAAAGACATTGCTTACCTTACCCTTAGCATAAGGAATCTGCTTGTTCTTAAGTTTGAAGCCATTGTTTGGCAGACTGGCGATATACTGCTCGATGAGTGGGAGGAGAGTCTTCTCATCATAGTTACCTACGAAATAGAAGGTGAAGTCCTTGGCATTGCCGTAGAACTGCTTACCAATCTCCAGGATACGGTCGTAGTTGATATCCTTTATATCGCTTGCCTCTGGCACACGGGCAAGTTTGCTACCCAAATAGAGAGTGCTCTGAACTGAATCCTGATATACGAGGCTTGGATTGTTGCTCTTGTTGGCAAGAACAGTAGCCATCATGCTCTTCATATTGTCGAAGCTCTTCTGGTCCTTGCTTACTGCGGTCATCTTGAGATAGATGAGCTGCATCAGGGTTTCGATGTCCTTAGGAGTAGAATTACCCTTCAAACCATGATTGAAAGGACTCAAGCTGAACGAAACGCCAACCTGCTTACCTGCCAAAGCCTTATCAAGATCATTGCTTGAGAAATCGCCAAGACCACTAGCATCGAGCACATCTGCTGCAAATGCAGCATTCAGGAAGTCTTCCTTGCCGAAAGTAGAATAGCCCACATTGGCTGAAGCTGCGAAAGCAATCTCATTGTCCTTGAAATCGGTCTTCTTCAATACCACCTTAGCGCCATTAGAAAGAGTCAACTCCTTGAAGCCCAACTTCTTGTTCTCAACAGTCTTCTTAATCTTACCAGCCTTAGGAGCCTGAGCGATGAGAGGTTCCTGCTTAACATTATCCACATAAGCCTCGAGCTTCTCAGCACGTACCTGCTTTACGATGGCAGAAAGTTCCTGCTCGGTAGGATAAACGGCACCAGCCTGCTCGCGCATCATAACCAATGATACAAGGTTAGTATCGCTCTGGCAAACCAACTGCTTGGCATAGCTGTTGATAACCTCAAGAGGCAAGTTTGGAACTACCATCTTCCAGATCTGGCTCTCCTCTTCTACTGACGGAATAGGCTCGTTAGAAATGAAGTTATCCACATACTGGGTGGTAAACTGCTCGTTCTTCATCTTATCCTTGTTGGCAAGAGCCTTGTCAACCTGGCTCATGAATTCATCCTTGGCACGCTGATACTCTGTAGCTGTGAAACCGAACTCGTGCATACGCTGTGCCTCGCGGAGAACAGCAGCATAAGCCTCCTTAATCTTTCCTGGCTTAGCCACACCGGTAAGGGTGAAAGCATCCTTTGTGCTTGAAATCAGGTATGAACCATCACCGGCATTTGCCTGGAGATATGGACAGTCTGGCTCCAATGCCTTCTCTGCATAACGGGCAGCAATCATAGAAGAAATCACGTTATCCATGTATCCCTTCAGGAGATAGCTCATATTGCCCTTCAGAGAATCTGGCACAGCATTGTGCTTCATATAAATCTGGAAGAGATCAACCTGCTGCTCCTTATCCTTGTCGATAACATAGATGGCTGAATCATTATCAGATACTTCTACCTTCTCTATCTTAGCGGCATTCTTAGGTACCTTGATACCTGAGAAGAGTTCCTTAATCTTAGCTTCGATATGATTTACATCTACATCACCCACGATGATAATAGCCTGATTGTCTGGGCGATACCATTTACGGTAGTAAGCACGGAGAGTTTCTGGCTTACAACCATCGATAACGCTCATCAAACCGATAGGGAAACGGTAGCCATACTTTTCGCCCTGATAGAGCTTAGGAAGTGAACGCTCTATCATGCGCTGCTGACCTACAATGCGCATACGGTACTCATTGTGTACCACATCGCGCTCGTCATTGATGGCTTCCTTGGTAAGAGAGATACCGTTGCTCCAATCCTTGAGGATGAGCATGCATGAATCTACGGCTGTAGGGCGGGTAGTAGGTACATCGGTGAAGTAATATACGGTTTTCTCTACGCTGGTATAGGCATTGAGGTTTCTACCATACTCCACGCCGATGCTCTGCAGGTAATCCTGGAGGGAATTACCTTTGAAGTGATCGGTACCGTTGAAGGCGAGGTGCTCGAGGAGGTGAGCCAAACCGCGCTGGTCATCATCCTCATTGATAGAACCCACTTTCTGTGCGATGTAGAAACTGGCTACATGCTCAGGATAACTGTTGTGACGAATGTAGTAAGTCAATCCATTATCAAGACGACCTATCTTCACATTCTTGTCTACCGGAATAGCTGGCATCTGCTGTGCCATCGCTGTACCTGCAGAAAGGAACAGCACAACTGCTGCAAAAATCTTTCTTAGTTTCATCTGATTTTAATTATTTATATATTTATTGTTTTCTATATCATTCTTTCTATATACCTTATTATATATATCATGCTACTTAACAAGTTCGCCTATATATAACGACAAAACCTGTGACATGGTTACTGTCTGCGATGCAAAATTAAGAAAAATAAAAAAGATTTGCAAGCATTTTAGAGAATATCTTCCCGATGTATGCAAATCTTAACCTAAAACTAACATTGGAGGCAGAAAACCAATCCTAACCTACATGAAAACTCTTCATCCATGAACCTCTGAAGAGGCGGATAAGGAAGAGGATTCCCCTGAATGTGAGTTCGGTAGCCATCGCTATCCATACTCCCTCCAAGCCATAGCTCTTGGAAAGCGCATAAGCCAGAGTGAGGCGCACCAGCCACATGGTACCGAGATTGATCATCGCCGGTTTTCTGGTATCGCCCGCTCCTACACAAACACAATAGGTCACGATGCTAGCTGCAAAGAATGGTTCAGCAAAAGCCTCGATGCGCAAACAGATGGTACCCATCTCACGGATACTTTCTACCGGAGAAAGAACGCCAATCATCTCAGGAGCAAAGACATACATCACCACTCCCATCACAGCCATCACAGCCATTCCAAGTCCTACTGTCATATAAGCAAAATTCTTGCACAAACCTACTCGCCCAGCTCCATGCGTCTGTCCCACCAGAGTAGTAGCCGCATCACCAATACCATAGCCCGGCATATAGCAAAGACTCTCTGCCGTAATAGCAAAAGAATGGGAAGCAATGGCTATATTGCCAAGAGGTGCCACAATCATGGTACTCACTATCTGCGCCCCGCTCATCAATATGTTCTGTATGGCTATCGGAATGCTGATTTTACAGGCATTATGAACATACGACCTGACCCAACGGAAACGGACATGGTCCTGACGGAGATTCAGTATCTTATTCTTGAAACCAGCAAGATAAAGATTAGGCAGAGAGATGCAGACATAAGCCATCGCAGTTCCTAAGGCAGCCCCCACAACACCCAACTTCAGGATATAGATAAACAGGTAATTGAATATCACATCGCAGATGCAGATCAATACAGCCATCACACTAGGCGTAAGCATATTGCCCGCAGATTTCAGCATCATTTCGGATATGTGATAAAGGAAAACGAATGGCAGTACCAGACCGTATATCAGAAAATAGCGAGAGGAATTGGTGGCTATATCAGCACCTCCACCCAGCCAATAAGGCAGATAAGCATGAATGCCGACACAGAGAAGAGAAACAAAAATGCTGAACGCCACACCGCAAATCAGCGCATGACGAAACACCTGACGGGCATTTGCAAAATCATTAGCTCCGATAAAATGAGCTACCTGTACAGAAAAGCCAGTAGCAGCTGCACTGAGCAAGCTACCTATAAGCCAGGTAGTTGACTCTATCAATCCGATACTGGCAGAAGCCTCTGCTCCCAGATGCCCCACCATAGAAGCATCAATGAAGAACATCATCACCGTAGAAATCTGAGCCAACATAGAAGGTATACTCAACCCTACTATAAGATTGAGTTTCTCGCGCCGATCCATCTCCCTACCCAGGCGAATCGACTCCATCAAATAATCTGTCTTCTTGCTATAAAGCATAAATTAATTTCTCGTATATCGCTCATACAAAAAAATATGTGCATATATCATTTCAAACATATGCACATACTTTTCTCTAAATCTTTATTCTTATTATTTAGTAATCCACTTCTTGCCAGAAGCTCTCTTATAACTCTTGAGCACCATCTCAAAACGGAGCATTGAATAGCCTTGGATTGAAGAATTACCGCTCTCGCCATAAGCCAGCTGGTATGGAATGAACACCTGCCAATGGTCGCCCGGATGCATCTTGAGCAATGCGGTGGTAAAGCCATCGATAAATCCACCGGCCACACTACGGGTAGGATTAGCTGTAGCTGCATCAAAAGTACCCGTAAAACTCTGGTCGAAGACGTAACCTTCCTTATAATTATCAGTAGGAATGAAACGGCCACGATAGCTCACCTGTACCGAATCGGTAAGGATTGGAGAAGTTTTACCCTCTCCCGTCTTCAGAACATGAACGATGATATTATCGCAATCCTTATAAGGAAGGGTCACTAAATTACCATTCTGATCTTTGTTCGTCGGAGTCTGGTTTTCGAACGTCCAGTTCTTATAAACGTACCAGCCGTTAGCTTCACCCATCTTTCTGGCATAAGCCAATGTATCGGCAAAAGCCTGCTCGTTACGCTCCTGCCAGTTGGCATATTCCGAGACATTATCATCATCTTCGCTACATGATGACAGTGTGATCACTGCCATCATGAGGAAGAAGAAATATTTCAAACTCTTAAGATTCATCTAGATATATTTGATTAATTAGA
>OBAH01001675.1_pt1 | contig 12175 bp, 7 predicted proteins | sample 1517491 | NCBI WGS metagenome assembly OBAH01 (sample SAMN04571697, study PRJEB22368) | human gut metagenome | biome: human gut; material: stool | host: Homo sapiens | place: Luxembourg | collected 2012-08-03
GGGCGCGTGTTAAACCGCGCATGGGTGAGCCCCGTGATGCCTGAGATGATGGCGAGTCTTCCTGCCGCGGGCGTTGACGGCACGATGAAAAAGCGGGGCCTAAAGACGGGCTCAGCGCACATTAAAACGGGCTATCTGAAAGACTCGCGCTCGGTGGCGGGGTGGGTGACAACACCCGCGGGTGACCGCTACACCGTTGTGATGATGGTTAACAGTAAGCGCCCTGATGGCGCCAAGGCGTTTTCTGACGCCGTTCTTGCCTGGTGCGCCGGGCGCCGCTAAGCAGCGTGTAAAGAAAAGGCCCGGTTTGTTTTCCCGGGCCTTGTCGCGACTAGTTCGCGTTTTCTTCAAGCGCCTTAATGAACGCGTCTTCGGTTAAGAGTTCCGGCAGGATCGTGGCCTTCCCCTTCGTGTTGTAAAGAAGGTAAAGGGGAACGCCCGTGCGGCCGAAGCTGTTTAAGGTCTTTGTGATCGTTTCATCGCGGCTTGTCCAGTCGGCGGAAAACCGTTTGTAGCCCAAGCGCGATATCACGGCTTCGCTCTTGTCGGTCCGGATGGCGGTTGCCTTGTTGTACTGACAGGTCACGCACCAGGCGGCGGTGAAGTCAACCATCACGGGTGACCCGCTGTTTACCGCTTCGCTTACCGCTTCCGGAGACCAGGGCTGCCAGCCGTCTTCTGCGTCCCCTGACGCTGTTGACCGGGCATCAAAAAGGCCCGCGGCAATCAGCCCCACGCACACGAGCGTGAGAATGCCGCCGAAGTACTTCAGAACCGTTGCTTCACCCCGGCCGTACTGCTCACGGCCCACGGCCCAGAGGCACGCGGCAAGTGCCCCTGCCGCAAGAAGCACGGCCACCAGGCCGTAGCCGTTCACCTGGCGCGACAAAACCCACACAAGCCAGAGGGCGGCCGCAGCCATGGGAATTGCCATGATCTGCTTAAAGCGCACCATCCAGGGGCCGGGCTTCGGAAGCCAGCGCGTCCACACGGGCACAAGCGTCAGAATGAGCCAGGGCAGAGCCATGCCAAGGCCCAGCGCAAGGAATACGGCCGAGGCCGTCACCGTGCTCTGCGTCACGGCGTAACCCAGTGCCGCACCCATAAAGGGCGCCGTGCAGGGCGACGCAACAACCACGGCAAGCACACCGGTCCAGAAACTTCCGGCCGGCCCCGTTTTAGGCAGTTCCCGCGCCGCGCGGCTGTCCGCGAGATGGCTTGCCGCCGTAAATTCAAAGGTGCCGATGAGGTTCATCGTAATTGCGGTGAAAAGGAGCGCCAAAACGGCAACTACCCACGGGCTTTGCAGCTGAAAGCCCCAGCCCACGGCGCTTCCCACTCCCCGAAGCACCATCAGGGCGCCGGACAGAAGGAGCATGCACACCAAAACGCCCGCGGTAAACATCGCTCCGTGCAGCGCTAGAGACCCTTTGCGGCGGCTGCCGTCCACAAGCTGCAGAATCTTGAGGCTTAAGACCGGAAAGACGCAGGGCATGAGGTTCAGAATGAGCCCCCCTAAAAACGCAAAGGCAACGGCGGCTTTCACCGACATCGAAACCGAAGACGTACCCTCAGCCCCGGCCTGCACCGTGATGCGGGTGTCCGCAACAGGCGTAGAGGTGCCTGAGACAGCGGCGGGCGCAATGCCCGCGACTTCTCCGGCCGCAACCGGAAGCGTCGTCTGAATCGCCCAGCCGCCGGCTAACGGCCCGTCGTCCGCGACAATCACACCGGTGAGAGCCTTCGTTTCCTTGCTTTCCACAAACTTTTTGTGGGCGGTGAGGTAAAGCGACGTGCTTCCGCCCGACTTTTCAATGCGCGTGGGCTCTTTGAGGTCAATGACGTTACGCTCAACGGGATAAAACGCGACCGTCTTATCGATCTTTCCTGCTAACTGCGTGAAGTCAATGCGGATGCGGTTTTCTTCCATCACCGCCTTAATGCGGTCTGTCTGCACCGTTTCCGGGGTGTTGCGTTTGGTTTTCTCAAAAAGGGGCGCTGCGTCAGAAGGTTCAGAGGCAACGCGCACCGGCACGGAGAATTTGAGCTCGGCTTCGCCCGGAATGCAGACGTCCTTGCAGGCAAGCCACTCGACCTTGGCGCTGATGCGGCCTGAGGTGCCGTAGGGCGTGCCCCAGGGGATATCAAGATTAAAAGGCAGAAGCGCTTCGCCCGAATACACAAAGCTTGTGAGGTGTCCTGTCTTCTGTACTGAGGGCAGCGGCCAGTCCAAGGGCGTTATCTGCCAGTTTCTCGGCAGTTTCCACTTTATTTCCGTGGGGTAGCCGGTGTCCCCGGGAAACTTCCAGTAGGTGTGCCACCCCGGTTCGTGCTTTAAGCGGATGCCGACGTGGTAGGCCGCCTTGGGGGTGCCTGCCGTGCGGTCGGCAACAATTTCCGCCGTGATCGTTTTGGGAGCGGCCGAGGGCCCGAAGGGCGAAGACTGAGCCAGAGCCGGAAGAGCGGCAAGGCCCAGTGCCGCAGCGCCAAAGGCGCAGGCGGCACTTTGAAGACGGGATAAAAACGTCATGCAGGTTTACAGCAGTTTGAAGGATTCACGGGCCGCGGCAATCGTGGCGTCAATGTCGGCATCAGTATGCGCCGCCGACACGAACCCGGCTTCGAAAATTGACGGAGCGAGGTAAACGCCTCTTTCAAGCATCGCGTGAAAGAACGTGCCGAAGACCTTGGCGTCGGCCTTCATCACATCGTTAAAGCCCTGCGGCAGCGCCGGGAGGAAAAAGAGCCCCATCATGCCGCCGATGCTTCTTGCGCAGAAGTCAACGCCCGCGTCTTTGGCGGCTGCCGTGAGCCCGTCGGTGAGTTTCTTCGTCTTGGCGCCGAGACTTTCATAGAACCCGGGCTTCTGGATTTCCTTAAGCGTTGCCAAACCGCAGGCGACCGCGACGGGGTTGCCGGAGAGGGTGCCTGCCTGATAAACGGGGCCCAAGGGAGCGATTTTGCTCATGATTTCGCGGCTTGCGCCGAAGGCTGCAACGGGCATGCCGCCGCCGATCACCTTACCCATCATCGTGATGTCGGGAACGACGTTGTAGATGGACTGCGCACCGTGCAGCGCCACGCGGAACCCCGTCATCACTTCGTCGACAATCAAAAGCGCACCGTACTGGGTGCAGAGTTCCCGCATCGTGTTGATGAATTCCTGCGTGGCAGGGACCATATTCATGTTGCCCGCGACGGCTTCAACGATTACGCAGGCAATGTCTTTGCCGTGAGCCTTAAAGCAGTCAACAAGCGCCTGCGGGTTGTTGTATTCGAGAACGAGCGTGTGTTCGGTAAAGCTGGCGGGCACACCGGCAGAAGAGGGGTTTCCGAACGTGAGCATGCCCGAACCCGCTTTCACGAGCAGGCTGTCGGAGTGACCGTGGTAGCACCCCTCAAACTTCACGATCTTGTTGCGGCCCGTGTAGCCGCGCGCAAGGCGAATCGCGCTCATGCCGGCTTCGGTGCCGGAACTCACTAGACGCACCTGCTCGATGTTGGGCATGATCTTGACGATTTCTTCCGCGAGCTCCGTTTCCCCTTCGGTGACGGCGCCGAAAGAAAGGCCTTTTTCAATGGCTTCCTCAACGGCCTTAATTACCGCGGGGTGATTGTGCCCGAGAATCATCGGGCCCCAGGAGCCGATGTAGTCGATGAACTGCTTGCCTTCAGCGTCCCACATATAGGCGCCCTTGGCCTTACGGATAAAGCGGGGAGCGCCGCCCACGCTTCTGAAAGCACGCACCGGGGAATTCACGCCGCCCGGAATCGTTTTCTGAGCGCGTTCAAACAGTTCTTCATTAATGCCCATTTTTGTTGCCTTTTTGTTCTGTACAGGATCGGCAGACTGTCCTTGCGGCAGGCTGCCTGCGCCAAAGCCTTGTCAAGAAGCCTTCGGCAGGAAAATGTTTGCTTTCGGACTGACTTTTCGGGGTCGCTCCGGCAGGCGGCAACAGTCTAGCAATCTGAGGGCGGGTTTTGCCTTAAGGAAAACGGTGCGGAAAGGGGATGTAAGGCTTTTTGTGTCCAGGCGATAATAGCGCTCCCGTAGGGCGCGAAAGGAATCACCGTGGCACACCGTACACCCAAAATAAACGACACCGTAAAATTTACCGACCAGCAGCAGGCCATTCTGAACGATGCCGTAGAGCAACTGATGGAAGCCGGCGGCTTAACGGCCTTAACGCAGGCTCATTTCAACGAAGCGATGAAGATCGTAGCTCAACGCTGAATTCCGTCCGACTGACGCTGCTCTCAGTATTGCCGGGAGCCAGAGAGTTGGAAGCGCTTTTCAAGGTATCGATACTCTGATGCCTGAGCGTCCCCGACTCACAGAGCGTGCCATGGGGGCATTGCACCCAAAATCGAGCCCCGCGTGAATTTCGGCCATGCTGCCCCCAAAATTTTCTCGATTTTTTGCCTCGAATTAGCCTGCCTTTCTGAAAAATCAGACTGGTGCAAAATTCAGGTGAGCGCCAGAAGGCGTTAATAGCGTAGAGCGGTGGAAGTCCGCTCCCGACAAAGCATAGCCGGCAGTCGGTACTCAGCCTTGGAGTCGAAGCCGCGAGGTCAGATTTAAGCGTAGGCAGAGGAGTGTGCGAGCCAAAATGCGAAAGCGTGAAGCCGATCAGCCCCGTCAATTTGTCATACGGAAGCCGAGACCGTGCCTGAGGTCGCAGGCAGTAACGGTTGTGCCAGTAAAGGCAAGGCACAACAGTTTCCGTCGTGGTCATTGGGCTTGGCGAGCACATCAAACGAGATTAACGTACCTGGGAGGTCTGCTGACTTCCAAGTAAGTTGGTAAGTCCGTAACAAGGCCTGGAAAGCCAAGGAACGGATGACGGGTCAGCAGAAGTCGGACCATTTCATAGTAGTGAAGAAACTTGTGAAAGCAGGCGGAGCGAAGGGAATGGCAGTTTAAACAATGGAGGAGATGAATCATGCCGCATTCTGGAAATGCGAACAGCATGGAACATGAGTCGAGATCCATAAGTTACACATACGTGTTCCCTATCTGCCCGTGCAGATCTGGGAATGCGCATGAGTAACGACGTTTAAGCTGAAGAGCCGTATGCCTTAATTGGGCACGTACGGTTCTGTGAGGGGGAGGGGCGCGCCTTTGAAAGCGCGCTTCCTCTCTACTCGACTAGAACGCAAAGCCCGCGCCGAGGTAAAACTGAACGGGTGACGGACGGAAGGTGTTGTCATTGGCCGGCGCCACATCATGAAAGCGCGGGAAGTGCACGTTGATGCCGCCCAAAATACGGGTGTTCTGGGTCGGTGCCCAGGTAATGCCGCTCTGAATCGTCGGGTACACAGAGTCCGAAGACTGGTCCGTATCCTTGTTTTCGAGCTCCGAGTAACCGATACCAAGACCCACGTGCAGGCGGATGCTTTCTGCCATCCGGAAGTGGTACTGGAGGCTTGCGGTGTAGTTTGTCTGCTTCCAGGAGCCGGTCTTTACGCCGCTTTGCTTGGTGTCGTGATCCGCACGGCTTGCTTCAAAGTCAACGGCCCAGCGTTCCGACACAAAGTGGCGGATACCGACAAGGCCGCCCGCGTCCGAGGTAACCGTAAAGCCCTTTTCCGAGGCAGAGTCAGTCTTTTCCCAGAGACCCGCGCCGTAAATTTCGGTGCGTGCCGCAAAGCGGTCGCTGCTTGTGAGCGGGAAGAGACTCGTTTCCTTATCGTCCGTGCTGATGCGGGAGAAGAAGAAAAAGACGTTCGTAAAGGGGATGTACGTCATGTAGACGTCAACGGGACCGGCACCCGCGCCGATCAAAGGCAGAGGCGCCGGAACCGGCAGCCACTTGTAGTCGTCGCGGAAGGTGAGCCCCAGAAGGTAACCCGCACCCACATGAAAACTTTCCGTGAGGTTCCAGCGCGAGAGCCACGCATACCCCATGAAGGGTTCAAGCTTGTAGTGCGAATCTGAAAACGCGAGGAAATAGGTCATGCGCTCGTTGCCGCGCTCGTCAATGACGGAGCGCACCACGCCGCCCCCGTAGGGAAAAGCGTTTTCTTCATGGAGGTTATCGTAGTCCCAGGCCGGGTGAATCGTGTAAAGCGGCAGGATCAGGCCCGTGTTGCCTTCGCTTATGACGTTTTTAAAGCCCTCGACCTGCTTTTGGAAAAAGCCCTGTTCTTCGGAGGTGTTGTAGCCGCCCGGAAGGGTATCAACGGCAGCAGACCAAAAGCCCGCGTGAGCAGGCAAAGCGAGGGCCGCAGCGCACAAGGCAACCGCAGCGGAAATACGGTGAAAAGCCACTTTTCGCAAAATTCTGAATAGATAAAGTCGGCCAAGAAGGGGCGGGCCGGCATTGTTATTGTTTTTGAGACCGCAAATATACCAGTCGAAACAAAGACCTGCCCATAAACGGGCGTAAAAAATCCGGCGATTGACAGGGATATAGGTCAAAGAAGCAGCCGGAGTATGCAAAACTGGGAGCCCAACCGGTCGCTGCGGTACAATGCCGGGCGCTGCAGCCGGACAGCTGATCGCGGGCAAGATTGTTTTGCATGAGGAAAGTCCGGACTCCGCAGGGCACCGTAGCAGGTAACGCCTGCCCGCCGCAAGGTGAGGATCAGAGCAACAGAGACGAGCCGGTTCAGTCCGGGTGAAACGGGCAATCTCTACGGGGAGCAACATCAAGTAAGCAGTCGTTTGATTTCGGCCCGAAAGAAGACTGCGGGTAGATGGCTTGAGGCGCCGCGTGAGCGGCGTCCTAGATGAATGATCGGCAACGCGCTTCCTTCGGGATCTGCGTCACTGAATCCGGCTTACAGTCCGGCTGCGGCTTTTCTCTTCCAAACTCAACCATATCCTTTGAGAATGCATCAGGCACAATGCGTGCTGCTGCAGGATTGAACCTGCGCGGAGTGTGCTGTGTATCTCAAACGAAAAATTGACGGGTGCCTTAAGGATTGAAGCGGTCCGCGACAGTGTCCAGTGGTTTCCGGCGGGCGCAGAGCAAAGGCGGTCTCTTGCCGTGATTGACGAAGTGCCGCGGCAACTTCAGAACCGCAACAAACAGTTTGCCGTGTCGGGAATCGGCCCGCACGCAAGGCGAAGGGATTACATGGGAGTCGTTGAACGGCTTACTGACGCCGGGACGCTGCTTATGGCAATGCCGCTACTCACACCGGAACTGCCGATCCGCGGCAACCGAGATCCCGAGCGGATGAATCTTTATTTCCACGATACCGGTCTTTTGGCGGCAGCAATGAAAGAGCACGCCCGAGAATCTTGTGCCGGCGGAGATTGCGGCAGGGGCTTCGCCTCACACGAAGATGCTGAAAACGCTGATTGAAAGCCCGGACTATCCCGACATCACCTGGGGACTGCGCTTGGCGGAGGCCAATATCAGCCGTAGCGGCAAGATCCTCTCATTTCCGCTTTTCTGCGTCTTTCTGATGCGAGGCATCCTCAGAGAACTCGATTTTCCCGCATAACGAAAAACCCGCCGGCCGGTGAGCCCGCGGGTTTCTCAAGCATTTCAAAGCGGCAGTGGGTTACGCCAGACGAATACGTCCGTCCACGGCAATCGCTTCACCGTTCTTTTCACTGATCATCAGCGGATTGATGTCAAGTTCTTCAATCGCCGGGAAGTCGGTGACAAGCTGCGAAATCCGCTGAAGGGTTTCTTCGACCTTGGCGATATTGGCGGGTGTTGTGCTGCGGGCGCCTTCAAGTAACTTATAGGCCTTAACGGAGCGCACCAGGTCGTGCGCGTCGATGTCGGTGAGGGGCGCGAGCGAAAAAGACACGTCCTTTAACACCTCAACAAAGACGCCGCCCAAGCCAAACATGATCATGGGCCCGTACTGGGGGTCTTTGGCTACGCCGCAGACCATCTCGCGGTTACCCTTGACCATCTCCTGGATGATGACGCCTTCAAGCCCTTCGAGAATGCCCTTGGCCTTCAGTTTCGCGATGAGGTCCTGATACTGGGCTTTAAGTTCTTCCACGGACTGGATGTTCACACGCACGCCGCCCACATCGGTCTTGTGCGAAGTGGTTTTGGAGGTCATCTTCATGACAACGGGAAAGCCCACAGCTTGAGCGGCCTTGCAGGCCTCTTCTTCGGTGCGTGCAAACTGTGCGCGGCAGACGCGGATACCGTAGGCGTCGAGCACATCAATACTTTCGCGCGTGGTGAGTTCACTGCGCCCGTCGGCTTTGGCCGCGGCAAAAATGCCTTCGGCGCGAGACTTGTCGACCGTAAAGGTCTTGACGGCCCCGGCAGGGCGCGCAATCCAGCGCCGCTGCTGATCGAGCCGAGCCAATGCGTCCACGGCCTGTTCGGCGTACATGAAGAAGGGCACCGTCACGTCCATGTCGGAAAGTTCCGTAAAGAACCGGTTTTCCGTCATGAAGACGCCCACGATCGGCTTTTCAGGGTGATCAGCGCGGATGCGCATCAGTTCCTTCGCAACGTCAATGTCTTTAAGACCCAGGAACGGCAGATAGATGACGATCACCATATCGACGTTCGGATCTTTGAGAATCGTTTCGGTTGTGCGGCGGTAGTGTTCAAGGGGCGCGGAAGCGATCATGTCGACCGGGTTTTTCACGGAAGCCGCCGCGGGCAGGAACGTTCTGAGTTCTTCTTTTGTGGCGTCCGTGATCGGCGCCATCACCATGCCGTGCTCACAGATGGCGTCCGTGGCCATGATCCCGGGACCGCCGGAATTCGTGATGATCGCCACACGGTTACCCTTGGGGATCGGGCAGTTGGCAAAAACCTTCGCAGTCGCAAAGAGTTTTTCCAGAGAAAATTCACGGATCACGCCGCTCTGACGCAAAAGGGCGTCGGCGGCACGGTCTGACCCCGCAAGGCTTCCCGTGTGAGAGCTCGCGGCGCTTGCGCCCGCGGCGGAGCGCCCGGATTTAAGCGCCAGAATGGGTTTCTTTTTGGAAACGCGTGCGGCGAGGTTGCGGAAATTCGCCGGGTTCTGGATCGATTCCATGTAAAGGAGAATCTGCCGGACGTCGTCCACGTTTTCCCAGTATTCAATCGCGGTCTCGGCGTTCACATCGGCCTGGTTGCCGATGGAGATGAACTGCGAAAAGCCGATGTTGAGATCCTTAAGGATATTGAGAATGCCGCCCCCTAAGGCCCCCGACTGCGACACAAAGCCGATGTCGCCGCGCTGGGGGAGGCTTTCTGCGAAACAGCCGTCCATGCGCACGGCCGGGTCGGTATTGACAACACCCAGGCAGTTCGGGCCCACACAGCGCATGCCGTAAGCCTTCACCTTGGCAGCAAGTTCTTTTTCCAGAGCCGCACCCGCTTCATCGGTTTCCTTAAAGCCCGCGCTGATCACCACAAGACCCGTGATGCCTTTTTCATGACACTGATCAATCGTGGAAAGCACAAAGGTGTTTTTCACAACGATGATCGCGAGATCCACGTCACCCGGGATATCAAAAACCGACGGGTAGGCCGTAAGCCCCTCAATGACGCCGCCCTTGGGGTTGACCGGGTAAATCTTTCCGGTAAAGCCGTACTCAATGAGGCGCTTTAAAAGGTCTGAGCCGATCGTGTTGGGCTTGGTGGAAGCGCCCACCACAGCAATCGAGCGCGGCTTCATGATGGAGTCAAGACTGGCCATGATGCGTTAGTCTCCGGTAGAAAATCAATTCGGGTGTGAGTGCGCAGCCTGTGAAACATCGGGGCACGCAGAAGGTGCCGGCAGGCGGGGCAGCTCAAAGGCAAAAATAATCTTTCGAGCATATCACAGCCCGAAGCTCATGGAAATCGTCCTGACAGACGAAAAAAGCCGCCCGAAGGCGGCTTTTGGTAAATGCCGGCAACCCGGTTACGGACGTTTGGCCGAGAGTTTGACGTTTAAGTCTTCCGTGGGCAGCGCCCCCTGAACGATGGTGCCGTCGGCAAAAATGATGGAGGGGGTGGACGTAAACCCGAACTTTTCCCCTAAGGCGAGGTTGCGGTCAAGAACCGAGGCATCGCACTTATCAGCCGCTTTTGCCGGTTCCGTGCCGTCCAGCATATGCGCCTGCCAAGCGGAAGCGGGGTTTTTTGCGCAGACGATGTCGCGGGCCATTTCCTTGGAATTGAGGATCGAATAGATGAAGTTGTAGACGGTGACGTTACCCGCGGCCTGAAGGTTACGCTCAAGCATCGAGCAGTACGTGCAGCGGGCGTCCGTGAACACCACAACCTTGCGCTCGCCGTTACCGTAGGTGACTTTGATCGCGTCGTTTAAGGGCAGGGTCTTCCAGTCCACACGGGAGAGTTCCTTCATGCGCTCGGCGGTGAGGTCGGTTTCCGTCTTCGTATCAAAGATCCGGCCGACAATGAGGTACTTCGCGGACTTATCCACGTAAAAGACGCGGCGGTTCATGAAGACTTCCCAGAGGCCTTCAATCGGAGCGGGCGTCACTTTGTCGACCTTCATGCCGGTCGTGGAGAAAATCCGGGCGGCAATTTCCTTTTCCTGAGCCCCGGTATCGGCGGCATTCACGGCGGCGGTGGTGAGAAGTCCTGCGGCAACAACAGCGGCCGCGGCGGCAAAAGTACGAATACGCATGAGTGAGCTACTCCGTCAGAGACGGCCGCAAGTTTAGCGGGTTTCAATCAAAAGCCTGAAAGCCAATTGCAAACAGATTTAAAGCGCCCGATAACGAAAGCCGCCCGACTTGGGGGCGGCTTTTATCGTGCATCAGATCGTGGGTTTTGAGTGATCGTCTCTGTTTTTCATTTCGACAATCAGGTCCCGCGCCCGCTTTTCCGCAAAGAGCATGTCGGGCACGAGATTTGCGCCCAAGGTCTGCGCAATCCCCGTGCGGTTAAGCTGGCGCAGGGGGTGGCCCGCAGCGCCAGCGATGATGAGCTCGTGCCCCCTGCGATGCAGGGCTCTCAGGTACACCTGGAGAATGTCCATCGCGGAGTTGTCGATATTGAGAAGATCTGTGAAGTCCAGAATCACGACCTTGGCGGCGTTCGCAGCCGTGATGCGCTTGGGATCGGTGACGCCTTCCAGTTTACTTACAGAACCGAAAAAGAGGGCGCCCGTCACCTTCCAGGCTTCAACGCTCGCGGGCATGTCAAAGGGCAGCGTTGTCTGTACCACGCGCGTGAGCGTGTTCATGCGGTAGATGAAGAACACACAGGAAATCACAAGCCCCACTTCCACGGCAACCGTGAGGTCAAAGATGACGGTGAGAAGGAACGTTGCCACAAGCGTCACCTTGTAGCTCATGGTCATCGCTCTTAAGCGCGAGAATTCCTTCCAGTTACCCATGTTCCAGGCCACAAACATGAGAATGGCCGCCAGGGCCGCAAGCGGAATGTCGCTTGCCAGGGGCGCCGCCGCGAGAATCACCACCAAAAGCGTAATTGCGTGCACGACGCCCGCCACGGGACTGGCTGCACCGCTTTTGATGTTGGTGACCGTACGGGCAATGGTGCCGGTTGCGGGAATGCCGCCGAAAAAGGGCACCACAAAGTTGGCAATGCCCTGGCCCATCAGTTCCTGGTTGGGGTCGTGGCGGTCATCGGTCATCGCGTCGGAAACACGGGCGCACAAAAGGCTTTCGATGGCGCCCAAAAGCGCAATCGTGAGCATCGGGCCGATCAGCCCGCGCAAGGCTTCGAAACTGAAGTCAGGAAGCTGCAGATCGGGTAACTTCTGCGGGATTCCCCCGAACTTCGTACCGATGGTTTCGACCGGCAGATTAAAGACGGAGACCACAACGGTGGAAAGTACCAGCACAATGACGGTTCCCGGCAGGTGCGCGATCCACCGCTTCCACGCGGGGCCTCCCATGGCGTAGCCCTTGGGCCAGAACTTCACCACCAGGAAACTCACCAGTGCCACCGCAAAAGCCCAGGGGTTAAAGGTCGCAATGTGAGAGGCAAGCGCTTCAATCTGACCGAAAAAGCCCGCGGGCATTTTTTCGATCGTAAGGCCCAGAAAGTCCTTGACCTGGCTTAACCCGATCAGAACCGCAATACCGTTGGTAAAGCCGATGACGATGGAGACCGGAATAAAGCGGATGAAACTTCCGAGCTTAAAAAGCCCCATGAGGAAAAGTAGAATTCCTGAACCCACGGTCGCAAGGAGGAGGTTTCCGAGTCCGTACTGCGCAATGATGCCGTAGATGATGACGATAAAGGCGCCGGCGGGACCGCCGATCTGGACGCGG
>OBAH01001677.1_pt1 | contig 12172 bp, 8 predicted proteins | sample 1517491 | NCBI WGS metagenome assembly OBAH01 (sample SAMN04571697, study PRJEB22368) | human gut metagenome | biome: human gut; material: stool | host: Homo sapiens | place: Luxembourg | collected 2012-08-03
GAGAAAAAGAATATCAGGACCGTTACTTTTTCTTTGATAATTATGATATTCCTTCATTATATGAGCAGACCTGCCCGGAAGTGTTCCCGACAACTGCACCTGGCAACTTCACCTGGCTGGAAGACCTTCATAAACATGTTATGACTACTTTCTATCCGTATCAGTGGGATCTGAACTACCGCAATCCGATCGTCCTGAACGAAATGATCTTTAACATGCTGTACCTGGCTAACCAGGGTGTAGATATTGTCCGTCTGGATGCTGTACCATATATCTGGAAGCAGCTTGGGACGAACTGCCGTAACCTGCCACAGGTTCACACCATCGTTCGTATCATGCGTATGATCTGTGAGATCGTATGCCCTGGCGTTCTTCTTCTCGGAGAAGTTGTCATGGCTCCTGAAAAAGTTGTTCCATATTTCGGAACTGTCGAAAAACCAGAATGTCATCTGCTGTACAACGTTACGACTATGGCAAGCACATGGCACACAGTTGCAACAAAAGATGTCTCCCTGCTTCGCCGTCAGCTGGATATCATCTCCGAACTTCCGAGAGATTATGTATTCCAGAATTATCTGCGTTGCCATGACGATATTGGATGGGGACTGGATTATGAATATCTTGAAAACTTCGGTATTCAGGAAGTACCTCATAAGAAATATCTGAATGATTTCCTTACAGGAAAATATCCAGATTCTTTTGCACGAGGAGAACTTTATAATGATGATCCGCGTCTTGGTGATGCAAGACTGTGCGGAACAACAGCTTCTCTCTGTGGTATTGAGCGTTTTGGATTTGAAGGAAATCAGGAAGGTGTGGACAGAGCTGTCCGTTATGATATTACACTGCATGCATTCATGCTCTCTCAGTCCGGTATCCCGGTAATCTACAGCGGTGACGAGATTGGTCAGGTGAATGATTATTCTTACAAAGATGACCCGGAAAAATCCGATGATTCACGTTATCTTCACAGAGGAAAATTCGACTGGAAGCTGGCTGAAAACCGTCATGATCCTGCTACTGTACAGGGCAAACTTTTCCCTGTGCTTGATAAACTGGAGCATATCCGTTCAAGCCATGGTATATTCAACAGCAATGTGCCAATTCGCACCATTGACACCTGGGATACTTCTGTTCTTGCTTTTATACGTGAGAATAATGAGGAGAAATTTATCGGTATCTACAACTTCAGTGAGAATGATAAAGTTGCATGGATCAATGAAGAAGATGGTATTTACACAGATCTTATCTCCGGACGTGAGATGGAAGCCAAAGGTGTGCAGATTCCGGCATTCGGATGCTACTGGCTGTGCAGAAATAAACAATAATTTTTAAGTACATAAATATACCAAAAGGCTCCGGTCACAATCGACCAGAGCCTTTTTATTCGAATTCCTATTCTATTTACGTAATTTATCAATAAATGCAGTAAATTTTCCTGGGTTTTCTTTATCCAGAGAACGTGCATAGATTCCCTTCAGCCAGACAGTGATCACATCGATCAGTACCGGTGCAAAGGTCATCAGTATGAATACCAGGATGATCATTCCAAAATCCAAAGAACCAAGAGAAAGCAGTTTCTGGAAAATAACGGCCGCCGCAAAGAATATAAACTGCATACCGTAAATGATCGTCTTACGATAGGTATTCAGTGGTGCATAAACGGTCTTCAATGCAGCCATATAGTTCCATCCCGTAACAAGAACACAGGCTGTATTCAACATTTCTGTGGAATGATATACATTCTGACAAACGAGCATGACCGCAAACACACACGATGTAATCGTGAGTGCTGCCGGAAACGCATTGATAAATACATGCCTCAGGAACGTATGATCAATCTTCTCGTAATTGTTTTCCTGTGCAAGCAGGAATGTCGGAATACCTACCGCACACGCGCTGATCAGTGACATCTGGATCGGTTCAAACGGATACGTATTTCCAAAGAAGATCGTCAGCAATGACAACATAACGGAAAACATCGTCTTGATCAGGAACATGGATGCCGCTGTACGGATGTTGTTTACGACTCTTCGTCCCTGATTTACAATATGCGGCATAGATGCAAAATTTGAATCCAGAAGAACGACATTTGCAATATTCTTTGCAGCATCACTTCCCTGTGCCATGGCAATACTGCAGTCAGCCTCTTTCAGGGCAAGAACATCGTTGACACCGTCACCAGTCATAGCTACTGTATGTCCCTGGGACTGCAGTGCCTGAACCATCGCTTTTTTCTGCTGTGGCGTCACCCGTCCGAACACGCTGTACTCTGCAACTGCATCCTGAAGCATCTCATCGGATGTCAATGTCGTCGCATCTACATATCTGTCGGCATTTTTAAGTCCGGCACGCTTTGCAATCGCAGCGACCGTCACCGGATCATCACCGGAAATGACCTTAAGATCTACCTCCTGGCTTTCAAAGAATGCCAGTGTATCTGGTGCTTCCTCTCTGATCACATCTGTCAGAAGCATCAGTGCAAGCGGTTCCAGTCCCTCTGGAAGTTCTGTCCCTTCTACCATCTGGGAACTATGTGCCAAAACCAGTACTCGAAGCCCGTCTTCAGCATATGCCTGACATCGTTCTGTCAGCTCCTGGTTATCTTCTGGAAACAGGAACTGTGCTGCTCCCATCAAATATGTGCCTTTTTCTTCAAAAACGGCACCACTGTATTTTCTGTCGGAAGAAAATGGAATCACATGTTCCAGTGTCATACCCTGCTTTGCCGTAAAACGTTTACGCAATGCATCGATCGTTGCATTCTGATCTTTGAGTACGTACATCATATTGCACATGATCTCGCCGACTTCGTCCATAAATGCCGGACCTGCGTCTGTTTCATCTGCCGAAACCTCAGTTGCAGAAACTTCTGTTATTTCTGTATCGGATACTTCGGCTGCCTGTACTTCTGTCTGTCTGGATTCCGTATCCATTTCTGTCAGTTCTGCTGATTCCGTAATCTCATCTTTAGAAACTCTGTAAGGCTCCACACGCTCCACGCACATGGTTCCTTCGGTAATCGTACCAGTCTTGTCCAGACAAAGTGTGTCAACTCTGGCAAGCGTCTCAATACAATAGAGCTCCTGCACCAGTGTCTTCTTATTAGCAAGGACAAGTGCTCCAAGTGTCAGTGCAACGCTGGTCAGAAGAACAAGGCCTTCCGGGATCATACCAAGGACTCCGGCTACCATACTTACGATAGAATCCTTAAATGTATCTCCAACAATATAGTACTGCTTGTAAAACAACAACGCTCCAATCGGTACAATAATGATACTGATCACCTTCAGAATCGCATTCAGAGAATTCTTCAGTTCTGAATTGTGACGCTTGAATTCTTTTGCCTCACTGGTGATCTGGGCTGCATAGTTTTCCTTTCCGACATGGATGATCTGACAGTTTGCCTCTCCGGAAGTCACAAAACTTCCGGAAAAAAGCTCATCTCCCACATTCTTTGGAAGATTGTCTGATTCACCAGTCAAAAGAGATTCATTGACCTCTACACTGCCTTCAAGTACCCTCGCATCTGCCGGTACCTGATCACCGGTCTTGAGACAGACCACGTCATCCAGTACCAGTTCTTCTGTCGGAACGGTCCATTTCTGTCCTTCACGGATAACAACTGATTTTCTCGCTGTAAGGATTGCCAGCTTATCGATTGTTTTCTTGGCACGTATCTCCTGTGCAATACCGATCAGGGTATTGATAACAATGATACATACAAAAAATGCATTCTTATAAGAGCCAACCAGAAGTACAAGCACCAGAAGTACAAGGTTCAGAAAGTTGAAAAATGTCAGTGTGTTTTCTCTTATGATCTGCTTATAGGTCCGGGTATTCGGATTCTCGTCCGCATTAACCTTGCCTTCTGCGATTCGCTCATTTACCTGTTCATCTGTAAGTCCTGTCAACATTTCACCTCACAATTTACTGTTTGCTACAAATTAATATTTCCAAACAGCATTCTCTATTTTACCGTTGGCATTCTCCCCCTCACAGCCGAATTTATTAATATTCTTCTTCCTCTTCACCCTCACTGATATCAGACTTTGGTTTGTCCAGTCCCTCGATCACGATTCCATGTTTCTGCGCATAATCCCACAGTGCAGCATGGATTGCTTCTTCTGCAAGAAGTGAGCAGTGTACTTTGACCGGCGGAAGTCCGTCCAGAGCTTCCATAACGGCTTTATTTGTGATCTGCATTGCCTCTTCGATAGTTTTTCCTTTTACCATCTCTGTTGCCATACTGCTGGTTGCAACAGCAGCACCACAGCCAAATGTTTTGAATTTGCATTCTTTGATGATATGAGTCTTATCATCGATATCAAGGAACATTCTCATGATATCGCCACATTTAGCGTTACCAACGGTTCCTACACCACTTGCGTTTTCGATTTCTCCTACATTTCTTGGATGCTGAAAATGATCCATAACTTTTTCACTGTACATAATATAACTTCCTCCTGTTATTTTCTTCTTATTTTCTTCGGTCTATCATCGTCTGCCCTTGATGAACACTTTTATTTATTACTGCTGATGTTTCTTGATAAAATCTTCATATAATGGAGACATACTTCTCAGATACTGTACAATTTCTTTCAGTTTATCTACTGTAAAATCAAGATCTTCTTTTGTTGTCTCATCGCTTAAAGTAAGTCTCAGAGAGCCATGCGCAACCTCATGCGGTACACCGATCGCAAGAAGTACATGAGACGGATCCAGAGAACCTGATGTGCATGCAGATCCACTGGAACCGCAGATGCCGTTCTGGTCAAGCATCAGAAGCATAGATTCACCTTCAATGAACTGGAAACTTACGTTTACATTGTTCGGAAGACGTCTTACTTTGTCACCATTCAGTCTGGAATATGGAATCTCAGTAGTCAGACGATTGATAAGATAATCTCTCAGCTCGATTTCCTTAGCAGTACGTTCTTTCATAGTTCTTACTGCACGTTCTGCTGCTGCACCATATCCAACGATTCCAGGAACATTCTCTGTACCTGCACGACGTTTACGTTCCTGTGCGCCTCCATGTACAAAGGACCTGATCTTGACACCTTTACGAATATAAAGGAAGCCGATTCCTTTCGGTCCATTAATCTTGTGTCCACTGGAGCTCAGCATATCAATGTTGTATTCATCCACATCGATCGGTACCTGGCCAAATGCCTGAACTGCATCTGTATGGAACAGGATGCCATGTTCTTTGGCAATACGTCCAATTTCTTTGATTGGCTGAATGGTTCCGATCTCATTGTTTGCAAACATTACAGAAATAAGGATGGTTTCCGGTGTGATTGCTTTTTCCAGTTCATCCAGACGGACAACTCCATTCTCATCCACATCAAGATATGTGATCTTTGCTCCTCTTTCTTTTTCCAGATATTCACATGTATGCAGAATAGCATGATGCTCGATCTTGGTTGTAATAATGTGATTACCTTTGGATTTGTATGCTTCAAAGGTAGCCTTAAGTGCCCAGTTGTCTGCCTCACTTCCGCCTGCTGTAAAATAAATATCTTCTTTTCTGGTATTCAGTGCATCTGCAATCTGCTGTCTTCCTTTTGTTACAGCCTCTTTGCTCTTCTGTGCAAAATCATAGATACTGGAAGGATTTCCATAATATTCAGAAAAATACGGAAGCATTGCATCAAGAACTTCCGGAGCAGTTTTGGTTGTTGCTGCGTTATCCAGATATATTAATTTACTCATGTTTTTTCCTCCTGCTTAAAAAATGAAATTTTACATTTTTTCCTGTTGTTTTTTCCGGCTTTCTTCAATCAACTGATCCAGCATCATAGTATCTACTGCCTGTGTGATACTGTCGTTGATTCGTTTCCACACATATTTCGTCACGCAGATATCGTGATTCTCACAGGTGCTCTCATCTTCCATTCCGGAACACTGTGCAGCCTCCAGACTTCCCTCCAGAACCCTCAGGACATCACCCACGGAAATCTCTGCTGCCGGTCGTCCCAGCCGGTAACCACCACCGGCACCTCTGGTACTATCCACCAGACCAGCCTTCTTAAGCTTCGCCATAAGCTGCTCCAGATAGCTGTCTGAGATATTCTGTCGGCTTGCAATACTCTGAATGGAAACGGCTTCTGTTTCACAATGCAGACCCAGATCAATCAATGCTTTGAGACCGTATCTTGCCCTTGTTGACAGTTTCATCCACTCACCTCTTTAATTCCTAGTGTTTTCGTCGGATTTATTTCAAGTCATACTTTAGCAGAAACACTCTGTTCTGTCAAGGAGGTTTTCTGCATATACTGTCAAAAAAGCCACAGGACGTTTTTCATGTCGAAAGAACGATTTTTCAAAGGAACTTTCCTTCTGACTTCTGCTGGCCTGATCAGCCGTATTATGGGCTTCTTTTATAGAATATTCCTTTCACATACCATTGGTGCAGAAGGAATCGGTCTGTATCAGCTGGTTGTTCCTCTGCAGCATCTGGTTCTTGCCATGACCACCTTCGGGATTCAGACAGCACTCTCCCGCCTGATATCCTCTCACACGGCACTTGGAGAAAAAAAAGAAGCGCAGGACTGTTTCCGCATTGGTACCTTTCTTGCTCTTTTTCTCTCCGGCATAGCCGCATGGAGCATTTTTACTTTTTCTGATTTTTTTGCTGTACAGATTTTAAAGGAACCGGCTACTGAATCACTGATTCGCCTGCTCGCCCTAAGTTTTCCCTTTGCTTCCGTCCATCTCTGTGTTAATAGCTACTATCTTGGACTGAAAAAAGCTTCTTTTCCCGCTGCCACACAGATTCTGGAACAGCTCGTCCGTATTTTTTCCACCTGCCTGCTCTGGCAGATCTGTCTATCCCGCAATATTGCTGTCACCGCAATGATTGCAGTTGCAGGAAGTTTTCTCTCAGAACTTGCCGCTGCTCTGTGTTCTTTTATCTGTATAAGTCTGAACAGTTCTGTATCTTCACATCATATAGAAAAACCTGTGCAAAAAATATCTGAGATCGGGCATATGGCACTTCCCCTGACTCTGAACCGGCTTCTTCTCTCTGTACTGGCCGCCATCGAAGTTGTATTGATTCCCCAGTGTCTCCGTATGTATGGTCTCTCTCCATCCGAAGCTTTGAGTCTCTATGGAGTTTTTACCGGAATGGCTCTTCCCTGCATTCTTTTTCCTTCTACCGTTACCAGCTCTGCATCTGTCATTCTGATGCCCTCTGTTGCGGAAATGCAGGCACTTGGACACCACAAAAAAATCCGCTATATCACACGTACCACCTGTACTGCCTGTATCCTTCTCGGATCTTTATGCACCACCGTTTTTTACTTTGGGGGAAATTTTGCCGGAACCATACTTTTCCATAATACAGATGCCGGACTCTACATTCGTACACTTTCATTTATCTGTCCGTTTCTTTATACAAATATTGCACTTACCAGTATTTTGAATGGTCTGGGAAAAACCGGAACAACACTCGTTCACAGTGTTCTCGGGATTCTTCTCCGAATCTCTTTCGTAATATTTGCCATCCCCGTCCTTGGTATACGTGGATATCTGTATGGACTTCTGCTTAGTGAAATTCTGCTCAGTCTTTTACATATTTATGCACTGTATCATATGGAATTTTAGCAATTACACATGGTAACTTTATAAAGTTTTGCGTTAAATATATAACATTTCTATCGACAACCACTTTTTAATCGTTTATAATAAACGCGATATGTCCGATGCTGTCAGACAAACGGGGAACGCCCCGCATATGCAATTATGAATATACCATTATGTCCGGTAAATTCCGGATGCGAGGAGGAAAATATGGGATTCACTTTTTTAAAGAAACTGCCTACACCTGCCGAGATCCGCAACCAGTATCCCATCGATGCTGCAATTCAGGAATTGAAAGCAAAAAGAGATCAGGAGATCCGTGATGTCTTTACAGGCAAATCTGATAAATTTCTTGCAATCATCGGTCCATGTTCTGCCGATAACGAAGATGCTGTTTGTGATTATCTTCTTCGTCTGCGTAAAGTGCAGGATAAAATTGCAGACAAAGTTCTGATCATTCCACGAGTTTATACAAATAAACCACGTACTACAGGTGAAGGATACAAAGGTATGGTTCATCAGCCAGACCCTGAAAAAGCACCTGATATGCTTGCCGGGCTGATTGCCATTCGTAAAATGCATATTCACGCAATTCAGGAAAGCGGTTTCACCTGCGCAGATGAAATGCTTTATCCGGAAAACTATCGTTATCTTTCCGACATTCTCTCTTATGTAGCTGTCGGTGCCCGTTCTGTTGAAGATCAGCAGCATCGCCTTACCGTCAGTGGTATGGATGTGCCTGCCGGCATGAAAAACCCGACCAGCGGTGATTATAGCGTTATGCTGAACTCTGTCGTTGCTGCACAGGGTTCTCATCGTTTCATTTACAGAAGCTGGGAAGTTGAAACAACTGGTAATCCACTTGCACATACCATCCTTCGTGGTGCTGTAAATAAACATGGAGAAGCTATCCCGAACTACCATTACGAAGATCTTCGTCTTCTGTGGGAAAAATATCAGGAAAAGAATCTCCAGAACCCGGCAGTTATCGTAGACACCAACCACTCCAACTCCAACAAAAAGTATGAACAGCAGGTTCGTATCGCCAAAGAAGTTCTTCACAGTCGTATGGTCGATCCTGAACTTCATAAACTGGTAAAAGGTTTCATGATTGAAAGTTATATCGAACCTGGCAATCAGAAGATTGGCGGAAATCATATTTATGGAAAATCCATCACAGATCCATGTCTCGGATGGGAGGAATCCGAAAAACTGCTTTACACAATTGCAGAAATGTGTTAATCACTAAGAACACCAAAAGGCAGAGCCGTTTATCTGGCTCTGCCTTTTTAATGTCTGGGATGTGCTTTCATATACACATCTCTCATTCTTGCTACATTCATTCCCAGATAAATCTGTGTAGAAGAAATATCCGAATGTCCAAGCATTTCCTGCACGCTTTTTACATCTGCTCCGTTCTGCAGCATATGTACCGCAAAGGAATGGCGTAATGTATGTGGTGTAATATCTCTGTGAATTCCGGCATCTACCGCATATCCTTTCAAAACTTTCCAGAATCCCTGTCTGCTCATAGATTTCCCCGAACAGTTTGTAAATAAAGAGGATTCTTTTTTGTTCTTAACAAAAAAGCCTCTGGAATGCTCCATATATTGCAAAATTGCATTTCTGCTCACATTGCCGATTGGAATGATCCGCTCTTTTTCTGAATCATGGCAGATCACATATCCCATCTGCAGATTAATATCTGTAATCTGTAAATGGATCAGTTCACTGACTCTCATTCCTGTTGCATACATCAATTCCATCATAGCATTGTCCCGAATACCCTTAGGTGTGTTCAGGTTCGGTTGTTTTAGCAGCCTGTCTACTTCTTCTACCGACAGAATTTCCGGCATTTTTTTCTCTAATTTTGGCGGCTTTAGTGTTTCAGACGGATCTTCCTGCATTTTCCCTGTTCTTATCATATAATGATACAGTGCTCTTATTGATGCAATATTTCTGGAAATTGTAGATAATGCCAGATTCTCCTTCTGCAATTCCTTCAGATAACCTTGTAGATCCGTCTTGGTAACTTCTGAAAAATCCATAATCTTCTGATTACGAAGATATCGGGCCAGTTTTTTCAGATCACGCTCGTATGAAATCTCCGTGTTCTGCGATGCCTTCTTTGCCTCTCGCATATACGCAATAAAATTTTCTATTACTTTTTCCATTCCCATTACTTCCCGTATTATATTAAAAATTTATCTTCCCCAAATGTATCTGTATTATACTTGCAATTTTACATAAAATCAAATCTTTTTTCTGTGCTAAACCCTTTTAAAATCAGGCTTTTCCGTGTTTTCTACAAAATATCGCAGATTTATTGTCAACCAATACTATATATGGTAAAACAACCTTTAAAATATTTTCAAATTCTGTATTAAAATTTTCATTATGACCGGATTGCAGTAAACCTCTGACAGAATTCCAGCACACAGGACAACTGCACATATCAGCATTTTCACTATATAAGTCGATACCTGTCCCGAAAAAGAGCTATGGTTTTTCCAAATTCTCATCGAATATTCATATACGTTCTTACTTACAGCAAAAAAACATGGTACGTAAATAATAAACTGAGGAAACATCAGTCCTATGCCGATCAAACCACCGTGAAATCCGAACTGAAGGATTGACATGGTCATCAACATACCCATTCCTATTCCCAACAAAATCATTCCACCTACCGCAACCAAAACCCCAAATATCGTCAGGCCACTGCCAGCAACAAGAAGAAACAAACCTCCCCTCATTCTCAGCACTTTCCAGAAATACTCTCTGCTCCCTTTTTCTGCATAAATTCCCATGAGATATAATGCAGATACTGTATTTTGTTTCCACTGCATTTTATATATCAGATTCGGAAGCACAATCCCAATGACACACCCAATAAAAAACAGATAATAAGCCGGTAATTCTCTGTTTTTATTTACTGATAGTTTTTGTTTCATCTCCTCACCCCATACCAGTCTACGGGGTTTTTTCCAGACTTAGAACATAAAAAAAGGATATGACACTTCTCAGTATCATACCCTTTCTGAACTTCTATGTCTCTGAAAGATTACTTCGCGTAATCTACCGCACGGCTCTCACGAATCACATTAACTTTAATCTGACCCGGATATTCCAGTTCAGCTTCGATCTGTTTGGAGATATCTCTTGCCAACAGAACCATATCTGCATCTGTAACCTGTTCCGGTACTACCATTACACGAATTTCCCTGCCTGCCTGAATAGCAAAGGACTTGTCGACTCCCTTAAATTCATTTGTAATGTCTTCCAACTGTTTCAAACGGTTTGTGTAAGTCTCAAGTGTCTCTCTTCTTGCACCCGGCCTTGCTGCTGAAATTGCATCAGCTGCCTGAACAATACATGCAACAAGAGATTCCGGTTCCACATCTCCATGGTGAGAAGCAACTGTATTGATAACCACTGCGGATTCTTTGTATTTCTTACAAAGATCTACACCAATCTGAATATGTGAACCCTCTACCTCATGATCGATAGATTTACCGATATCATGAAGCAATCCGGCACGTTTTGCCATACGGACATCTACACCGATTTCTCCGGCGAGAATTCCTGAAAGCTGTGCCACCTCGATAGAATGTTTCAAAGCATTCTGTCCATAGCTTGAACGGAATTTCATACGTCCAAGAAGTTTCAGCAGTTCTGGATGGATACCGTGAACACCAACATCCATTGCTGCGTTCTCACCATCTTCACGAATCTGTGTTTCTACTTCTTTCTGTGCTTTCTCTACCATTTCTTCGATTCTAGCCGGATGAATACGTCCGTCAACGATGAGTTTCTCCAGAGCCACTCTGGCGATCTCACGGCGAATCGGGTCAAAAGCAGATAAAACGACTGCTTCCGGTGTATCATCAATGATCAGATCAACACCTGTCAGTGTTTCAAGAGTACGAATGTTACGTCCTTCACGTCCGATGATTCTACCCTTCATCTCATCACTTGGAAGCTGTACAACAGAAATTGTAGTCTCTGCGACATGGTCAACTGCACATTTCTGAATTGCATTTACCACGTACTCTTTTGCTTTCTTGCCAGCTTCTTCCTTGGCCCTGTTTTCCAGTTCCTTGTACATTCTGGCAACATCAACTTTGACGTCATCTTCTACACTTCTGAGTAACTCGTCTTTTGCCTGGTCGGAGGTCAGACCGGAAATTCTTTCCAGTTCCTGTACTCCTTTTTGTTCAAGTTCGTCTACTTTCTTTTCTCTTTTTTGTAACTCAGCAACTTTTGCTGTGCACTCTGCCTCACGCTTCTCTACTGCATCCGCTTTTTTATCAACCGATTCCTCTTTTGATAAAACACGTCTTTCGTATTTCTGCAGTTCGGATCTTCGTTCCTTGGTTTCCTTCTCAAGTTCATTTTTCGTTCTGAGGGATTCTTCCTTTACTTCCAATAAAGCTTCTCTCTTCTTCGTCTCAGCAGTTTTTAAAGCTTCATCTATGATGCTTCTTGCTCTGTCTTCTGCTGTGCCAACAACTTCAGCATCTTTTTTAGCTTTGTTGTTAACCGCAACCTTGCAAGTAAGAGGAACCGCAATAAGCAGTGC
>OBAH01001696.1_pt1 | contig 12062 bp, 8 predicted proteins | sample 1517491 | NCBI WGS metagenome assembly OBAH01 (sample SAMN04571697, study PRJEB22368) | human gut metagenome | biome: human gut; material: stool | host: Homo sapiens | place: Luxembourg | collected 2012-08-03
ACAGGTATTGCCGCCAGTGCGCTCGGTGCTACCATTGTGAGCAGTTCCAACAGTGCCGTATCCAATTCCAATCAGGCAAAGGACATCCATTTTGAACTGTTCTCCCAGCCCAACGGCGGTCGGCTGCTTGCTGTTCTGCTTGCCGGCATTGTTCTGTGGGCAGTCCTCCAACTGATCGTGGGCGGTGCAGTTCAACTGGGATATGCTCATTTTAATCTGAACCTTGTAGATGGAAATGATGCTGCCATCTCGGACTTGTTCTCTCAGAAAGACCGTCTGTGGGATGGCTTCTGCATGAAATTCCTGCAGGGTCTGTACATCGCCCTCTGGTCGCTGCTGTTGGTGATTCCGGGAATCGTGAAAACATACAGCTATGCGATGACACCTTACATCATGTCCGAGCATCCTTCGCTGACCGCAAATGAAGCAATCACAGAATCCCGGCGGATCATGGACGGCAACAAATGGCGGCTGTTCTGTCTGGATTTCAGCTTCATTGGCTGGGAGCTGCTCTGTTCGGTGCCACTGTATGCCGAGGGTTTTCTGGTTCTCAAATATTTCACCGGTTCAGAGGCTCTGGCGATTTCTCTTGTTCTTCTGCTGACAATTCCATTGAGCATTGGCTTCTTTTTTGTACGCCCCTATGAGGAAGCTGCATGGGCCACTTTCTACCGCGATATTACCGCAGCACCTACCGAACCGGATGAAGCAGCTTGAAATTTATACGATTTCTCGGATGTGACTGGATTTTCGAGGTAATCTGCGTATGGAGAAGAAACCTGACCGTTCCGAAATAATTACAATGACCCTCTTGTTTGCTTTAACGCTGGTGCTTACGGTATAAAAAGTGACGAGAGTGGTTTCGTTGCCCTGGTTGTGGGTGCTGGGTCCGCTTTGGCTTGGCACATATCGATACCGCGATTAGGACTGCTTGCGCTGGGAGATCTCTCCCAGCGTTTTTTATTCCTCTGAGATGCCGAGATATTGGTCGATCTCCATGATGCCCTCCCCGCTGATTTCCACCAGATCTTCAAAGGGCACCACGGTGTCGCCCACTTGCAAGGTGCGGTCTGCCTTGCCAGTCAGGGTGATGTAGTTGCCCACTGCGGGAATCTCCGGGTGGGCGGTATCCTCTTTGAAATACCGCACTGTGATGGTCATGCCCTTGGTGACCTGCATCAGCCGATCGGACAGAGCCGACATTTCTTCCTCGGTCAAAATGCGCTTGGGCACACGCTCGGTGCGCTGCTTTTCTGCGGCAAGCTGCTCATCATAATACTGCTTCTATTTATCCTTTGGCAATCTCCAGATAAACGCTAAAATGGAGCATCTACTGCACATCCTAACTTAATATGCACTGAATAAAAGAAAAAGCCTTATATTTCAATCCATAGAGGCCAATCTGTGGTATAATTGGAGCAAGAGAACTGGAAAAAATCCAGCAAAAACCTTGTACCTGGAGGGCAGCTATGTATCGTTACAGCAATGGCCAGATCAGCTTGGCGGATTAATCGAGTATCTAATGCAGCAGGAGACCATCCTCCGGAAATGTGAGGCAGTGCTGGATCTACCGTCCGTGTATGAGAAAATGGTGCAGTTGTGCAGCAAAGAAGATAGTCGTCCGCCCCTCGCCCCAGCGTTCATCGTAAAGTACCTGCTGGTGAGTTTCCTGTACAGCAAACCATCGAACCGGCAGATCGGGCAGCGCACCCCTTCACCTCAAAGCTAACGAAGCTAATGAACTGCACGCTGCCACCAGCCTTCAGTACCTCCATCACAACTGCGACGTGGACGTTCAGTGCCGCCTCCCTGTCCTTTCTTCGTCAGGCCAGGCTTTTTTCGCAATAGTGGCGACGAATTCGTTCTTGCTGTTTTTCGTTTGAAAAGAGCCTTATGACCTGGGCGCTCTCCGGTCGTGGGTGGCGTAGTAGGCTCGCTTATTTTCGTACATGCAATAGTCGGCCTTGTCCAGCAGCGTTTGCATGATGCAGCCTTCATAATCGGCGGAGATCGCCCAACCGTAGGCGTAGCTGAGAGGAAGCTGATTGCCGTCACGGTTTGCAGCGTCGGCTTCCCTGCGCAGACTGTCCAGTATGCCCTCCACCTCCTGCCGGTCCGTATGGTAAATGACCGCCATAAATTCGTCGCCGCCGTATCTGCCCACGAAATGCTTTTCCGGGATCACCCGGCGTAAAAGCCGGGCAAAGCTCAGGATCAGTTGGTCACCCGCCGAATGACCCCTCGTATCGTTGACGGTTTTCAGATTGTTCAGGTCAAATATGACGCAGGCCGTAGGCTCCCGGAGAATTTCCCTGTTGTTGAGAAGCTCCTCGCAGGAGCCTTTGTTGGGCAGGCCGGTATGGATGTCAATGTATGCCTTCTGCTCCAGCAGTTGGTTTTTCCGGGCCATTTTCAGTGCCATGGCGGTCTGGAGCATGATCAGGATCACCAGGCACAGCATATCCAGTGCCGAGAGGATCTCAATAGTGCGGATCTTCATGGCGATCTTTTCTGAATAGTGTTCCGCGGCAGACACCGTTTCGTCCGCCATTTCAAAATAGGTCTCGCTCATGGCAACGATTTGGGTGTTCTCATATCCACGCTGTCTGGCCGCCGCGACCTCCGCCTTGAGCCGCTCCCAGTAGGCACTCTGGATGTCCAGCCTTTCCTGATAGGCCGCGTCCTTGAGCTTTACCAATTCGTAGTGCCCATCCCCGGATGTCAGATCGCTTAAAATATCGTCTAAATACGCGATCAACTCATCGTTTCGGGTGCCTGTGATCTCCAGCTTTACCGCCCGCTGCGTGGCTCCGCGCACCAGCCCGGCATAATTGATGACGCGGGCCGTGCCCTTCAGGTTGCCGATCTCGACCATCATCAGAGCGACAAGGATCACCAAAATCAGCACAAGGCAGCTTTGCAGGATGCTGATGAGATTTTTGCGATCTATTTTTACATTTCCTTTTATCATAACGACCTCGATCACGGAACGACCATGATATTCTTTATTGCGAATCAGTCTTGATGAATACTTTACTCTGTAACGCACATCATGTCAATAACAATGGAAATTTTTCTACTGTCTCCCAAGAATGATCAGCATGATAAAATAGTCTATATTTTTCCCCTGCTGCGGGGCTGGTTTTTTGAGCCTTGCTACAAACTCAAAGCACGTTTAATGCTCAAAAACAGTAGAATTTCATATGCCCACGAAAGATAGATGAATAGCTGAACAACAAAATGTAACTTTTGTGACCTACGACACCAGTCTCAAGCGGTCTAACTAATATAAAATAAAAAGCACGCACTTTATTGCTTGTTTCGGTTGGATGGCTTAGGCTTGTCAGGGATCGCCTCATCCGCCTTGGATGGGCGACCCCTGCGAGCCCCAACCAATTTCTCCGCTTTCTGGTTTTCAGGCATAGTCTTTTCTGCTTTCGGCGGACTGCCACGGCACAACTTTTTCGGCTTCTATAATTGTAAGTAACATGGCTTTTCGCTGAATGGAAAGCGAAGCTGACCCGGGCTGGGGTGGTCTGTATTAAAGCGATATTTTTTTTGAAATTATCTTGACAAATTTTATCAAGATTGATATGATGGTATTAACAAGCAAGCGAAAAGAGGATGTGGAGCATGATCATCACCAAAGAGACGGACTACGCGCTGCGCATTTTGCGGGTGCTGCTGGACGGGGAGAAGCATTCGGTGGCCGAGATGTCGGAAACGGAATTGATCCCCAATCAGTTTGCCTACCAGATTCTGCGCAAGCTCTCCGCCGGCAATTTGGTGCGGGTGAGCCGCGGCGCTCTCGGCGGCTGCGCGCTGTCCTGCGATCTGGACGCGACCTCCCTCTACGATCTCATGGGGGTCGTGGGGGAGCGGGGCATCCTGTGCGCCTGCATGGAGCCGGGATATGAATGCCGCTGGCAGGACAAGCATGGGCGGTGCGCCATCCACTGTCAGCTGGCGGCCTTGCAGCAAAAGCAGGACGAGGCGTTCCGTGCCGTGAGCCTGCGCAGGCTGCTGACCGGCGGATCCGATCCCCAAGATACAAGCAAGCTGTAAAATTTTAAAAGGAGGTACCCGTATGCTGTTTCAAACCACGTCGGCGCACGAAGAGCTGCGCGCGAAGATCCGGAGTTTTGCGGAGGAGGAGATCAAGCCCCTCGCATTTTTAATGGATCAGAACAATGAGTTTCCCGAGGAGGCTGTCAAGAAGCTGGGTAAGCTGGGCTGGATGGGCATTCCCTACCCCAAGGAGTACGGCGGTGCCGGTCTTGATGCTCTGAGCTACGCCATCGCGGTGGAGGAGCTGGCCCGTGTGGACGGCGGCACGGGCGTAATCCTCTCCGCCCACGTCTCCCTCGGCTCATGGCCCATTTTCGCCTATGGCACCGAGGAGCAGAAGAAGAAATATCTGGTTCCGCTGGCCAAGGGCGAGAAGATCGGCGCCTTCGGCCTTACGGAGACCAACGCCGGATCCGACGCCGGCGGCACGGAGACCACGGCGCTGGATAAGGGGGACTACTACCTCCTCAACGGCGGCAAGATCTTCATTACCAACGCCCCTAAGGCGGACACCTATGTGGTTTTCGCCGTCACCACGCCGGACATCGGCACCCGGGGCATCTCCGCTTTCATCGTGGAGAAGGGCTGGAAGGGCTTTGAGTTCGGCGACCACTATGACAAGATGGGTATTCGCTCCTCCTCCACGGCGGAGCTGATCTTCAACGACGTGAAGGTTCCCAAGGAAAACCTATTGGGCAAGGAGGGCGAGGGCTTCAAGATTGCCATGTCCACGCTGGACGGCGGACGCATCGGCATCGCCGCGCAGGCGCTGGGCATCGCCCAGGGCGCGTTTGAGCACGCGTTGAGCTATTCCAAGGAGCGCGTCCAGTTCGGCAAGCCCATCGCGGCCCAGCAGAGCATCGCCTTCAAGCTGGCGGATATGGCAACCAAGCTGCGCTGCGCCCGGTTCCTCATCTACTCCGCGGCGGAGCTGAAGGAGCAGCACGCGCCTTACGGCATGGAGTCCGCCATGGCGAAGATGTACGCCTCGGACATCGCGCTGGAGGTCACCAACGATGCCTTGCAGATCCACGGCGGCAGCGGCTACCTCAAGGGCATGGAGGTGGAACGGGCCTACCGCGACGCCAAGATCACCACCCTCTACGAGGGCACTAACGAGATCCAGCGGGTGGTCATCGCCTCTCATCTGTTGGGCAGGCTGGGCAAGAGCTCCGGCGGCGAGAGCCGTTCGGCGGCCAAGAAACCCGCGCCCATCACCGGCATTCGCAAAAAGACCATCTTCCGGGAGGGGGATGCTGCCCAGCAGGTGGCCGACCTTGTGGCGGCGCTGAAGAAGGATGGTCACGACTTCTCCGTCGGCATCCCTATGGATACGCCCATCCCGCAGGCGGAGCGGGTGGTCTCCGCGGGCAAGGGCATCGGGGAGAAAAAGAACATGAAACTGGTAGAGTCGCTGGCCAAGGCCGCCGGCGCGGCCATCGGTTCTTCCCGCCCTGTGGCGGAGACTCTCAAATATCTGCCGCTGAACCGCTATGTGGGTATGTCCGGTCAGAAGTTCACCGGCAATCTGTACATCGCCTGCGGCATCTCCGGCGCATCCCAGCACCTTAAGGGCATCAAGGACGCCTCCACCATCGTGGCCATCAATAAGAACGGTAACGCGCCTATCTTCAAGAACTGCGACTACGGCATCGTGGGCGATGTGGAGGAGATCCTGCCCCTGCTCACTGCCGCGCTGGATAGCGGCGAAAAGCTGCCCGCGCCGCCCATGGTAAAGATGAAGCGGCCCACGCCGCCGAAGCCCGCCCCCATCGGCGACCGCTACGTCTGCAGCGGCTGCGGCTACGAGTATGTGCCGGAGTTGGGCGACGAGGACGGCGAGATCGCGCCCGGTACGCTCTTTGAGCAGCTTCCCGCCGAGTGGGTGTGTCCCGAGTGCGCGGAGACGAAGGATCAATTTGTAAAGGCTTGAGGCCGTGAAGGAGGCAAGATAAGATGTATTGCGTGCGTAAAGTAACGAACGACCTCTACTGGGTGGGCGCCAACGACCATCGCCTGGCCCTGTTTGAAAACTGCTTTCCCATTCCCCGGGGCGTAAGCTACAACGCCTACTGCCTGCTGGATGAAAAGACGGTGCTCTTTGACACGGTGGACTGGTCTGCCTGCCGCCAGCTTTTGGAAAATCTGGCGTATGTGCTGGATGGCCGCGAGCTGGACTACCTGCTGGTCAACCATCTGGAGCCGGATCACGCCGCCTGCATCGAGGAGATCCTGCTGCGCCATCCCAAGGTGAAACTGATCTCCAACGAGAAGGCATTCATGCTCATGCGGCAGTTCGGCTTCCATGTGGACGGACATGAGTGCATCGAGGTGAAGGAGGGCGACACCTTCTCCTTCGGCAAGCACACCGTCACCTTTGTGGGCGCGCCTATGGTTCACTGGCCGGAGGCCATGGTGACCCTCGACGTCACCGACGGCGTCCTCTTTTCCGCCGACGCCTTCGGCACCTTCGGCGCGCTGGACGGCAAGCTGTTCGCCGACGAGGTGGACTTCGAGCGGGACTGGCTGGACGACGCCCGCCGCTACCTCACCAACATCGTGGGCAAGTACGGCCCCCACATCCAGCTCCTGCTGAAAAAGGCCGGCGGCGTTTTGGATCAGATCAAGTACATCTGCCCGCTCCACGGCCCCGTGTGGCGCAAGGATCTGGGCTGGTTCATTGAAAAGTACGACACATGGAGCCGCTATGCCCCTGAGACCCAGGGCGTGCTCATCGTCTACGCCTCTATGTACGGCAACACGGAGAACGCGGCGCAGGCGCTGGCGACGTCGCTCTGCGATAAGGGCATGAGCAAGGTGGCGATGTACGATGTGTCCTCCACTCATGTCTCCCAGCTGATCTCCGAGGCGTTTAAGTACAGTCACATTGTCCTGGCCTCTGTGACCTACAACCTCGGCATCTACCCCGCCATGCATGACTTCCTCATGGATATGAAGGCACTGAATCTGCAAAACCGCACCTTTGCCATCATTGAAAACGGCTCATGGGCGGTGAAGTCCGGTGACCTCATGCAGAAATTCGTCAACAATGAGCTTAAGAACATGACGGTGCTCAACGAGCGGCTCAGCCTCGCCTCGTCCATGGGCACGGACAAGCGCACTGAGCTGGAAGCACTGGCGGACGCCATTCTGGAATCTATGAAGTAACTGGCAGGAAAGCCAAAACCAAGACAACAGACAACAAACAGCCCCACCGCGTCGGCTGCAGAAAAACCGGCTTTCAAAAACAGAGCGGGCAAGCGTGATACTGCGCTTGCCCGCTCTTTGCCCAAAAGGACATGAGAAGTGACCGGAGAAGATGAGAGGATCGAAATGGAGATCAGAAAACGAAACGGGGAGTCTGTTCCCTTTCAACAGGAGAAAATTTTCAACGCCATGAAAAAGGCGTTTGACGGACAGGGCAAGGAGATCGGAAGCAGAGAGATGGATGAGATCCTCGCCACCGTTCTCAACAATCTCTCCGTCACAGTGCCGCTCACCGTAGAACGTGTGCAGGACGAGGTGGAGCGAACGCTCATGGAGCGCGGACACTATGAGGTGGCCAAGGCGTACATCCTCTACCGCGAAAAGCGGTCTGCGCTGCGCCGTGTCCGGCATACCATCGCGCGGACGGTGGGGGATGACTCGCTTGACGAGGTGCTGCGCCGCATCCAGATGGATTTTACCGAGGAAGTCTACTCCCTCGCGGCGCTTCAAATGAAGTTTGAGAGTTTCTGTCGTCTGGGTATGACGGAGGATGAGCGGGCTGAGGCTCTGACCAAGGCGGCGGTAGAGCTGACTACGGCAGAGGCACCCAAGTGGGAGTTCATCGCGGCGCGGCTTCTGAACCACTCCTTTCGCTGTCGCAACGCACAGGAATGGGAGGGGCGCGGCGTCGGCGACCTCTATGGCAAGCTTCGCTATCTGACGGATAAGGGACTCTACGGTGACTATATCCTTGCCCACTATACCCACGAGGAGATTGCCATGGCGGAGGACTTTCTCTGCCCGGAACGGGACGAGCTGTTCACCTACTCCGGCCTTGACCTGCTGCTCAAACGCTATGTGATCCAGTCACGCAGCCGCGTGCCGCTGGAAACACCGCAGGAGATGTTTTTGGGTATCGCGCTGCATCTTGCTATGAACGAAGGCTCTGACCGCATGGGGTGGGTAAAACGCTTTTACGATATGCTCAGCCGTATGGAGGTCACGATGGCGACACCTACCATGTCCAACGCACGAAAGCCCTACCATCAGCTTTCAAGCTGCTTTGTGGACACTGTGCCGGACAGTCTGGACGGCATCTACCGCTCGCTGGACAACTTCGCAAAGGTCTCTAAATTCGGCGGTGGAATGGGGATGTACTTCGGTAAGGTGCGCGCTGCAGGCAGCACCATCCGCGGCTTTCAAGGGGCGGCGGGCGGTGTTATCCGCTGGATCCGGCTGGTCAACGACACCGCCGTGGCGGTGGATCAGTTGGGGATGCGGCAGGGCGCTGTGGCGGTTTACTTAGACGCATGGCACCGGGATCTGCCGGAATTCCTTCAACTGCGCACCAACAACGGCGACGACCGCATGAAGGCACATGATGTGTTTCCCGCCGTGTGCTATCCGGATCTCTTCTGGCGACTGGCGGAGGAGAACATAGACGCGCCGTGGCATCTCATGTGTCCGCATGAGATCCTCACGGTCAAGGGCTACGCACTGGAGGATTACTGGGGTACAGAATGGGAGAAGCGGTATCTGGACTGCGTCAATGACCCGCGCATCGAAAAGCGCAGCGTCACCGTCAAGGACATCGTGCGGCTGGTGCTTCGCTCGGCAGTGGAGACCGGCACACCCTTCGCTTTCAATCGCGACAGTGTAAATCATATGAACCCAAACGGCCACACGGGAATGATCTATTGCTCCAATCTCTGTACGGAGATCGCGCAGAACATGGCACCCATCGAGCACATCAGCACTGAGGTGCACACGGAGAACGGCGACACAATTGTGGTGACGGCCACACGCCCAGGTGAGTTTGTGGTCTGCAATCTGGCGAGTCTGTCTCTCGGTAATCTGCCGGTGGAGGACGAGGCCTATATGGAACGCACGGTGGAAACGGCCATCCGCGCACTGGATAATGTGATCGACCTCAACTTCTACCCGTTGGAATACGCGCGGCTTACCAATCAGAAGTACCGCAGCATCGGCCTGGGCGTCAGCGGCTACCACCACATGCTGGCAAAGCGCGGCATCCACTGGGAGAGCGATGAGCACCTTGCCTTCACCGACGCAGTGTTCGAGCTCATCAACTACGCCGCTGTCAAGGCGGACACAGCTCTGGCACGGGAAAAGGGTCGTTACGCGCTCTTTGAGGGCAGCGACTGGCAGACGGGCGCGTATTTTGAAAAGCGGGGTTATACCTCCGAAAAGTGGCGGGCGCTTGCGAAAACGGTGGCGGTGCAGGGAATGCGCAACGCCTATCTGCTGGCGGTCGCACCGACCTCCAGCACATCTATCCTCTCCGGCACGTCGGCGGGCATAGATCCAATTATGAAGAAATTCTTTTTAGAGGAAAAAAAGGGCAGCATGCTGCCCCGCGTTGCTCCGGAGCTTTCTATGGACACATGGTGGTACTATAAGGCAGCGCATCTAATCGACCAAAGCTGGTCGGTACGCGCCGCGGGCCTTCGCCAGAGACATATTGACCAGGCGCAGAGCATGAATCTCTATATCACCAACGACTATTCCATGCGTCAGGTGCTCAGACTGTATTTGGAGGCGTGGAGGGCCGGCGTCAAGACCATTTACTATGTCCGCAGCAAGGCCCTTGAGGTCGAGGCCTGCGAAAGCTGCTCGTCATAAGGAGGATAGCATGACGGAACTGAAGAAAAAGCCCCTCTTTAACCCGGAGGGCGACCCTGATGTGCGCCTGCGGCGCATGATCGGCGGCAATACCACAAACCTCAACGACTTCAACAATATGAAGTACGCTTGGGTCAGCGACTGGTACCGGCAGGCCATGAACAACTTTTGGATCCCTGAGGAGATCAATCTCTCGCAGGATGTGAAGGACTATCCCCGCCTGCTGTCAGCCGAGCGCAGCGCCTACGATAAAATTCTGAGTTTTCTTGTCTTTTTGGATTCCATTCAGACAGCGAACCTGCCTAATATCGGCGCCTACATTACCGCCAACGAGGTCAATCTCTGCCTGTCCATTCAGGCGTTTCAGGAGTGTGTCCACTCACAGAGCTACAGCTATATGCTCGACACCATCTGTTCCCCCGTGGAGCGCAATGACATCCTCTACCAATGGAAAACGGACGAGCATCTGCTGCGCCGCAACACCTTCATTGGGGACTGCTACAACGAGTTTCAGGAGCGGAAGGACGCTCCCACGCTGCTGCGCGTGATGATGGCAAACTATATTTTGGAGGGCATCTATTTTTACAGCGGCTTTATGTTCTTCTACAATCTCTCCCGAAACGGGAAGATGCCCGGCTCGGCGCAGGAGATTCGCTACATAAACCGCGATGAGAACACGCACTTGTGGCTGTTCCGCAATATCATCACGGAGCTGCAAAAGGAGCAGCCGGAGTTGTTCACCGCCGAGAGCGTACAAGCGCTGCGCGAGATGATGCGTGAGGGCGTGGAGCAGGAGATCGCATGGGGGCATTATGTGATCGGCGACGACATCCCGGGGCTGAACCGGCAGATGATCAGCGATTACATCCGCTATCTCGGCAACCTCCGCTGGACGAGCCTTGGCTATCCCGCATTGTATCCAGGCTTTGAGAGCGAACCGGAGAGCATGGAATGGGTCAGCCAGTACGCCGACGCCAACATGGTCAAGACCGATTTCTTTGAGGCACGCAGTACCGCCTACGCCAAGAGCACCGCACTGATAGACGATTTATAAGAAAACCAAAGACATCAGAATAGGAGATACTACTATGAATTACAGCGCTATGATTCAAAATCGCAGATCCGTTCACGCATTCCGCGAAAAGGAAGTTCCGAGCGAGGCTATCGGCCAGCTCCGATCCTACTATGAAAAGACCTGCCCCCGTCTTGTCCCGGAGATTGCAACGGAGTTGATCGTCTTGGACAAGGATGCACAGCCGGCGCTGGAGAGCTCAGCGGGCTATAATCAATTTCTCATCGGAGCACCGCACTACCTGCTCCTTATGTCTGCCCCGCATTCCTATGCGGCCATCAACGCCGGCTACATGATGGAAGATCTCGTCCTCAAGCTGACTGAGTTGGACATTGACACCTGCTGGATGACCTTCACCGACAGCGACAAAATCAAAAAGGCACTGTCTCTCGCCACCCCGTTAGAGGTGGCGGCAATCGTTGCCTTTGGCTACGGGGAAAAGACCGCAAAAAAGCTGCGGCTGAATATCCTAAGTATGTCTCAGATCGATGTGCGGGCCGAACAGCAGTACTACGCGCCCAAAAAGGGCGTGCACGATTTGGTTCACATGGGGAGCTGGAGCAACAAGTCTGGGCTTGACGAGATGATGGACTTCTACGACGATATGCTCTGGCAGTCCTTCTACGCCGCTTCGCTCTCCCCCAGCTATCTCAACCGTCAGCCCTATGGCTTCCTTGTGCAGGATCACAGCATCTATTTGGTGCAGCAGGAGGATGCCTACACCGATAATTTGGATGCCGCATTGGATCTCGGTATTGTCATGCTCCACTTCTCCGCTGTCGCCTCCCAGTGGGCGGGGCAGGTACGCTGGGAACTTTCACCTGCTGCGCCCGACGGCCTGCCGGAAGGACTTCGCTCCGCTGCGGTGTACCACATGTAACGACTCTGGGGGAAGCAAGGCAACGGTAAAATGCGCGACCGTCGATCCGCGGTTGAGCGTATGTTTCGTTAGAAAAGAAGAACCTATCAGTCAGAGTCTGAGTAAGGAAAATAGGAGGTATATTTTATATGGCTATCCAAACGGTAACAGATGCCATCCGCTATGTAGGGGTGGATGATAACACATTGGCAC
>OBAH01001699.1_pt1 | contig 12046 bp, 10 predicted proteins | sample 1517491 | NCBI WGS metagenome assembly OBAH01 (sample SAMN04571697, study PRJEB22368) | human gut metagenome | biome: human gut; material: stool | host: Homo sapiens | place: Luxembourg | collected 2012-08-03
GCGGCCATAGGTGCCCATGTGCCATTCTCCATCAGACCCACCGTGCGGTTCTGGAAGCTCTTGGTCTTGAGGTGGGTCAGCAGATTCTCCATCGGCGGGAAGAGGAAGCCGTCGTAGGTGGCGCAGGCCAGCACGATCTTTCCGCAGCGGAAGGCTTCGGTGACGGCATAGGACACATCGGTGCGGGTCAGGTCCATCTCCACGACCTTTGCGCCCTTTGCACGCAGCTTTTCGGCCATGAGGTGGGCTGCTGCACGGGTGTGGCCGTGGATGGAAGCACTTGCCACAAGGATCTTTTCCGGCTCCTCGGGCTTGTAGCTGGACCAGATGTCGTAGTAGTTCAGGTACTTGCCCAGATCTCCGGTCAGCACCGGGCCGTGCAGCGGGCAAATGGTCTGGATGTCCAGAGCCGCGGCCTTTTTCAGCAGCGCCTGCACCTGCGGGCCGTATTTTCCCACGATGTTCAGGTAGTAGCGGCGGGCTTCGCTGGCCCAGTCGGCCTTTTCGTCAAACTTTGCCACAGCGCCAAAGCGACCGAAGCCATCCGCGGAGAACAGCACCTTTTCGGTGGATTCATAGCTGACCATGACCTCCGGCCAGTGCACCATGGGGGCAAACACAAAGGTCAGGGTATGTGCACCGAGAGAAAGGCTCTCGCCGTCCTTCACCACTACACGGCGCTCCTTGGCAATGGCATCAGCGCCAAAGAACTGATCCATATACAGGAAAGTCTTGGCGTTGCCCACCACCTGCATCTCCGGATAGAGTGCCGCCAGCTTTGCAATGTTGGCACCGTGGTCCGGCTCCATGTGGGAGACTACCAGATAATCCGGCTTACGGCCTGCCAGAGCTTCGGTCAGGTTTTCCAGCCACGGCTCGGTGGCGCGGGCATCCACCGTGTCCAGAACGGCGGTCTTTTCGTCCAGAATGACATAGGAATTATAGCTCACGCCGGTGGGCACCGGATACTGGCTCTCAAACAGGTCAATGGTGGTATCGTCCACGCCCACACCCAAAATGGCTTCGCTGATTTTCTTCACGCTCATAGCTTTCCGTCTCCTTTTTATGATATGCCGCAGACTGCAGCAATTATTTCTAAGAACAGTTCCTATTATAGCACATTGTTAGAAATTTCGCAAGAGATATTATTCTTCTCCATTTTCCGGCAGCTTTGCCGTTACCGGCCTGCCCGGCTCAGCATCCAGTTCCAGCAGGGCGGCGGCAGCGTTTTCATCCATGGTCTGCACCGCCCGCAGTTTGCGGCTGATGGCACGGCTGCGCACGCCGATGAGATTATCCAGTTCTTCGTCGGTCTGGCGCAGGCGCTGCTGCATCTTGGAAAGCCCCTGCCCGAACTTGTCGAACTCGGTCTTGACCGCGCCTAGCAGCTGCCAAACCTCGCCGGAGCGCTTCTGGATGGCAAGGGTCTTGAAGCCCATCTGCAGGCTGTTGAGCAGGGCGGCCATGGTGCTGGGGCCCGCAATGTTCACCTGATAGTCCCGCTGCAGCACTTCCAGCAGACCGGCGTTCACCACCTCGGCGTACAAGCCCTCAAAGGGCAAAAACAGGATGCCGAAGGCCGTGGTGTAGGGTGGCTCCACATACTTTTCGCGGATATCCTTGGCCTCGGCCCGCAGCACCAGTTCCAGCGCATGGCGGGCGTTTTCCACGGCCTGCGCGTCGCCGGAGGCCTGCGCATCCTGCAGATGGGCGTAGGTGTCGCCGGGGAACTTGGAATCAATGGGCAGCCACACCGTACCACCGTCCACACCCGGCATCTTGATGGCGTACTCCACCCGCTGGGTGCTGCCCGGGATGGTGGCCACATTGGTGTCGTACTGCTCCGGGGCCAGGATTTCTTCCAGGATTGCCCCCAGCTGGATCTCGCCCAGGATGCCGCGGGTCTTCACGCCGGAGAGCACCTGCTTCAGGCCGCCCACGTCAGCGGCAAGATTCTGCATCTCGCCCAGGCCCTTGTACACCTGCTCCAGCTGGTCGTTGACTGCCTTGAAGCTCTCGGTCACCCGCTTCTGCAGGGCATCCTGCAGCTGTTCATCCACCGTATGACGAATTTCGTCCAGCTTCTGGGCGTTCTGGGCCTGCAGGGCGGTCATGCCCTCGGCAAGGGTGCGGCGCATTTCTTCCAGCTTGCGGGCGTTGGAAGCTTCCAGCCCCTGCAGGCGCTGCTCCATGGTCTGCTGCTGGGTGCCCTGCCCGGCGGTGAGGGCCGCGCTCATGCTCTGCACCGAAGACTGCAGGGCCTCGCTGATCTGGCCCATGGCGGCAAGGTTCTGTCGGGACATCTCGGCCAGTTTGGCTTCCATCTGCTGATTCTGCGCGTCCAGCTGCTGGCGCAGCCATTCCTTCAGCGCGGCGTCATCCCGGTTGGCCGCAGGCTTTCCCGTGCGGTACAGCACCAGCGCCAGCAGCAGGCAGATGGTCACCAGAAGAAAGGTGTAAAGAACTGCTAATAATTCCATGTTTTTCTCCCATTGCAAAATCCGGGCTGTGCGGTGTGCAAAGCCCGGATCTGCGTTTTTGTTTATGTGGTTTGTGCTTCCCAGAAGGCGACGGCGTCGTTCAGCCAGCCTTCCGCGTCGGTGCCGCGGCCCAGGCCGATGCCGTGGGGCGCATCGTTGTAAACCACCTGCTTGTGCGGCACCTGATTTGCCTGCAGTGCTTTTGCCAGCGCAGGCTCCTGCAGGTTCCAGCACAGCATCATGAGGGTGGTATCGTTTTTGCCATACCAGAAATACACCGGCGGGTAATCTTCGGTGATCACATCCGCCACGCTGTATTCATAGTAGAACTTTCCGCAGGAGAGGCCGTCAACGCCCAGCCGGTAGGCCGGCGTCACTTCCGCATACTGCACGATGGGGTACGCCAGGATCAGCGCGCCCGGCTTCAGCAGGCCGTAATTTTTGTAGCCCAGCGCATCCGAGCCGAACAGGCCGGTCAGCTGGCCGCCCGCAGAGTGGCCGATCACGGCATAGTCCTCCGCCTGCACGCCGAACTGCTGGGCGTGGTCGGTGATGTACTGCACCGCCTGGGCAATATCGTCCAGCGGTGCATTCTGATCGTTGTCCGGATAGATGCGGTAGCGCATCACGAAGGCCGCATAGCCCATCTGGTGCAGCTGGTATGCGGTGGAAACGCACTCCTTTACTTCTGCCGTGCGGGTCACCACATTGCCGGAAAGGATCAGCGCATACTTTGCGTTGGGCGTGCTGGCCGGGTAATAGTAGATCTCTGCGTCGTTCCGGGAACTGTCCTCCGCGATCTCCTGCACGGAATAGATCTTATGCGTGATCTGCACACCTGCGTTGTAGTTTTCAATGAGCAGGTTCAGGCCGTCGGCACAGTCCTGCGCCACCCAGCTGCCCACATATTTTTCCAGCGTCTGGCCGTTCAGCAGGTTTTCAGCGCCCTGCAGTTTCTGCTCCTTTGCATAGGTCCACAGGCCCGAACCCGCGATGCTTGGGTTCGAACGGATCTCCCCCATCGTGGTCTGGGGCGTGATATTGGCTTCGCCGTATTCCGCTGCAAACGCCGCCGGCAGCAGCAGGAGCAAAAGGCAGGCACTGAGCAGCGCCGCCATGATCTTCCGCTTCACATTCATCGCTCCTTTTCCGTTTTTATGCACACTGTTCTTCCCAGAAGGCAGTCGCCTCCTGCACCCAGCCCTCGGCGTCGGTGCCTTCCCCGATGCCGACACCATGGGGCGCATGGCGGTAGACGCTTTCCTTATAAGGCACACCATACGTTTCCAGCGCCTTGCGCAGCGCCGGGCCCTGCTGCCAGTAATTGAACGCGATCAGCAGGATATCGTCCTGACCATACCAGAAGTAAGTGGGCGGGTAATCCGCATCCACGCAGTCGGAAATGTTGTAATCGTAGTACCGCCGTTCCAGCGCATCTGTATCCAGCAGAACATGGTAGAGCGGCTTCGTCTCATAAAAATTGTTGATGGGGTACGCCAGCAGCAGCGCACCGGGCTTTGGCACCGGATAGTTGCCATAGCCGATTTCCCGGTTTGCAAACAGGCCGCCAAGCTGTCCGCCCGCCGAGAAGCATACCAGCGCATAGTTTTCCGACTGGACCTGGAATTTGTCTGCATTTTCCGTGATCAACTGCACTGCCCGGCCCAAATCCTGCAGCGGTGCATTGTCGCTGGCAGCCAGAAAGGAGCGGTATCGCAGCACAAACACGGTGTAACCCATTTCATGCAGCTGGTACGCTGCCGAGCCGCCCTCCTCCATCTCCGAGGTGACGCCGTTTCCATTTCCCGGCACTACAAGTGCATACTTTCCACCCGGCGTGCTGGCTGGATAATAGAACAGCTGTGCTCCGCCCAGCGAAGGATTCGCCTCGATCTCCTCCGGCGTATAGATCTGCCATGTGACTTGCACGCCGTTGTTATAGTTTTCGACTACCAGATTCATTGCCTGGGCACAGTCTTCCACCAGTTCCGGCTTTGCATACTGTGCCAACGTCTTGTTCTGCCAATACAGGCTTTCAATGGGCAGCATTTCCCTGCAGTAAGTATAGTAGCCCGAACCCTTGATGGACGGATTTTCCCGTAGTTCTTTCATCGTTGTCTGCGGCGTAATGTTCGCTTCGCCCTGTTCCACCGCAAACGCTGCAGGCAGCATGGCCAGCATCAGGCAGACGCTGAGCACCCCCGCGATCAGACTTCTCTTGTTCACACCAAATTCCCCTTCACATCTTTATTTCCGCGTTTATTTGCACTGTTCTTCCCAGAACTCGGTAGCCAGCTTGATCCAGCCGTCCGCATCGGTGTGGCGGCCTGGGCCGATGGCATGGGGCGCATCCTCATACACATGGCACTCGTAGGTCGCGCCTTTTTCCTTCAGCGTCTTTTCCAGCAGCGGGCCCTGCAGGCAGTAACCCATCCGCTTCATGTAGACGTCATTCTTGCCATAGAAGAAGAAGGTGGGGGTGTAGTTCTCATTCACCACGTCCGAAATGTTGGTCCAGTAATAGCGCCAGCCCACTTCCAGCGGGTCCATGATGATGTGGTACACCGGCTTGACTTCAAAGAAATCGTTGATGGGGTAACCCAGCAGCAGCGCTGCAGGCTGTGGGAGGCCGAAGGCCTTGTAGCCGAACTGCTCGTTGTCCGAGCCGATCAGGCCCACGATGTGGCCGCCGGAGGAAAAGCCCATCACAGCGTAGTTGTCGCGCTGCACACTGAACTGATCTGCGTTCTCATACAGATATTTCAGCGCGTTGCCGATGTCGTATACCGGTGCATTGTCGCTGGCGTTCAGGAAGGAGCGGTACCGCAGCACAAACACCGCATAGCCCAGCTCATGCAGCTGGTTTGCGATGGACGCGCCCTCGTTCAGCTCTGCCGTGGTGTTGCCGCCGTTGCCGGGCACCACCATGACGTACTTTGCGTTCTCGGTCTCGGCCGGGAAATAAAACAGCTGCACCATGCCCAGCGCCGGGGTCTCGGCGATCTGTTCCTGGGTGTAGACCTGCCAGGTGATCTGCACGCCCTTGTTGTAGTTTTCAATGACAAGGTTCATGCCCTCGGCTGCATCTTCGGCCGCCGCGTAGCTGACATAGCCCGAGATCGGCGTATCGTCATACGACGTATCGCCCTCGATCCACTCGTTGCAGTAAGTATAGAACCCGGACCCCTTGATGCTGGGGTTTTCCCGCAGTTCCTTCATGGTCGTCTGGGTGGTGATGTTCGGCTCCCCATACTCGGCTGCGAATGCTGAGACTGCCAGGCACACTGCCACGCACAGGGTGCCCACCGCCGTGAAAAACTTCTTCATCGGTTTTTTGACCTCCGTTTATCTGCCCGGCCTTTCCGGCCCGGCTGCTTTATAAACTTTATTGTATCATAAACCGTCCCATTGTCAAAGCAATTCTGTGCAGTCCGGCGCTTGTGCAGCGGCTCGAATTCTGCTATACTGGAAACAGTTTTGGATAAGAGGGTGCAGGCGTTTTTCAAACCGCCTGCCGGGATCAGAGTATGCGTGAAATTGAGGTCCGGTCCATGCGGCCGGAAGATTGGAAATCCGTTTCCAGAATTTACCTGGAAGGCATCGCCACCGAGCATGCCACCTTCCAGACCGACTGCCCGCCCTATGCCGCCTGGGATGCTTCCCACATCCGGGAATGCCGTCTGGTGCTGCTGGCAGGCGGCGTCATTGCGGGCTGGACAGCCCTGCGCCGGGTGGACCCGCGCTGGTGCTACCGGGGTGTGGCCGAGGTGAGCATTTATATCGGCGAGAAGTTCCGCGGCCACGGGCTGGGGTATCATCTGCTCACCGAGCTGTGCCGGCAGGCCGAGGCCGCCGGTTACTGGACCCTGCAGTCCACCGTGTTGCAGGACAATGCGGCCAGCCGCGCCCTGCACACCAAATGCGGGTTCCGGCTGGTGGGCCGCCGGGAGCGCATTGCCCGGGACTGCCACGGCCGCTGGCTGGACACCTACCTGATGGAATACCGCGCCGCCGCGGATGAGCCGGTCGGCTACAAAAAACTGTGATGATCTGCAAAAAAGGGCTTCCTGCAAACGATACAGGAAGCCCCTTTTGTATGTGATTTTTCAGCAGGAGTTACCATTCCTCGCCGTCGATCTCCACTGACCCGCTGACGACCGTGCCTGCGCGGGAGCGCTGGAACATGCTCTCCACCACGGCGCAGTACTTATCGGCCAGGCAGACGATGATCGCCTCACGGCAGGTGGGCACATGACGGAAGGTCAGCGGCCACATGTGGCTGGCAATGATGCTCTGCTCCTTTTTGGTGACGCCGAACACCCGCTTTGCGTTGACGCAGGCATAACCCGGGTGGGAGAAGCCGTGCATCTCAAACAGGCGGCGCAGGCCGTGGAAGGTGCCCTTGGTGTGCCAGTCATACAGATAAAAATCGTGCAGCAGCGCACCCACGGCCAGCGAGGTCTCGTCGGCGTGCAGGTGCAGGCGGCGGTTGAGCCAGAAGCTGACCAGCGCCACATTTTTGCAGTGCTGATAGGTGGTCACCGAGCCATGCTGGATATACTCCCGCATCCGCTGCACCTCGGGGTGATGGTCATATTTCTCCACGATCTCATAAAGCTGTTCGCGTTCTGTTTCAGAAAGCTGCATTCTGCAAAGTTTCCTTTCGCATCGACCGGCAAGCCGGTAAAGTGAACATGGTCAGGAGCGCAGCTGCACCGGGTTGGAATTGCCGAAGTTTTCTGCGCTGGAGGGGTTCTGCCGCACGAGCGACAGGTCCACCAGATACTGCCGGCCGTCGCCCAGTTCTTCCAGCTGGGCCAGCTTTGCCCGGGCCGAAGCCTCGTCGGGGTACCACTGGATGAGGAAGAAATTTTCCTCCTCCACACCGTAGTACAGCCACTTGCCGTCCGCACGGAGCCAGTCGTCCAGGTGGTCCACTTCCTCGCCGTCCGGCAGGCCGAGGCCTTCTTCCGCGTAGAGGCTTTCCGGCTCCACCTGCAGCACCTCAATGACCTGGATGGAGCTCTGCAGGTATTCGTCCTGCGAGACCGCCTTGTCTGAAAGCTCCCAGCCGGTGAGAAATGCCTGCATGAGCAGATCGCGCACCGAGATGCGCGGCAGTGTCGGGTCCATAACCATATTGATTTTCCTTCTTCCATGGGGACAAGCCCCTTTTAGTTTGTCCCTGCTGACCAGTATACGGCAAAGCCTTGTGCAAGTCAACAGTTTAATTGTGAATTTTTTGTAGGTTCGTTCAAATCAGACTGCATTTAACCGACGGACCAGCCAAATGTGTCCCCCAGCCATTCCACGGCCAGTTCCACCCAGTGGTGCCGGTGGCGGCTGGGCCGGTCCACTTCCACGGTGCTGATACTGGTGCCGTGGACACCTTTTTCAAACAGATGTGCTTCGCAGGGCACGCCCGCTGCGTGCAGGGCGCTCACCAGCAGCAGGGTGTTCTCCACCGGCACCGTCTCGTCTTCCATCGTATGCCAGACGAACACCGGCGGTGTCTCGGGCATGATCTTGTCTTCCAGCCCAAAGGCCTGCTGTGCGGCCCGGTCGGCGGTGCCCGCCAGCTGTGCAAAGCTGCCGCGGTGGGCATATTCCCCCGCCGTGACCACTGGATAGGCCAGGATCACCGCGTCGGGCCGTGGCTGGTCAGCTTCGCCGGGGATCTCCAGCACCGCACTGGAAAGGGCCAGGTGCCCGCCTGCCGAAAAGCCACACACCGCGATCTTGTCCGGCAGCACATGCCACGCGGCGGCGTGTTCCCGCACAAGGCCGATGGCCTGGGCCAGCTGGCGCAGGGGCAGGTAGTCTCGCGCTTTTTCGCAGATGGCATAGTCCAGCACGGCGGTGTGGTACCCCGCCGCAGCGAACTGCAGGGCCACCGGGTCGCCCTCCCGGGCGCTGACGTGGGTGTAGCCGCCGCCGGGCACCACCAGCACCAAAGGCCGGTCGATGGCGCGGGGCATCCGCTCGCAGGAATCCCGCAGGTAAACGGTCAGCGCCCCGCCGCCGACAAGTTCCAGCTGTTTCAGCTGCATTTTGCTTTTCCTCCTTTTTCACACTCTTTGCGGTTCATTATAGCACAAAACGAATCATTTTTAAACTTTTTATGAAAGCCCTTGATTTTTGCTTTGCGGCGGTGTATATTAGCACTCGAAAGTTATGAGTGCTAAGTATTCAAAAGCAGTTTTACGCTCCGAGTGCTGGGCGCTGAATACAGATAAAAAGAGGTTTTGCAATTATGGCGAAGAAAGAATTTCAGGCTGAAAGCAAAAAGCTGATGGATATGATGATCAACTCCATCTACACCAACAAGGAAATTTTCCTGCGTGAGCTGATCTCCAACGCATCGGACGCCATCGACAAGCTGTACTATAAGAGCCTGACCGACACCTCCGTGGGCATGAACAAGGGCGATTTCCGCATCCTCATCACCCGCGATAAGGACAACCGCATCCTGACCATCGAGGATAACGGCATCGGCATGACCAAAGAGGAGCTTGAGCAGAACCTGGGCACCATTGCTCATTCCGGTTCGCTGGACTTCAAGAAGGACAACAAGGACGAGAACATCGACATCATCGGTCAGTTCGGCGTCGGCTTCTACTCCTCCTTCATGGTGGCCGACAAGGTCACCGTCATCTCCAAGGCCTACGGCTCCGATGAGGCATGGCAGTGGGAATCTTCCGGTGTGGATGGCTACGAGATGACCCCCGCCGAGAAGGACACCGCCGGCACCCAGATCATCCTGCACATCAAGCCCAACACCGATACCGATAACTATGACAACTTCCTTGATGAGTACGGTATCGTGGCCATCGTGAAGAAATACAGCGACTATGTGCGCTACCCCATCCAGATGGAACGCCAGCATGAGCGCCAGAAGCCGGAACCGGACCCGAAGCCCGAGGATTACAAGCCCGAGTGGGAAACTTACACCGAGCTGGAGACCCTGAACAGCATGGTGCCCATCTGGAAAAAGCAAAAGAGCGAAGTGACCGACGAGGAGTACGCCACCTTCTATAAGGACAAGTTCGCCGACTACTCCGACCCGGCCCGCGTCATCGTGAGCCGCACCGAGGGCACTGCCAACTACAACGCCCTGCTGTTCGTGCCCAGCCACCGCCCCTACGACTTCTACACCAAGGACTACGAAAAGGGCCTGGCCCTGTATGCTTCCGGCGTGCTCATCATGGAAAAGTGTGCTGACCTGCTGCCCGATTACTTCAGCTTCGTCAAGGGCATCGTGGACAGCCAGGACCTGAGCCTGAACATCAGCCGCGAGATGCTGCAGAAGGACAACCAGCTCAAGCTGATCCACAACGCACTGGAAAAGAAGATCAAGAACGAGCTGCACGCCATGCTGGCCAACGACCGCGCAAAGTATGAGGAGTTCTGGAAGGAATTCGGCCGCCAGATCAAGTTCGGCGCTTACTCCGACTACGGCATGCACGCCGAGCTGCTGCGTGATCTGCTGCTGTTCTGGTCCGCCAAGGAGCAGAAGATGGTCACCCTGCAGGAGTACATCGACAAGATGCCCGCCGAGCAGAAGTACATCTACTTCGCTGCCGGTGACTCCACCGACCGTCTGGCAAAGCTGCCCTCTGCCGAGCTGGTGCTGGACAAGGGCTATGACGTGCTGCTGCTGACCGAGGATGTGGACGAGTTCTGCCTGCAGATCCTGCGCACTTATCCGCGCAAGGATGCCGAAGGCAAGGACGGCACCGTGGAGTTCAAGAACGTCAACAGCGGCGACCTGGGCCTGGAAACGGATGAGGAGAAGAAGGCCGCCGAGGATGCCACCGCCGAGAACAAGTCCCTGTTCGACGCCATGAAGGATGCACTGGACGGCAAGGTGAAGGAAGTCAAGGTCTCCACCCGCCTGAAGGATCACCCGGTGTGCCTGAGTGCGGACGGCCCGCTGTCCATCGAGATGGAAAAGGTGCTGTCCAAGCAGCCCGGCAGCGAGGGTGTCAAGAGCGACAAGGTGCTGGAGCTGAACGTGAACCACCCCGTGTTCGCCGTACTGAAGGCCGCTCAGGAGGCCGGTGACACCGACAAGGTGAAAAAGTACAGCGCCCTGCTGTATGCACAGGCACAGCTGATCGAGGGCCTGCCGGTGGATGATCCCGCCGCCTACGCCGAGGCCGTCTGCAGCCTGATGAAGTAACGTTTCCCTGGAAAAGGCGGTCTTACTCCCCTGCCTTTTCGCACGCATAGATTTTACCCCTTAACAAAAAGACCACGCTCCGCTATAATAGAGTGGAACGTGGTCTTTTTCTGTCCCGGCCGGGGCAGGTATGCCGGATTGAGAGGTTTTTTGCCCATGCAGCCAAAAAAACATTATTTTGCGCAGATCCCCACCATCGCCATCTTCGTTGCCTTTGCCGTCTCGGCACCGCTGGGCCTGCTGCTGCTCATCCTGAAAAGCATCGACAAAAATGCCCAGAAGGAGGAGCAGTCCGCGGCAGGGCTCCCGAACACTCCTCCGGTGGAGATCCGTCCGGCACGCACGCCGCCTATGCCCGGTGCGGCCGCTGCCCCAGACCCCGACCGCCCCACCTACGACCAGCAGACTGCCCGCAAGCGCCAGAAAGACCTGACGGCCCTGTGCACGGTCATTGGTGCGATCTTTCTGGTGGCGGGTTTCGCCGGGCTGACCGATGTTTTTGGGCTGTTCCCCTACTACATCGACTGGGGCGAGCTGTTCAGCAACCTTGCCCAGATGATCGGCGGCGGTGCAGCATTGTTCACCGGCCTGCATATGCGGCGCACCCACAAGCTGGAACAGCTTCTGGATACGATCGTCGGCAGCCGCGACAACATCCCACTGGCTGAGCTGTTTGCCGCAGCGGGTGTGGAGGAAGCCAAGGGACGCACCACCTTGCAGAACGCCATTGAGCACGGCTACTTCGGTGCCGATGCCTACATCGACAACCGCACCGGGACCCTTGTGGTGCGCGGCGCGGCACCCCAGCCGCCCCGGCCGGAACCGGCCCCGCAGCCGAAGACCCCGGCTGAACCGGCCGACGAATATGCCGCCCTGCTGCAGCAGCTGCGGCAGGCCAACGCTGCTATCCCGGACCCGGTGATGACCGCCAAGATCAGCCGCCTGGAAGCCGTCAGTGCCCGCATCTTTGAGCTGGCCAAGCAGGACCCCGGCAAAAAGGCCCAGCTGCAGAAGTTTATGGATTACTACCTGCCCACAGCCCTGAAGCTGCTGAACACCTATGCCAGCCTGGCCGCGCAGGATGTGCAGGGCGAGAACATCACCGAAGCCAAGCAAAACATCGAGCGCAGCATGGACCTGCTGATCTCCGCCTTTGAAAACCAGCTGGACAAGCTGTTCCAGTCCGACGCGCTGGATGTTTCGGCCGACATTGCCGCGCTGGAAGGCATGCTGAATATGGACGGCCTGACCGGCAGCGATTTTACAAAATAATATTTTGACCCGCAAGCCAACAGGGCAGCGGGTAGCTTTCTCCTCAGACACGAGACGGGCCATTCCATCGCCCGCCCTATTGCCTTCGGCAACAGGGTCCCACCCCAGCGGA
>OBAH01001703.1_pt1 | contig 12005 bp, 11 predicted proteins | sample 1517491 | NCBI WGS metagenome assembly OBAH01 (sample SAMN04571697, study PRJEB22368) | human gut metagenome | biome: human gut; material: stool | host: Homo sapiens | place: Luxembourg | collected 2012-08-03
CCTTTTTATTATTTATTTGCTTTTTTCGACAAATAAAAACCGCTACGGAACAGCTAGTTTATAGCTAATTTCTTCGCGGTTTATATTTTATCATCTTTTACTCATTATGTCAATATTTTTTATTTGATTTTATTAATATTTTACTTCTGGTAATTCTTCTGCCTTATTTGTTGCAAATAATTTTTTAAATAAATACTTGATTTTTGATAATCCAATTCCATTACCAATAACATCAATATTCATATTTTTTCTTGCATTTTTGCAAATTCTTTCAATAACTTTTTTATCTTTCTTTGATAAATTAGCATTTTCAAAATAAGAAAAATTATATGTAATTGAAGGAATATTATCCCATTCAGCTTCTACATTATTTGAATAAGACATTGCATAATCATATATTAATTGTGCTTCTTCATAATCATATTTTGCAGCAAATTGTGCCAACACATCACATATTGTTGGATCTATTCTGCTGATTACTTTTTTATCAAATATTTTATATTTTGCAATAGAATAATTAACCAATTCCTCTTTTATTTCTTTTCTTTTTTCTTTATCTTCAGCAAATGCATTCCAAGATAATGATTTTACTGGATATACTTTTATTTCATCTCCATTATTAACTTGGGCTTTATATACAACTTCTCCATTTTCTATTTTTACAATAATATTTGTAAGAGTGATTCTTCCTTCAAATACTGGTTCTACATTTTCAGTTGAATTTGCTTCTTCAAATGTAATTATTTCTTCTTCCTTTGATTGTTCAGCAATATTTTGAACTGTTTGAGCTTGTTTTGAAACAATCTCATCTACTATTGCTTGTGCAATTTTTTCTATATCATATTCAACTTGTGGTTGAACTTTTGCTTCTTTTATAACACTTGCTGGTTGTTTGATTTCTGAAAGGTTAAATATATCTTCTGTTTCAGGAATTTCTTCACTATATGATTCAAAGTTCCATGCTCTTTGTAAATCTTTTTCTTCAGCTTGTGTTCCAAATATCTTAAACTCTCTTATTTTCTTTAGTTGCATTTTCTATAAATGGTTCTATTTCCAATTCTTCTAATGGTTCAACTTTTTCTACCATTAATTCTTCTATTGGTTCAAATTCTTCAACTTCAGCTTCTTCTACACTAAATGGTAAAACTTCTACTTCTTCATTAATATAGTTTGACCAATTTTTGTTTCTGAAATCTTCTTTTACATTTATGAAGCTAGAAATTTCTTTTTTTATTCCTTCTATTATTTCTTGTACACATTCTATTTCACCTTTAGCTTGTTCACATTTTTGTTCTTGGATTTTTTCTTCTTCTACAGCCTTTTCTGAAAGTTCAGGAATTCTTCCAAATCTCTCATAAAAATCTTGCTTTTGTGCTTCGTATTTTGCTCTTATTTTCTCTTGTTCAGAAATATTATCTTTTAATTCTTGAATTTCTTCATCTAATTTATTTATTTTTCTTATATTTTCTGCGACTTGGTTATCAACCATTAAATTTACAACTTTTTTCACTTCAATATATTTTGCATCGAGTTTATTTTGTAATTCTTGGCTTTGATTTCCTAATTCTGTTATTTGATTTCCAAGCACATCAATTTCTACTGACCAACTGGCAGCATTATGCTTTTTCATTTCATTTCTTTCATGAGCTAAATGAGCTCTTTTTTTCTCAATTTGTGCTATTTGTTGTTTTGTTTGCTTTGATTTCTCAGCAAAATTCCCAATTGTTTTTTGTATTTCTTCTAAACCGTTCATTTTCTAACATTATCAAGTAATCTGATTACTTAATAAACTCCTTTCATTTTTATCTATTGTACTACATTTTATATTCTAGCATAACTGTTTTTTTTCTACAAGTATTTTTGTAAATTTTTTTCTTTTTTTGTTATTTCATATCGAAAAAAGTCTGTTTATAATTTTTTCAAATCCGCTATTCCCCTATCTGCTAACTTACCATATTTTAATTTTTTATCTCTTATTTTTTCATTTAATTCTGGTACAATTCCAAAGTTAGCATTCATTGGTTGGAATTTATCATTTTCAGTTGAAATATATTTTGCAAGTGCCCCTACCATTGTTGTTTCCGGAAAAATTATTTTTTCTTTTCCAAAGTATTTTTGGCATGCATTTATTGCAGATACCATTCCTGACGAAATTGATTCTACATATCCTTCTACCCCTGTTATTTGACCTGCAAAAAATACATTTTCATTTTTCTTTAAACAATATGTGTTGTCTAATAATTTTGTTGAATTTATATATGTATTTCTGTGCATTACGCCATATTTAACAAACTCAGCATTCTCTAGTCCTGGAATTATACTAAACACTCTTTTTTGTTCTCCATATTTTAAATTTGTTTGGAAGCCTACTATATTATATATAATTCCATCTGTATCGTCTTGTCTTAATTGAACTATTGCATATGGTCTTTTTCCTGTTCTTGGATCATCAAATCCAACAGGCTTTAATGGTCCATATCTTAATGTATCAATTCCTCTTTTTGCCATTACTTCTATTGGCATACAGCCTTCAAATATCTCTCTTTTTTCGAATTCATGTAATGTTACTATTTCTGCATTTACTAGTTCTTGCCAAAAGTTTTCATATTCTTCTTTATTCATCGGCAAATTTATATAACTCGCATCTTGATTTTCTAATCTTTTTTTCCAATCTTCTATTGTTTCGTCTTTTTGCTTTTCTTGATCATATCTATTTCCGAAAAATGCTATATCAAAATCTATACTTTCCTTTGTCAAAATTGGTGCTGCTGCATCATAAAAATACAATTTATCTTCACCTGTTATTTTTGATATTTCTTCTGCCATTCCTTTTGATGTCAATGGACCTGTGGCTATAATAACAATTCCTTCTTCAACCATTTTTTCAATATTGGTTACTTCTTCATGTATTATTTCTATTAATGGATTTTTTTCAATTTCTTCTGTAACTCTTTTAGAAAACATTTCTCTATCTACTGCTAATGCTTGCCCAGCAGGCACCTGGGTTTCATCTGCTATTTTTATTAATAAAGAATCCATATATCTTAGTTCTTCTTTTAATAAACCACATGCATTTGTATGTAAATTTGATTTAAAAGAATTGCTACATACTATTTCCGCTAAATTTTCATTGCTATGTGCTTCTGTAAATTTAACCGGTTTCATTTCATATAATTCAACTTTTATTCCTTTTTTGGCAATTTGATAAGCAGCCTCGCATCCTGCAAGGCCACCTCCTATAATTGTTATATAATCTTTCATATCTTTCTCCTATTTTATTCAAACAACTTCATAATATCTTCTTTTGATAGTTTATTAATAAATGATGTTTTTGTATCTAACATATTATCTATTAATTCCGCTTTTTTCTGTTGAAGCTCATATATTTTTTCTTCTATAGAATTTTTGGTTATTAATTTATATACTTGCACATTATTTTTTTGTCCAATTCTATAAGCTCTATCTGTTGCTTGATTTTCAGCAGATGCATTCCACCAAGGATCATAATGAATAACCATATCTGCTCCTGTGAGATTAAGTCCTGTTCCACCTGCTTTTAACGAAATCAAAAATACTTTCACATCTTTATTTTCATTAAATTCGTCAACCAATTTTATTCTTTCATCAACTTTTGTTGAACCTGTTAATTTGAAATATGTTATATCATTAGCATTTAGTTCTTTTTCAATTAACTCAAACATTGATGTATATCCTGAGAATAATAATATTTTATGTCCCGCTTCTGTTGCATCTTTAATTATTTCTATACATTGTTCCAACTTACTGCTGCCTTCTTTATAATCTTTTATAAATAAACTTGGATGACAACAAATTTGACGCAATCTTGTAAGTGCTGCTAAAACTTGAATATGGCTTCTTTCAAATCCTTTAGCATCTATTGCTTCTGCAACTTCTTGTTTAGCTTGTGCTAAATAATTTAAATATATTTTTTCTTGTTCTTCTTTCATTTGATTATTTAAAACTGTAATCGTTTTTTCAGGCAACTCTGTTAATACTTGCTTTTTCGTTCTTCTTAGTACAAATGGTTCTATTAACATTTTCAATTTTTTCATTGCTTTTTCACTATTATCTTTTACTATTGGTGTTTCATATTCATTTTTGAATTTTTTATATCCAAATAAATATCCTGGCATGATATAATCAAATATTGACCATAATTCTGCTAAAGAATTTTCTATTGGTGTTCCAGTTAATGCATATCTTGTGTCTGCCAATATTTCTTTTACGGCTTTAGCATTTTGCGTATTACTATTTTTTAAATATTGTGCTTCATCTGCTATTGCAAATCTAAATTGATATTTATTTTCTTTATATGTTTCTACATCTCGTTTTAACAAATCATATGATGTGATAATCAAATCATATTCTCCAATTTTAGCTATTTGCTCTTTTCTTTCTTGTGCATTTCCTCTAATAACTAAAGTTTTTAATCCATTAGTAAATTTTTCAGCTTCGTTTTGCCAATTTAATGTAAGTGAACTTGGACATATTACAATAGATGCTCTTCTTTCTGTTCCCTCGTCAATATATCCTGCAACTATTGATAACATTTGTACTGTTTTACCAAGTCCCATATCATCTGCAAGAATTCCACCAAATCTATAATTATCTAATGTCTTTAACCACTTATATCCTGTCTTTTGATAATATCTCAATATTTTTTCTAGTGATTCTGGTATTTTTATATCATCTTCACCATTTTCTTTATCCAAACCGTTTATAATTTTCTTGTAATCAGAATTCTTCACTATTTGAGTATCTGGAATTGTTTTTAGCAATTGATTTAAATATAAACTTCTATTTACTGGCAATTTTATATTGCTTTTTTCTAAATCTTTATAGTCAATGCCCATTCCAGTCATCAATTTATCAATAAACTCAATATCAGAATTTTCCTCTAAATTTACAAAGCTACCATCTTTAAGTTTATAGTATTTCTTTTTTAGTTCATATTTGGCCATTATTTCTTCTAATTCTTTTACATCTATATTTAAATTTTCTAAATCTATTGTAAGTAAATTGTTTTCTACTTTTACACCAATTGTCCCTATTTTAGGTTGTTTTATTTCTCTAGCTTTAAAATTATCTGTTACCATTACTTCAAATTTTTGCATATATTCATTAATGTCATTTGCTAAGAAATTATATATTTTATCATCATCTGGGAGAATAAAACATTCCTTTTGTGCATAATACATAAATCCTGTTTTTCTTAACATATTAATTACCTTGTTCTCAGCAACAACATCTCTTGGATATTTTATTTCTATTTTTGGTTGTAATGGATTAAATTCTTCTTCACCATAACAGAACCTAGCATCTGCAATAATATGTTCATTTTCATCAAAATCCAAAAACATTTTTACACCTAATTTTTTAGGTCTATATTTTTCTATCTGATTCTCATCAATTCCTTCAAACACAATTCCATTTTTCATTCTAGGAAGAACTACAGAAAATAATTCAGGCAATTGTTCTTTTCCAAATACTAATTCTGTTAAAAAATTGTTTTTTAACATTTCAATAAGCTTTAGTACTGTTTCATCATACTCTTTACTACAATGATATAATTTATTTTCAAGTAATAAATATTTACTTTTTCTTCCCTGCAATATTTCTATCTCTCTAAGCAAGTCTACTTTTGGGCTTATTGTAATTTTGTATTCATTTTTTCCACTTTTTTGAATTACAAAATGTAATTCTGGATTACTGTCTATAAATTCTATCTCTTCATCTGTATATTCCTTCTGAAATATAACTTGTTTTGATTTTAAAATATTAAAAAATTCATCTAATCCACTATTATTTAATAAAATATAACTTTCATTCATGGCTTTTCCGTAATATCTATAGTTTGAATTAGCATCAGAGTTTACAAATTTTATAATTTCTGATTGTTTTAATATAAAATTTAAAAGTTCTTGGGCATCATCTGCAAAGTTTTCTTTTTTATGAAAAAATTCTAGTTTATTTCCATATTTATATTTTTCGCCTGTTAACATACGATTATAAAATTCTTTTAAATCTTTTAACTTGTACATTCTCTGATTTCCGATTTTAAATTCTACTCTCAATGTATTTGTATATTTGTCATATATCAATTTAGGTTCTATTTTTATCTTCTCTATTTCTTCTTCTGCATTATTTGACTGTTCAATTTCATGCATTTCTTCTGTGTAAAATTCATTAACAATTTGCTTAAAACTCCTATATTTCGAGTCACTTCTCAAAGTCTTATTTACATCTATACTATTTTGATGTTTTATCATCTCTTCATATTTGCTATTATTAGCAAATTCCATCATAGTAGCAACAATATGTTTGCATGCAGCATATCTATTTTGATAATCTAAACATTCACATGTTATATCTTCAATTTCTCCATCTTCTATGTAAATATGGGTTCTATATACTTCTTGACCTGTTACTTTTCCTGTAATCTCAAAATTCTTTTCATCATTATAATTTATTTTTTCAAGTTGAGTTCTTCCTGTTTTTACATATAATCTGGCCTTTTGTACTCTTTCTTCTCCTGCATCATTATATAATTCTTGTTCTGTGGATTTAGCTACTAACATCTCTTTTCCCCTTTATAGATACTTATTTTTCGTTTTTCATGATGTACTATTATATATCATTTTCACCATATTTACAATACCTTTAAAGAAAAAAACACCCAATAAATATTGGATGTTTTTTCTTTTATGTATCAAAAAAATATGTTGCCTCTAAATCTGCTTCAAATACTAGTAATGCTAATGGGTATTTTGTATATGCAAGTCCTATTGTACCATATTGTTCTTTTGGTTCTGTAAATCCCATATGCCAACGAATTGCATATTTTTCTTCACTTGTTAACTTCATATATTCTGTTATCATCATTACAGATTTTTCTCCATGTCCATATGGTATTGTATCTTCTACTGTATAATATGGAACCTTTTCCCATACTCCTAATGCATTTTTTGCATTTCTATAATCTATTTTATAAAAGTTTACTTTGCATATATCATGTAATAAGGCTACTATTTTTAAAGTGTCTTCAGATACATCTAATTTTATTGAAGCATTCTTTACTTTTTGAACCAAAATCTCATATACTTTCATACTATGTTCTAACAGTCCTCCAGCATGATCTCCATGGAATCTCGTACTTGCTGGAGCCGTAAAGAAATCTGTACTTTCTATAAATGCAATTAATTGTTCTATTCCTTCTCTTTGAATACTTCTTAATAATTTTAAAAATTCTTCCTTCATCTATCTTCTCTTTTCTTCTATTATTTTTATTACTTCGTTAGCTTCTTCTTCAATTGTCATTCCTGTTGAATCTATATAAATTGCTTCATCTGCTTTTTTTAATGGTGCTATTTCTCTGTGACTGTCTATATAATCTCTTTCTTTTACATTTTTTAAAATTTCATCAAATGGAATCTTTATTCCATTTTCTTCATTCTGTTTAAATCTTCTTCTTGCTCTTTCTTCTGGAGTAGCATCTAAATATATTTTTACATCTGCATTTGGAAATACATTTGTACCAATATCTCTTCCTTCCATTATAACATCAATTTTTTTTGCCATTTCTCTTTGTAAGTTTGCTAGATGCTCTCTTACTATTTTTATTGTTGATACTGGTGAAACAAATTCATTTACTTCTTTGCTTCTTATTTTTAATGTTACATCTTTACCATTTAAAAATACCTTTTTAGTATTTTCTTCTTCTTTAAATTCTATTTTTATATTTTTTAATATTTCTACAATTTTATCTAAATCGTCAATTCCTACGTTTTGCTCTAACATTGCTAATGTAACACTTCTGTACATTGCTCCTGTATCAATTGTAACTAAGTTTAATCTCTCTGCAACTATTTGTGTTATACTTCCTTTTCCACTTCCAGCAGGGCCATCAACTGCCACTATAAATCCCATTTTAAAAAATCCTTCTTTCTAATAATTATTTAGTTAATATAAATCCTGTTGAAATAAATCTTGTTCTATGTGCTCCTGTGCTATCTATTGGGTCATTTATTATCTCTCCATTAACTACCATTGCACTTGATGTTCCACCATCCAAGTTTGCAGCATTGTATGCGCCATAATTTTCCATTATTTCTATTAAATCATTCATATTAGCTCCTGGTTTTGTAACAGTTCTACCATCAATAACTAAAAATAATACAATTCCATCTTTTCTTTGTCCAATTGCAGTACGAGGAGCTGTTCCCCAACCACCATTTCCTAATATTGTTGATTTTTTACCATTTATAATTAAAAATGGTCCAAATGTTACTCCATCTCTAACTTTCATTTCTTGTGCTTGCTTTACTGTCATTTTTCCTAAAACAAGTTTGTTGTCTTCTGTAAATCCTATTAATCCTCCTGTACCCCTCCACGTTTTTGATGTTATTAATTTTCCTCCTGAAAATGTAATTCCTAAAGGATCTGCACCATTACTATTAAAATTAGGATCTTCAAATCCTCCACCATTTATTGCAATTAATGCATCATTGTCTTTTGCCATTTGTTTTAAATATTGGCCACTTGTTCCTAATTTTTTCGTATATACTGTTTTTATTCTTGAAGGATCATAAATTACTGCTAAATATCCACTATAACCTTTTCCATTTATTTCAATTATTTTGTAATCATCATTGTTAGGATCTTTTTCTAATACTGCTCTTTCATATTCATTTTCATAAACTGTTTCTTCTACTGTATTATTTATTACAATCGTATTTGTATTAGTGATTTCGTTTACTTCTTCTACTTTGTTTTTAGCTAACGATGCTTTTATAGTTTCATCATCATAAAACCATGTTGCAAAATATTGATGTGTCATTGTGGTCATTGCTGTTGTTATAAGCCAATCTCTAAATCCAGAGTATGGTCCATATAATAAAAATCCTCCTGTGCTTACTCCTATTATTGCCAATATTACTAATACTAATAATACTTTTTTTACATTTTTCTTTTTCTTTTTTTCAGTGTTATCCATTCTTAGTGCCTTTGGTATCTCTTCTATGTCTTTTTTGTTTTTTCTCATTTTTCACTCTCCATCTTTTGATTCTCGACATATTATAACAATTTTTTTATTTAATAGCAACACTTATTTTGAATTTTTTTATTGCAATTTTATCCAAGAAAAAAGAGCCATTTAATATAGCTCTTTTATATACTCTCTTTTATTTTATTAGCTTTCTTCCTAATTCTCTGAATTGCAGTATCAACAGACTTTACTTTTGCATTCAATTTTTCAGCAATTGCCGCATAAGATTTTCCTTTTTCATATTCTTTTAATACTTGTAATTCAAATGAACTCAAATTTTCTTTTATTTTACTTTCCATATTTTCAAAATATTCTCTATCTGCAATTATATCTGAAGGATCATTCATCATTTTTATATCTAAAACATCCATCTTGTCCATATCTTCATTATCCTCATATGCTGCGGAATTTAAAGAAACAGATGAATTTAATGGAATATGTTTTTGTCTATTTGAATTTTTTACAGCTGTTATTAATTGTCTTTCCACACACATATTAGCAAACGTCTTAAATGAATTTTGCTTTTCTGTGTCAAATGACTTTATTGCTTTATATAATCCAATCATTCCTTCTTGAATCATATCTTCTTTTTCTGCCCCAACCATAAAAAACTTATTTGCTTTCATTGTTACAAGGTCATTATATCTCTCAATCAAGCAGTTTAATGCTGTCTGGTCTTCTTGCTTTACATTTTCTATTAATTTTTCGTCTGTCATTTGTGTATAATTATTTTCATTAATTGAAAATATATTTTTATCCATTCTTTATGTTGTCCTCCTCTATAATTCATATTGTAATTATACCTTGTAATCGCCTACATGTCAACAATTTTGCTGATTTTTATATTTACTCCCATAATATTTTTTGCAATTTCTTTAAATTCATCTTCTGGTTTGGTTAAATATATTTCTTCTTGTTTCTTTGGCTCGTTATTTTCTAAGCCATTTTTATATAAATATGATTTTAAATAGTTTGAAACTGTTACTCCTGTGTTTATTAATTCTACACAATATCCAAGTTCTTCTCTTATAATTTCTTCATAAATAGGATAATGTGTACAACCTAAAATAATTTTGTCAATTTTCTTATCTTTAAATGGTTTCATATATTCTTTTATTACTCGTCTGCCCTCTTCACTCTTCGCTTTTCCTTCTTCTGCTATTGTGGCTAACATAGGACATGCTTTATTAATTACATTAATATCTGGATTTTTTTCTTTTAATTTTTGCTCCCATGCCCCACTTCTAATTGTTCCTTCTGTCGCAATTACTCCTACATCTTTATAATTTTGTTCTTTTATATACTCAACTGTTGGTTCTATAATCCCTATTATTGGAATACTAAATTTTTGTTTTAATACATCTATTGCTTGGCTTGTAGCTGTTCCGCATGCTATTACAATTATTTTTGCTCCCATTTTTATTAACATTTCTGTATTTTTTGTTGCAAACTCAATTATTTCCTCTTTGGTTTTATTTCCATATGGAAAATTTTTAGTATCACCTAAATATATTACATTTTCATTTGGTAGTTCTTTTCTTATTTCTTCAAATACTGTTAATCCACCTACTCCAGAGTCAAATATCCCTATTGCTTTTTTATTCATTTACATTCTCTTCCTTTCCATGTTCTACATTATACAACATCCTTTAAAAATATTCCACTCATCTATTAGATTTTATCTTAAAGTAGCAATTTAATGTTTTGTTCATATTATATATTAATACTGGCGTAAGCCTAAAGAAAGGAAGTTTTTTATATGGAAATGATGGATAAAAAACCAGAACCAATGCATCCATTTGTTGATATTGATGGTTTCATTGCTGATGGAAAACAATTTGATTTAGATATAACTTTAGCAAATGACCATAGAGATGTAATTTATGGTGTTATCAGAGATTGCTTTAAAGAACCAGTAAAAGATGCTGTTGTTAAATTAGTAGAAGTTGATTTTAAATTTGGTAAAAAAGAATTAAAACCAGTTTCTCATACTTTTACAGACTGCGAAGGTGAATTTGTTTTTGGACCACTTTGCCCTGGTAAAAAATATGCTATCCAAATTTGGAAAGATAATGTAAAACATGTAAAAGTTTGTGCTAAATGTCATCATGAAGGAAATTGTTTAAGAGGAATTGAACTTGATTGTGATGATTTTAAACCATGCGATAGAAGCGAAGATGATTGTAAAAGCTGTGAAAAATAATTTCAGCATTTAGTAATAAAAGACTATTGGCAAGTAGATTTTGCCAGTAGTCTGTTTTCTATTAAACAAAAAATGCTTTTATTAATAACATTTGTAAAAATCAATCTAATATATAAATAAAAGCACAAATAAAACTTATTAAAAATAATTATACTAAAATTAAAGTATAATAAGTTCATCCTTTTCCAAAGGAAATCTTTGAGAAAGGAGGTGAACATATTGAGTTCATTCGATTTAATTTGGCGATTAATTGTTCTATTATTACTTAGTAATAGTAAAGATGATGAAAACCAAAATTTTCAAGATTAGTACAAACTAATCAAAGGCAATCTGGTCAACTGCCTTTTTTTGAGGAAAAAAAGAGATATGCGGTCAACATATCCCTGTAAACATTTGAATTCTTCGATTTATTCTCTTGCTTAAGCTAAATATAGTATACTATATTTTTTATTATATGTCAAATTTTAATAAAAAATTCTTTAAAAAATTTTAAATATATAAAAGTCGTTTGGAAAATGTGATTAAATGCATAAAAAGTCGTTCGAAAAATGTGAAGATTTTCTTAAAAGTCGTTTGATTTTTGTGGAAAGCATTGATATATGGGCATTTCAAAAAAATAAAAACCTAGATAGTGTATTATATGGTGGTTCTTTGTCAAGTTAGTTGACAAAGAACCACTAATCATGACAAGATCTGAGGATAGTCCGGTGAGGAAGACGACTCTCACTTATGCTTTCG
>OBAH01001708.1_pt1 | contig 11971 bp, 10 predicted proteins | sample 1517491 | NCBI WGS metagenome assembly OBAH01 (sample SAMN04571697, study PRJEB22368) | human gut metagenome | biome: human gut; material: stool | host: Homo sapiens | place: Luxembourg | collected 2012-08-03
CGCAGGGGGGCGCCCCAGCCCGGCGGAGCCAGGCACGGGGCCGCCCGAATGCCAGCCTGCACCCCCAAAGGAGGTAACCGCCATGTATCACATCCTGGTCGTGGATGACGAAGCCAAGATCCGCGAGATCATAAAAAAATACGCAGTATTCGAGGGCTACCGGGTCACCGAGGCCGCCAATGGCATGGAGGCCATCGACCTGTGCCGCACCGAGCCGTTCGATCTCATCATCATGGATGTGATGATGCCAGAGCTGGACGGCTTTTCCGCCTGCCGCGAAATCCGCAAATACAACCGCACGCCCATCATCATGCTTTCCGCCCGCGGCGAAGAATATGACCGCATCCACGGCTTCGAGCTGGGGATCGATGACTATGTGGTCAAGCCCTTTTCCCCCAAGGAGCTGATGATGCGGGTGGCCGCCATCATCAAGCGCAGCGGCGGCGAGGAAAACAACCGTTTTGTTTTTGAGGGGCTGACGGTGGATTTTACCGCGCGGCTGGTTTTCATTGACGAGCAGCGCATAGAGATGTCTCCCAAGGAGTACGACCTGTTTTTCTATATGGTGCGCAACCGCGGCGTGGCCCTGACCCGCGAGCGGCTGATCCACGATGTGTGGGGCTATGATTTTTACGGCGACGACCGCACGCTGGATACCCATGTAAAGCTGCTGCGCAAGAGCCTGGGCCGGTACAGCCGGTGCATTATCACGCTAAGAGGAGTTGGGTACCGCTTTGAAACTGTGGCAGAGCCGGAAAGCGATGCAGACGGAGACGCCAACTGAGTCCTCCCCTGCCCCGCAGCATAAGCAAAGCCGTTTTTCCCACCTGGGCATCCGCTGGAGACTGGTGGGCAGCTTTGCTATGTTTGTGGCGCTGCTGCTGATGCTGCTGTGGCTTTTGCAGATCGTCTTTTTGGAGAGCTTCTACAAATCCATCAAGACCAGCTCCATTAAAAATACCGCCGAGGAAGTAGCCGCCAGCATCAATGATGAGAACTTCTACACCGAGGTGAACCGCCTGACCCGCCAGGATCTCATCTGTGTCCACATCGTGCGGGAGGACGGCACCCCGGTACTGACCTCCGGCAACCAGCCCTCCTGCATCCTGCACATGCTGCTTACCGATCAGGCGGCGCTGCTGTTCCGGCAGGCGCAGGAAAACGGCGGCACCGTGCTGGAAAACTATCAGCTCCTGGAGCTTTCCCCCGCCATGCAGAGCAAAGCAACCGCCCAGGCCGCCTCCACCGAGCAGCTGCTGTACGGCATTCTGACCACGCGCGGAGAGGACGAGGGCGCCGAGCCGGTCATGGTCATGGTGGATGCCACCATCACGCCCATCAATACCACGGTGGAAACACTGCGGGCCCAGCTGGTCATCATCACGGTCATCATGACGGCGTTTTCCATCCTGCTGGTGCTGCTGCTTTCCTCCATGATCTCCCGTCCCATCACCCGCATTACCAAAAGCGCCAAGCAGCTGGCCACCGGCGATTACGGCACGCAGTTTACCGGCGGCACCTACCGGGAGGTCACCGAGCTGGCCGACACCCTAAACTATGCCAGCCGGGAGCTGAGCAAGGTGGAACATCTGCGGCAGGAGTTCATCGCCAATGTGAGCCACGACCTGCGCACCCCGCTGACCATGATCACCGGCTATGCCGAGGTAATGCGCGATCTGCCGGGTGAAAATACCCCGGAAAATGTGCAGATCATCATAGATGAGGCCCGCCGGCTGACTGATTTGGTCAATGATTTGCTGAATCTTTCCCGGCTACAAAGCGGCGCGCAGACCCCCGAACCGGAGCCGCTCAATCTCACCAAGATGATCCGCGGCATTATGGGGCGGTACGCCAAGCTGGTGCTGCATGACGGCTACGCCATCACGCTGGAAGCGGACGGCGACGCCATGGTGATGGCCGACCGGCTGCGCATGACCCAAGTGCTGTATAATCTCATCAATAACGCCATCAACTATGCCGGGGCCGACCGGGCCGTACTGGTGCGCCAGACCATCGAGAATGGGACTGTGAAGGTGGAGGTCATCGACCACGGCGAAGGCATTCCGGCCGAGAGCCTGCCCTATGTGTGGGACCGCTACTACAAGGTGGATAAAAACCACCGCCGCTCCACCGTGGGGGCCGGGCTGGGGCTTTCCATTGTAAAGGGCGTGCTGGAGGCCCACGGCGCCGAATACGGCGTAGCCAGCACCCTGGGCGAGGGCAGCGATTTCTGGTTCCGGCTGCCGCTGCTGCCGCCCGATGCCGCTTTAACCGCCGAAAGTGAAGAAAATCATTCCGATTTTTCCTGATTTCTTCACACAGCCATCACATTGGCCGTATATGATAAAGGTGTGGAATAAATAAGGGCGCACAGCCCGGCCGAAGGTTTTTCTTTCTCCTCCTTATCTTCATCCTTCTTTATACTTTTTCGTTTTGTCCTCATTTTCTTTTCCCTTCGGCTCATTCCCCAAGCTCCTGCGCCGGCTGCAAACGGCCGCAGGAAACAGTTTTACCAGGAGCTCCCGCACTGTAACAGGTGCGGGAGCTTTTTTGTGTTCTTTAATATTTTATGAATTCACCGTGAACTGCGTTGACTATATAGGGGCAAAATGGTATGCTGACTGTATTAGCTCCAGTAGTACAGTTTGCTGCAAAGTTTTTTTGCATTTTTTGTTTTTGGATGCAATAAAATCCATCAAACTGTACACTTATTTTAGTGAAATATGATTTTTCTGCGAGAGGGGGAAAAAATGTGCAATACATGGTGGAGACCAAAAATCTCCGCAAGGTGTACCGGACCGGCGATGAAAAGGTAGTCGCTCTGGATAATATCGACCTGACCATCGAGCAGGGGCAGGTGTGCTGTATACTGGGTACCTCCGGCAGTGGTAAATCTACCCTGCTGAACCAGCTGGCCGGGCTGGAAAAGCCCACCCGCGGCACGGTAAAAATCAAGGGAGAGCTGATCTCCAAGATGAGCGAAAAGCAGCTGGCGGTGTTCCGGCAGAAGCACATCGGCTTTGTGTTCCAGTCCTACAATCTCATTCAGGGGATGACCGCTGTGGAAAATGTGGCCATGCCGCTGATGTTCCGCCGAGTGTCCCGCAAAAAGCGTGAGGAAGCCGCCCGTGAAATGCTAAAGCAGGTGGGACTGGGCGAGCGCATGGACCACCGTCCCAATGAAATGAGCGGCGGCCAGCAGCAGCGCGTGGGCATTGCCCGCGCCTTTGTTACCAATCCTGAGGTGGTATTTGCCGATGAGCCCACCGGCAACCTGGATACCAAAACGACCAAAGAGGTCATGGAGATGTTCCTGCGGTTTGCCCGGGAAAAGGGCACCACGATCATACTGGTGACACATGACCGCAGCCTGGCAGAATACTGCGACCGCATCGTGACCATCTCGGATGGACGCATCATTTCCAATGAGGACCACCGCAATCCCAAGGTGATCCAAGAACCTCCCGCCGCCCCTGCCGAGGAGCTGCCGGAGAAGCTGCACTTTACCGATAACACACTGGCCGCCGGCCAAGGAGGAGTATGACCGTGAAAAAGATGAGCAAGATCCTGACATTTATTCTGGTGCTGGCCATGGTGCTGGGCACCGTAGCGATGGCGACTGAACCGTCCTATACTGTTTCTGCCACTGATGGTTCTTTGGAGCACGGCAGCATTACGCTTACATATAATACAGCAAAAGAAGGAAGTACCGGGACTGCAACTTGTACCCTTAACAGTACTACTAAGTCCAAAGCGCTTCCCAATGATGTGAAAAAAGTTAAAGTTACTTTTAATGCTGCCCCTGGCTATGAATTTGTCAGTGCTACATATAAAGTAGGCGATACTGATGCAAAGTCTGTTGCAGATTTCGGCGAAATTGAAATCACCGGCAACACGGCTATTACCCCTGTATTCCAGGCCAAGAGCACCCTGGGCGGCGAAAAGACCGCTGACAGTTTCCGGCTGGATGCTATTTGCAGCGGCAGCTACTACTGGCAGATGTATCACAAGGACATGGCCAATAACAAAAAGTACACCAAATATCCCGGCTCCCCTTTGGATAAGGTCAATCCCAGCTCTGAGATCGTAAAGGGCAACTATGTTGATTTGACCCTGTATGTTACTGATGATGACTTTCTGAGCCTGTGTGGCACCACCAGCTACGACAAGAATAATTTCTCGGTTACCACCCCTGGTGACAGCAGCTTCCTGGCTGGCTCCGGCGCCGGTGCTGAAATTGAAAAATGGACAGTAGGCAGCACCGATAAAGGTATGGAAATCCAGCTGACCGGCGTATACTATGTGGGCGGCAGCGATAACACCCTAAAGCTTATCATTACCCAAGGCAACTACAATGCTATTGTAACCTGCAAGATCGATAACGCCACCATCATCCCCACCAAGCCGGACGACGAAAAACCCGACACCGAGACCACCGCGGCCCAGCCCTATGTCATCATCAGCAGCTACAGCTACGGCAAGGGTGACCTGGTGGCCGGCGAGACCCGCAATATCACCATGACCTTCCGCAATACCAGCAAGACCATGGCCGTGGAAAACATGATGGTGACCATGACCCTGCCCGATGCCATGATGCTGACCAGCAGCTCCAATTCCTTCTACATCGAATCGCTGGCAGCCGAGGGCACCATCACCAAGACCGTGAATGTGACCGTGAAGCCCACTGCGGCGGCCCAGTCCCATTCCATGACCGTTGATTTTACCTACGACTACCTGGATAACGGCGTGCGCCGCAATGCCAAGACCACCGAGACCATCAGCATGCCGGTGCTGCAGGTGGACCGCTTTACCGTGACCGGCATCGACCTGCCCCAACAGATCTTCATTGGCGAGGAAAATAACCTCTCCGTCAACTTCGTCAATAAGAGCCGTACCGATATCTACAATCTTTCCGCCAAGCTGAACTGCGAGGGGCTTTCCAATAACGGCGAGGAGCAGTATCTGGGCAACCTGGCCTCCGGCACCACCTCCAGCGCCGATTTCTACATCACCGGGAATGAAAAGTGCGAGCTGGTGGGTGAGGTCATTATCACCTACGAGGATACCAACATGAACCAGCGCACCGTTTCGGTGCCCTTTACCACGCAGGTGACCAGCTACGAGGATGTATGGGGTCCCAGCAATCCCAGCGTCGACCCCGGTACGGATCCCGGCACTGACCCCGGCATGGAAGAGCCTGCGGGTTTCCCGTGGTTCTGGGTCATCGGTGGTGTGGCGGTAGTGGCTGCCGGCGTATTTGTGTACCTGAAGCTGCGTAAAAATAAAAAGGAGAGCGTAGACGAAGATGAGGATATCTGACCTTCTGAGCGTCTGCCTGCGAAACCTGACCCGCCGCCGGGTGCGTACCGCCCTGACCGTTATCGGCGTTGTCATCGGCGTGTGCGCCATCATCTTGATGGTCTCACTCGGCATCGGTGCGCGGGAATCCATGATGCAGATGCTGCAAGAGTGGGGCGATCTTACCATCATCAATGTCTACAATTACGGCGGAGGCGAGACCAAGCTGGACGATAAAGCCCTCTCCAAAATACAGGCGATGGATAATGTACAGATCGCGACCCCGTTTTACAGCAGCCGGGTCAGCTTCCGGCTGAAATCCCGCAACGGGCGCTATGCGGCCTATACCAATATCATCGGCATCTACCCCGAGGCGTTTGACGCTCTCGGCTATAAATTGAGCGACGGCACCTCCTTTGCGGACAGCAAAAAGGATTACAGCATGGTGGCGGGCGCCAATGTGGCGTATTCCTTCCGGGATACCAAGAAAAAGCGCAATAACTATGTGGATCGCAACCAGACCGACGCCATGGGCAACCCCAAAAAGCCCTTTGTGGATATGATGAAGGATAAGCTGGTTTTGTACAGCGAAAGCTATGACAACAACGGCAACCTGAAAAAGGGCCTGGAGGTCACCCCCAATGTGACCGGCGTGATGGTGGAGGACTGGAACAAGGGCTGGGAGACCAGCGAATGCATCCTGATGGACATCAACCAGCTGAAGGCGCTGGAGCAGAAATACTATAAGATCAGCGGTGAAAAGGCTCCAGACACCACCAACTATGATGAGGTACGGGTCAAGTGCGTAGACGCTGCATCGGTTGCCGCAGTGCAGCAGTCCATCACCGATATGGGCTTCCAGTGCTCCTCGATGGAGGACACCCGTAAGATGTTCGATGAACAGCTCACCATGATCCAGACCATGCTGGGCGGTCTGGCGGCTATCTCCCTGTTTGTCGCCGCCATCGGCATTGCCAATACCATGGTCATGTCCATCTATGAGCGCACCAAGGAGATCGGCGTCATGAAGGTGCTGGGCGCCGAGCTGGGCGCCATTCGTGCCATGTTCCTCACCGAATCCGCTATGATCGGTCTGATCGGCGGCGTGGTGGGCGTTGGGCTCAGCTTCCTGATCAGCTATCTGTTAAACAATGTGCCGATCGTAGCAAACCTTCTGGCATCACTGGGGCTCAGCTTCGGCAACGGCGGGGCGGTTTCCATCATTCCGTGGTGGCTGGTGCTGGTGGCAATGGTCTTTTCGATGATGGTCGGCGTTGTTTTCGGTTTTATCCCTGCCAACCGCGCTGTTAAGATCTCCGCTTTGGAGGCCATTCGGCACGACTAAAAAAAACTACATTTTCGCATAGGAAAAAGCTCCTCCGGGGGCTTTTCTCTTTGTGCCGCCCGTGGTATAATTTGAGACAGAACCGGACTGGGCGGCACAGGGCGCGGGGCGCTCCGGACGGAGGCCGGAGCCACGGCCCGTCCCGCGCCCCCATACCTGCCCGCTGCATCCACTCTGCCAAGGAGGGAAACACCATGCCACACGATCTGCAAGCCAGCCTTGCCGCCTATCGGCCCTACAATGAGCAGGAGCAGCGCGATCTGCCGCTGCTGCTGGCCGCGCTAAAGCAGCCGGATAGCTTTACCCGGCAGAATGAAACCGCCCATTTTACTGCATCGGCCTGGGTGGTGAACCCCGCGCGGAATAAGGTGCTGATGATCTATCACAACATCTACAATAGCTGGAGCTGGACCGGCGGCCATGCCGATGGCGAAACCGATCTTTTGGCGGTCGCGCTGCGGGAGGTAGCCGAGGAAACCGGACTGCAAACGCTCCGCCCCGTCAGTCGTGAACTGTTCTCGGTCGAGATCCTTACCGTGGATGGACACGAAAAACGAGGGCGGTATGTCCCCTCCCACCTGCATCTCAACTGCACCTATCTCATCGAAGCCGATGATACCGAGCCGCTGCGGGTAAAGCCCGATGAAAACAGCGGTGTGCGGTGGTTCGCCCCGCGAGAGGCGCTGGCCGCCTGCACCGAACCCTGGATGCGCGACCGTATCTACCAAAAGCTCATCGAAAAAAACACCCAGTATAAATAAAAGGAGGGACTGTCATGAAGCCGCATGAAACCACCGCCCAGTGCGTGGAGCGCAAGCTGGGGCGCAAGCTCCGCCTCATTCGCGTGGCGCGCGGGGAGGAACCTGCCGATATCGTATTCAAAAACGCCACCTATCTCAATGTGTTCAGCAATGACTTCTGCCATGGGGATATTGCTGTTTCCGATGGGCTCATCGCCGGCATCGGCAGCTACCACGGCAGCAAAGAGGTGGATGTCTCCGGCAGCTTTGTCTGCCCTGGCCTCATCGATGCCCACATCCACCTGGAAAGCAGCCTGGTTTCCCCTGCCGAGTTTGCCCGAGCGGTCATCCGCCACGGCACCACCACTGTCATCACCGATCCGCACGAGATCGCCAATGTCATGGGAGTGGATGGCATCCGCTATATGCTGGAGGCCACCGAGGGCCTGCCGGTGGATGTCCACTTTATGCTGCCCAGCTGCGTGCCCGCCACGCCGTTGGATGAAAGCGGCTGCACGCTGGATTATCAGGCCATCGATGACCTGTATGACCACTCTAGAGTTCTTGGCCTGGCGGAAATGATGAACTATGTCGGTGTCATCAATGGCGACCCAGCAGTCATCAGCAAAATCCTGGCCAGTCAGGCCCACCACAAAAAAATAGATGGCCACGCACCCGATCTCTCCGGCGCCGATCTCAACGCCTATATCGCCGCCGGCGTCTATTCCGATCACGAGTGCAGCACCTGCCAGGATGCGCTGGAAAAGCTGCAGCTCGGCCAGTTCATCATGATACGGGAGGGCACCGCCGCCCAGAATCTGCGGGCACTCCTGCCGCTGCTCAATCAGCAGTACTACTCCCGGTGCATGTTTGCCACCGATGATAAACACCCCCTGGATCTTTTGCAGGGCGGCCACATCGATTATATCATCCGGGAAGCCATTGCCTGCGGCGTTGATCCCATCATTGCCATCAAGGTGGCCAGCCATCAGGCAGCCCGCTATTTCCTGATGAACAACAAAGGCGCCATCGCCCCCGGCTACCTGGCCGACCTGGTGGTCTTTGATGACTTCCGTCACTTCAATATCCAGGAGGTGTATAAGCGCGGCCGCTGCGTCTTTGCGGATGGCGAGGTTCTACCCTTTGACGCGCCCGCGGTGGAACCCAGCCTTTCCCGCCGCGCGCACGAGACCTTCCGTATTGCGCCGGTCACGCCGCAGCAGCTGGCCGCCGGAGATCTGCCGGTCATCGGCATCGTCCCGGGCGAAATCATCACCCAGAACCTTGGCCGGGCGGCTGCCCCCGATCCCACCCATGATATCCTAAAGATCGCCGTAGCGGAGCGCCACCATGGCACCGGGCACATTGGCCTGGGATACATTAAAGGTTACGGCCTGCGGCAGGGCGCTGTGGCCACCAGCTTTGCCCACGATTCCCATAATATCATCGCCGTGGGCGCCGATGACGCCGACCTGGCCTTTGCCATCAACCGCATTGCCGAAATGCAGGGCGGCACCGTAGTCGTGCACGAGGGCAAGGTCATCGCTGAGCTGCCGCTGCCGGTGGCTGGCCTAATGAGTGACGCCCCGCTGGAGGAGGTAAACGACCTGCTGGAGCAGGCCAAGGCCGCCGCCCACCGCATGGGTGTTTCCCCGGGCATCGATCCCTTTATGACCCTTTCCTTTATGAGCCTGCCGGTCATTCCCGCCCTCAAGATCACCACCCACGGGGTCTTTGATGTGGAACAGTGGAAATACATCTGATTTTTCTTGCAGAGCCGTGTCCTTCCCCCCTGTGGGGCGGGCACGGCTTTTCCATTTAGGGCTTTTTGCAGGGGGCATGGCGGGCGCCCGCACCCTATCTCGCCTCCATTTGTGTACCTCCTCCAAAAACAAATGCCAATCCCCTGTAAACATTGTCTTTCCTTTCGCCCTTTTATGTGCTAAAATATTGCATTATAGGGAGCGTTCCACCGATACGGTCGGGCCAGCCCTTCCGGGCAGCCCTCCCCCGCTCCGGTACGCCCCTGCCAAATCTCTGCAAAAGGAGTGACAGTGTGTGAATTTTTCCGTCAATAGCCCCATTTTGTTCGTACTGGCCGGTGTTATCATCCTGGCCGTGCTGGCGCAGTCGGTGTTCTTCCTGGTGCGGGCCATCCGCCGCAGCAAGGAGATCGGCATGGACCAGCAGAAGCTGCGCAAGACCATGGTCACCGCCGGCGTTTTCACCATCGCCCCGGCCGTCGCCATCGTCATCAGCGTCATCACCCTTTCCAAGGACCTCGGCCTGCCGCTGCCTTGGCTGCGCCTTTCGGTGGTCGGCTCCCTCTCCTACGAGACCATTGCCGCCACCAATGCCGAAAGCGCCATGGGCCTCACCTTCGGGCAGGTTTCCGCCCTTACCGCTTCCCAGTATGTCACCATCGCCTGGGTCATGACCATCAGCATCATGCTGGGCATCTGGCTGGTACCGCTCATCGGTAAAAAGCTGCAGGGCGGCATGACCAAGATAGAAAACCGTGATAAGCGCTGGGGCGATATCCTCTCCTCCGCCCTGTTCATCGGTATGATCGCCGCTTTCCTCGGCTATGTGTTCTGTGATTTCGGCACCATCTTCCATGGTGATCCCTCCGGCCTTATCCCGGTATGTGTCATGATCGTTTCCGCCATCATTATGGCGCTGTGCGGCCTTATCATGAAAAAAACCGGCTGGCATTGGGTGGGCGATTACGCCCTGCCGATGAGTCTTATTCTCGGCATGGCCTCCGCCATTCCCATCACCGGCTGGCTGTCCTAAGGGAAAGGAGGATCACACCATGAAAAAAGCAAATATGACTTATATGGATTCCGTCCATCACTACGGCCGCGTCTGGAACCTTTCGATGATGGTTCTGCTGCTGATGTTCCCCGCCGCCGTCTCTATCATCTTCCACGCCCCTGCCGATGGCAAGGGCCTCCTGATGGGCCTCATCGCCACCGCCCCCATGTACTGGGCGGTCGGATTTATTGAAACGCTGACCTATGTGCCCATGCTGGGCGCAGGCGGCAGCTACCTCTCCTTCGTCACCGGCAATATCAGTAATCTCAAGCTCCCCTGTGCCCTCAACGCCCTGGAGCAGGCCGATGTGAAAGCCAACAGCGAGGAAGGCGAGATCGTTTCCACCGTGGCCATTGCCGTTTCCAGCATCGTCACCACCGTCATCATCATTCTGGGCGTCATTCTCATCATCCCGCTCACCCCGGTGCTGGAAAGCCCCGCCCTAGCCCCCGCCTTCGCGCAGATCCTGCCCGCCCTGTTCGGCGGCCTGGGTGTGGTGTTCATCTCAAAGAACGCCAAGCTCTCCATCGCCCCCATCTGCCTGATGCTGGTTCTCTTCATCTTCGTTCCCGCCCTCAATTCCAGCACCGTCGGCATTATGGTGCCGGTCAGCGTGCTGTTTACCGTGGGGGTGGCCCGCATCCTGTATAAAAAGGGGATCCTGTGATCCCATAAAATACTGCAAGGAGGTTTTCTGTCATGATCGTTCTGTATATCATATTGGCCGTTCTCGTCCTGCTGCTGGCTGTGGTGCTGCTGCACACCGCGGCGTTCCACCCCAAGGCCGAAGCCTTCAGGACCTATGCCCCCGTTGAGTTTGACCGCGAAGCCGCTGTAACCAATCTTCAGCGGCTCATCCGCTGCCGCACCGTCAGCTACACCGATGCCTCCAAGGAGGACCCGGCGGAATTCGAAAAGCTCATCGCCCTTTTGCCGGAGCTGTACCCCCATGTCTACGAAAAATGCACCCTCACCCGCCTGCCGGACCGCGGCCTGCTGTTCTACTGGGCGGGCAAGGCCCACGATGAGGCTTCGGTCATGATGGCGCACTTTGATGTTGTCCCGGTGGAGGAGGAGAACTGGAAAAAGCCCCCCTTCGAGGGCATCATTGAGGACGGCGTGCTGTGGGGACGCGGCACCCTTGATACCAAGGTCACCTTTAACGGCGTGCTGACTGCCGCCGATCATCTGATTGCGCAAGGCTTCCAGCCGGAGCAGGACATTTACTTTGCCTTCTCCGGTCAGGAGGAGATCAACGGCCCCGGCGCCGTCAATATCGTCCACTGGTTCCAGGAGCACAATATCAATATCCAGCTGGTGGTGGATGAAGGCGGCGCGGTGGTCGAAGATGTCTTCCCCGGCGTCAAGCAGCCCTGCGCCCTCATCGGTATTGCCGAAAAGGGCATGATGAACCTGGAATACAGCGTTTCCTCCGCCGGCGGTCACGCCTCCGCGCCCAAGCCCCACACCCCCGTGGGCGTACTGGCGGATGCCTGCTGCAAGGTGGAAAATCACCCCTTTACCATGCACATCACCGCCCCGGCCGCCAAGATGTTTGATACCCTCGGCCGCCACTCCACCTTCCTTTACCGCATGATCTTCGCCAACCTGTGGCTGTTCGGCGGTATTCTGGATAACCTGTGCAAAAAGCAGGGCGGCGAGCTGAACGCTCTGATGCGCACCACCGTCGCCTTTACCCAGATGCAGGGCAGCAAGGCTTCGAATGTCATCCCGCCCAGCGCCTCCATGGTCAGCAATATGCGGCTTAATC